>Ga0265292_1000547_pt1 | contig 50293 bp, 52 predicted proteins | sample Munlanlewell296A_FD_189080 | JGI IMG/M metagenome (GOLD analysis project Ga0265292, IMG submission 189080) | Leachate microbial communities from a municipal landfill in Southern Ontario, Canada - Leachate well 296A | ecosystem: Engineered > Solid waste > Landfill > Unclassified | place: Canada... | reverse complement strand
AAAAGCTGATTGAGGTTGCAGCGTGAAAACCGGACATTTTCATTTTGCCGAAAACCGGACATTTTCATTTTGCCTTGACAGTAACAATATAACAGATTGACCTCTTATGCTGTAACTACTACAATATTTAACAAATGAAAAACGTCGTCCTTACAGGATTTATGGGAACAGGGAAGACCGGGGTCGGCAGGGAGCTTGCACGTATCCTCGATCTGAAACTCATTGATATCGACACGGAGATAGAGAAAGCCGAAAGGATGACCATTAATGAGATATTCAAACAGTTCGGGGAGCCGGGGTTCAGAGAAATAGAAACGGAAATGATAAAGAAGATTTCCGAAAAGAAAAATATCGTTATCTCTACCGGCGGAGGCGCCGTGCTGAGAGATGAAAATGTAATTTCATTGAAGGAGAACGGCGTCATAATATGTTTAACCGCCTCGCCTGAAACGATCTTTAAAAGGCTGCAATATAACAGTGACAGGCCTTTGCTGCAGGCGGAAAATCCATTTCAAAAGATAAGAGATCTTTTAAATTTCAGGAGACCCTTTTATGATAAGGCTGATATTATGATAGATACGGAAGATAAAACGCCTTTACAGATCGCGGAGGAAATAATAGAACAGGTCCCGAATATGAAAAAATGAGTTTTGAATTTCCAGGGTTTTATTTATTTAGAGTCTGTGTAGAAAGTCATGGTTTGTCATCCTCCGGCTTGACCGGTCCCGAAAGCTTTCGGGACATAACCCATTGGAAAAACTGGATTCCCCGATCGAGTCGGAGAATGACGGACTGCTTGAATCGCAGTTTATACACAGACTATAGAGCCTCTTGCAAAAGTATTAAGTTGTCACCCTGAGCTTGTCGAAGGGTTCATAACTTATTGATTAGTCATGATTCTTCGACAAGCTCAGAATGACATAAAAGCTGTTTTGAGGACTTTTGCAAGAGCCTTTCTATATTAGAATTTGGAATTTGAAAGGAAGTATATGGAAACGGTAAGAGTTGAGTTGGTTGAAAGAAGCTACGATATCGTCATAGGGAACGGCCTGCTCGACGATGTCGGAGCAAGGCTTAAAACATACGGTCCGAGTCCGAAGGCCGCTCTGGTCAGCAATCCCACGGTTTTTGCTCTCTACGGTGAACGTGTCACGGATTCAATAAAAAAAGCGGGGTTTGACCTTGAGCATGTAATCATCCCGGACGGCGAAGAATATAAAAACCTGGAAACCCTTAAGCGGATTTATGACGAGCTGCTGAAGCACGGGCTTGACAGGAAGTCCGCACTTATAGCGCTCGGCGGCGGAGTAGTCGGCGATATCACCGGCTTTGCCGCAGCTACGTATATGAGGGGGATTTCCTATATACAGATACCCACAACCCTCCTTGCACAAGTTGACAGTTCCGTCGGGGGCAAAACAGGTGTGGACCATAAACTCGGTAAGAATATGATAGGCGCCTTCTGGCAGCCGGGACTTGTACTGATTGATCCTGTCACATTGAAGACACTGCCCAAAAAGCAGCTTCTGGCCGGACTTGCAGAGGTCATCAAATACGGCGTCATTTACGACAGTGAACTCTTTGGGTTTCTTGAAGCAAACAGGGAACGCATCTTTAATCTCGACGACAAAGCGATAACTTATATCATAAGGCGGTCGTGTGAAATTAAGGCCGACGTAGTCTCAAAAGACGAACGGGAATACGGCCTGAGAGCTATATTGAATTACGGTCATACCATAGGCCACGCAATAGAGACCGCGACTGGGTACACACGATACCTTCATGGAGAGGCTGTAGCAATAGGAATGTATCTTGAGGCAAAGCTGTCGCAGCTCCTCAAAGGGATTGATGACGGACAGGTATTCAGGATCAAAGCCCTTATTGATTCCTACGGCCTTCCGTCTGAAATACCCGGGGATATCAACAGGGATGATATTATCTCATCAATGCAGCTTGATAAAAAAGCGGTTGCAGGAAAACTGAAATTCATCCTCCCCGAAAGTATCGGAGCCGTGAAAATACGGGAAGATATAGACGAGAAAGCTATAACAGGATTGCTGCAGTCCTGATTTACTGAAACCCACCCAGTAGGCAGGTAATGATGGAGCGCCGGATAAGGAGAGAAATAGACGGATGACTGAAATACACCTTTCGATTATTGCCGGAGAGCTTGAGATTAAGACCGCACAGGTCAGGGCAACGGCCTTGCTGCTTGAAGAAGGGGCGACAGTGCCCTTTATCGCAAGGTATAGAAAAGAGGCGACCGGCAGCCTTGACGAGGTTGCTATTGCCGCAATCAGAGACAGGCTGGAACAATTGGCTGAATTAGACAAGCGGAGGGAGGCGGTCCTGAAATCTCTTGATGAGCGCAGCCTTCTGACTGATGAGATAAAGGCAAAGGTTGAAAGCGCTTCTTCTATGACGGAACTTGAGGATGTCTATCTCCCCTTCAGGCCGAAACGGCGGACAAGGGCGATGGCAGCGAAAGAGAAGGGACTTGAACCGCTTGCTATAAAGATTTTCGAACAGGGCGAAACGGACCCTGAGAAAGAAGCCTCAGCTTTTGTTGATCCGGGAAAAGGGGTCGAATCCGTTGAGGACGCCCTTTCAGGCGTACGCGACATCATTGCTGAATGGATAAGTGAAGATCAACGGGCGCGCGAGAGGATGCGTGAACTCTATACTCTTAAGGGCGTGATGAGGTCAAAAGTCGTCTCCGGCAAAGAGGAAGAAGGCATAAAGTATCGTGATTACTTTGAGTGGGAAGAACCGTTTTCAGGCGCGCCTTCACACAGGATCCTTGCAATACGCCGAGGTGAGAAGGAGGGCTTTTTAAGTCTCCGGATACTTCCCCCTGAAGATGAAGCGTTCGCGCTCCTTGAGGACATTTTCATAAAGGACAACTTTCCGGCGTCGCGGCAGGTAAGTACCGCTTTGCACGACGGTTTTAAGAGGCTGCTCTCCCTCTCGATAGAGGCGGAGATGCGCCTTACCGCCAAGAAACGGGCTGATGAAGAGGCGATAAGGGTGTTTGCCGAAAATCTGAGGCAGCTCCTCCTCGCGCCTCCCCTCGGCGGTAAAAATATCCTTGCGATTGACCCCGGCTTCAGGACAGGCTGCAAGGTGGTTTGCCTTGACAGACAGGGAAAGCTTCTTGAGAGCGATACTATTTTCCCCCATTTTTCGGACAAGGCGGTATCTGAGTCGGCTGCAAAGATTAAGGACCTATGCGGCAGGTTCGGGATAGAGGCAATCGCGATAGGAAACGGCACTGCGGGCAGGGAGACCGAGACCTTTGTCCGGGCCATTGAGCTGCCGGAGAATATCTCTGTCATGATGGTGAACGAGAGCGGCGCATCCATCTATTCCGCTTCCGAGGCGGCGCGTGAAGAGTTCCCTGACCGGGACGTGACGGTGCGCGGCTCTGTCTCAATCGGGAGGCGGCTTATGGACCCCCTTGCCGAACTGGTGAAGATAGACCCGAAGTCAATCGGCGTCGGACAGTACCAGCACGACGTCGATCAGCCTGCGTTAAAGAGGAGCCTTGATGACATTGTGATCAGTTGCGTGAACGCGGTAGGCGTTGAAGTTAATACCGCCAGCAAAGAGCTGCTGACCTATGTATCCGGGCTGGGGCCTCAGCTTGCAAAAAATATTGTTGAATTCAGAAACGGCAACGGACCTCTCAGGTCGAGGAAGGAACTCAGGAAGGTGCCGCGCCTCGGGCCAAAGGCCTTTGAGCAGGCAGCCGGGTTCCTGCGCATCAGAGACGGCGATAACCCTCTCGACACAAGCGCCGTGCATCCTGAAAGTTATCACATCGTTGATGCAATGGCTAAAGACTCCGGGTGCTCCGTCGCCGACCTTATAAAAGAAGACGGTCTCAGAAAAGCCGTCGACCTTGCCCGATATGTGACCGATACGGTAGGAGTCCCTACCCTGACCGACATTATGGCCGAGCTGTCCAAACCGGGGCGTGACCCCCGGAAACAGTTTGAAACCTTTCGGTTTGAGGACGGGGTAGAGAAGATGGAGGATGTGAAGCCGGGGATGAAGCTCCCGGGCATAGTTACGAATATCACGGCCTTTGGTGTTTTTGTGGATATAGGCGTCCACCAGGACGGCCTCGTTCATATAAGCGAGCTTTCCGACAGGTACGTGAAAAATCCTGCCGATGTGGTGAAGGTACATCAGAAGGTCACCGTGACAGTCCTCGATGTGGACCTCCGGCGTAAACGTATCGCCCTTTCGATGAAGAGCATACATGGTAAACCCTCCGAGGCTTTAAAAGAAGAGGAAAAGAAAAAGGTAAAGGGCACGTCTTCAAAGGAAATCAAACCAAAGCGTTTTGCAAATACCCCATTTTCCGAGGCATTCAGGAAAAAGTGAAAGTTTAGGAAAACGGACCCATCAGGAAATAAATATATGGGATGTGTCCCTGATTATTGCCTCTGATTATTGCCTGATTATTGCTATAATAATCTTAGTAAGCCCAGTGGCGTAGTCCTGTTCCGCACGGAAGTCGGCATACAGTCGAGCTTGGAGGAACGGTGGTATGGCGCAGTCGGCGCGCAGCAAAGGGAGAACCTTCACCCGACCGCTGGTGATCTCCTCGGCAAACGCGGCTTCCATTTCTCTCTGCACCCATTTCGACTGCACGGAGTGAGGCGAAAGCACAACCGCGACGTAGTCTGCCGATGCGATCGCCGTCTGCACTTCGGAGACAATTGAGTCGCCTATGTCGAGCTCACGCTCGTCAAGCCACACGTTCGCGCCCAACCGCTGCAGGTCAACTGCGAGTCGACGAACAAAATCCTTATCTCGCTGATTGTGACTCAGGAAGATCGTAGTCACTTAGTCTCTCTCTCTGCTGGCATAACCCTGCATAAGAGCAAGGAGAGAAATTTTTGCCTTTGCTCTTAATGCCGTTGTTAGCCGAGCTTATTAAAACTTTCACTCTGCCTCCATGGATAGATACCGGAGAGCGTCTGTTCCAGAGACTCAATCTTTTCTTCTGCCCATTTTGTGCCCTCAATTAGTGCGTCTCGAATGCTGTTTCGGTCATATGGGAGTTCAAGCATTACATTGCTGAAGATAGATGCGCCCGCTGTCATCCATGACCCGCCTTTGCCGTCAAGCCTCATGAGGATGGTGACCCAGTTGTTTTGCTTGCAGATAGGGATTTCCATAAGATGCCCGGAGTTTGAAGAGTCATCCACGATTACAAATCTGGCTATCGCCCCGATTGCGACAACCTTCTGCGAAATGTCCTGGTGCGGATGATCAGGAACGTCCTTTATGAGAATTGGCTCATATTTGAGAGATTTAAGCTCATTAACAATTGCGTCAAGGCGAACAAGACCCTCTACGCCGTAGTCCCCAAGTACTAAAACCGTCCGGGCTTTATGAGAAGCTATGTATTGATCCAGTGAAATGCCACTATGTTCAGCCCGCTGCACCTCCACGAGCGCTGCAAGCACTTCGTCTTTTGCGCGAGCAACGGCTTGCGCTACCGACCAGTAGTCTGTTTTTCGGCACCCGAAGAGTTGGGCATAATGGACGGTGCGTTTCCATTGCCCGGCTTGAAATGACATGTCGAAAAGAGAGATGCTTGCGGTCTCTTTTATGAGCCTGACAGGAAAGGCACCTTCCAGTTGAAGGTTGGTAAATGAGCACATGGCTCCGCCGACATTAAACAGCGGACCTATATCTCGAATTTTCTTTGGAGCCTGAAACAGGAGATCTTCTACGCGCTGACTTCCTGTAACGATCTCTATCGAAGTGGAATCCGAGGGAAGGTATTCTATAGCTATGCCAAATTGTGTAGACACATAGCCCTTTATGGTGGCAGGCAGACATGATAGATGAAGAAGGCGTTTGTGATATTCTGGCAGTAAATACTGATCCGCCGTGGACTCTAAGGTCTCGTGAAAGGATTTTAGATAGTCTCTCAGCCCTTCATCTCTAATATTTGCAACAGCCATTGGTTTTCAATTCCTCATATTTTGAGGCTAACATTTATTTTTAACCTTAATTCTATAGTTGCTTAAAAGATTATTATTTTTCGGTTTGATTGTCAATGTATTTTGCCGGAAAACGGCTGTTGGGAGGCATTTTTGCGGAGGTTTTTACAGATTACCTGTTGAACTATATACCTTGAAGGATTAGCTTTCGGATGCGTGGTACAGGAAGATACAAAGCCCTTATTGTTCACCAAGATCATTAGCCAAATTCGAGACAGAGAATATATCTTGTTCTCTATAATATTTGCAGTTCGGATTTTTGAAAAACAGTACAGGATAAGAACTATCTATTATTTTGCCTATTTTTAACATTTCCACTTCCGATGAATATGCAATCGTGTGAATATGATCGGCATTTTCCCTCCTTAGTAGATGGGTTGTCATTGCAGCTAATCCGTTTGGGCCTCTTAATTCTTCCCAGTCTTCAGGATAGACTCCCTCTATATAGCAGGCAATTAACCCCGGCCTTGATTTTGAAAATTGATCTAAAGAATTCTTCAACTCATCATATATTGCTTTTAGAACCCTATCTCTTTCTTCACTCTCGACTCTTACAATGATCGTTGTTGTTTCGTTGCTTAGCGTAGCAAAATGTGATTGAGGTTTCCAATAAGGTTTTATAACTGATCTGAATTGGTCATCAGAAGTTATTCTTAAATCCTCAGGTAAATAAATAATATCAATTGAAAGGTTTTGATCAAAATCTATAGTTGTTTCTTTATTGGTGACCGCAGTCTTAATTTTCGTGGCAATTTGAAATAGTGAATGCCGGTTTTTATCGAGCTTTTCAGCGCAGTTTATTTCAATAATACATTTTACTGAAAAACATCCAACTTGTTTCAAAATCTCGTCACATAGCATGTAGAAGCTGTCTCTTTTAATCTTCCTGCCAGCGTCATAGCTTTTCCATTTACATTCTATTTCAGCCTCAACAGAGTTCCTAATAACGAGAAAGTCATAAGTTCTCTTTTCAGCAATTGGCCGTTCATATTCTATGAATGTAATGTCAAATTTATTTCTTAGAAAATGTGTGGCCATGTCTATTTCGTGAAGAAAAGGTCTAATATCATCACATGTCAACCTTCCTTTTATTTGTTTTTTGACTCTTTCATTAACTGAACTAAGAATTCTATTAATTATGAAAGCTTTGCCAGCAAGATAGTCTAATTCTTTAGTGCGATGACGCCTCATGGATTTTCCTGTTGACTGCATATGAAAATATTCCTTAAGCGGCTTAATAAACGGATTCCTGCTTGAAAAATAAAAATCTTTATAGATCCCTTTTTCAACAACAGCGTCTGATTTCTTTATCACAGTTTCCCAAAATATTCTGTCTGTGATGGCAAGAAAGAGCTCTATCTCTCTACCGAATCTCTTAATATCTAAGTCAACGGAGCTTAATGTCATAGCACTTTCCCGTCAATTATAATTTGTAATCTGTACCATTGTCGATTATTGCGCAATGCAAACTTACAAGGAAGAACATCTCGGTTCATGTTTTATGGTGAATCTAATTTTCTCATTCTAAAAAAAGGGGCTTCTCTAACAGTCTGAGCGTCGTGGCATCTCGCTCGCCATGGCAGTACCTATCAAGAGCGGACGAGAACACAGAGCCTGAGCCTGCTATTTTCTCAAACAGCGTCATCGATGACTTAAACTTCAGATCATCAGGATAGCCAAAGATTTTCGAAACCGATCCGCCCTTGATAGCAACCACCGCTTCCGTGCATTCCAAGAGCCTTTTTCCGAGAACAGGATGGTTCAGGTACTGCCGAGCTTCTTCTATGCTCTTGATAGAGTAACGCTTCGCCGTTGGACTGTACCCCAATCCATCGATCTGCGGAAATATATACCACATCCAGTGAGTTCGCTTCTGACCACCCTTAAGCTCTGCGAGCGCTCTATCATATACGCCTTCCTGAGCGCTCAGAAACCGATTCAGATCATACGGATCGTCAGGATTCATGTCACACCTGCTTCATGAAGGTTACTTCTTCCCCAGAATTGCGCCCTACACGAGCTTTGCGCTGAACAAGAACAATTCTGCCATCCTTTCCTCTGTTTATTTATTATCAGTTGTACTATGCACCATTATATCAAGTTTCAAAGGTGTCGAGTTCAGGAAGGACTCTATTTTATCTCACAGAACCATTCCAAGGTCGTTTCATCGATATAGATTTTATAATGTTGATCATCATTCGTTTTGACTATAAAGAATCTCTTTCTCATCCGATTAGACAAACTTTCTTCAATCCACATGTCAACGATTTCGACAACAATAATTTTCTCATCATTAATAAAAAAAGCTCTCGGGCTTTCGTAACCCCGATAACCTGAATAAGCTATAACCTTGATATTCTCATATGACATAGTATTCTGCTCGGCAGCACTGAGTCATTCTATCTGTAATGAACAAATTATAGCAGGTTTAATTCTTGGGAGTTTCAGGAAGGAGTTAACCGGGAGCATTATTGGAATACGGGTTTTTATATGCTGCTTTGACGCTCCCTGATGTATGGATTTAAGGTACAATTAAATTATCATGATAGTCCTCGAAAATGTCGGCAAAGTCTTTAATGATAAGTGGGCGGTCAGGGGGATTGATATCCGGGCTGAAAGGGGACAGGTCTTCGGCCTTCTCGGCCCGAATGCCGCCGGGAAAACAACGACCATCAAGATGATGACCGGACTTCTTCGGCCTACGGAGGGAAAGATACTGATCAACGGGTTTGATATAGTCGGAGAGCCGATAAAGGCAAAATCGGCTTTCGGTTATGTGCCTGATAAGGCATTTCTTTATGAAAAACTCAAGGGCCGGGAATTTCTTAAATTCATTGCCTCTCTTCACGGAATCGGAAAAAATACGGCCCTCCGGGAAATCGACGAACTTACCGGATTTTTCGGCATAAAAGAGATTGAAGATGAACTAATCGAAAGCTACTCGCAGGGTATGAGGCAGAGGCTCCTCTTTCTGTCGGCGCTTATACACAACCCGCAAGTCCTTATTATAGACGAACCCTTTGTAGGACTCGATCCCTTTGGCGTGAGGATGCTTAAGGATGTAATATTACGCTTGAGCGCGGAGGGTGTGACCATTTTTCTTGCAACGCACAGCCTCAATATCGCGGAAGAACTCTGTGACAGAGTCGGTCTCATCAGTAAAGGTTTGATTGTCAGTTTTAAAAAGAAAGACGAGTTTATGAGAGAAGGCGGGCTTGAAGGTTTATTCATCAAAATAAACTCATGAGAACTTTACTGTTATTATTGTCTCCTAAAATACTATCCATCAGAAATTCTTTCACCCTAAAGGCCTTTCTGAAAAGACTTCCCTTTTTTCTTATCGGGCTCCTTTTCTGGTTAGGGTTCTATATCGGCACATTTAAAGTATTGGAGTTCATCCGCGGGATAGTTTTCTTCGGCGAAATCCTGTCCAAAAAACTTCTCTCAATCACTTTCTTCAGTCTCGGTATTTTTCTGATACTCAGCAACATTATTACCGCCTTATCTTCATTCTATATCTCAAAAGACATACCGTTCCTTATGTCCAAACCCATCAGGATAAGGCATATCCTCAGACTTAAAACCGTAGAAACCATCACAGGCTCGTCATGGATGGTATTGTCGTTCATACCTCCTTTTTTCATCGCTTATGGAGTGAATTACCGGGCGCCGTTATATTTCTATGTCGTGCTGACTCTCACTTTTATTTCTTTCATTCTTATTTCCGGAGGCATCGGAATAACACTGGCACATCTGCTTACAAGAATCTTCTCAGCCAAAAAATTACGCCTGGCGCTGCTTGCGGCAGGGCTTATGCTCTTTATTGCAATATACATTCTATTCAGAAGTCAGTGGTCCGCAAGCCCTGAGAGTCCCGATCAATTTTTCCTTTCTTTTTTGAAAATTAAAATCGAATCCCGGTTGCTGCCGGGTTTCTGGATGACCGAGTCTCTCATGCCCATTCTCAACAGGCAGTCTCCGGAAATCTACTATCCTTTTCTGACAATATGTTTCGGAATGGTGATGCTTATGCTGTCCGGTATTACCGGAAACAGGCTGTACGGAAACAGTCTCGAAAGAATCCAGCCCTCGGCAAAATCCGTCATATCAACGGCAGCAGCGGGTCACTATCCGGGCGAAAAGCTTGCTTTCTTGTGGAAGGACATTAAAATATTCTTCAGGGACCCGGGACAGTGGTCACAGCTTTTTATCATCGGCGCCCTGATACTTATCTATATCTATAATTTCAGGACCCTGCCGCTCAAGACTCTTGCAGACGCTTTTCCATTCATAAAGGAGTTCTTGGTGCTTGTCAATATGCTGATGGCAGGTCTTGTGCTTTCCGCGGTTGCTGCGCGGTTTCTCTATTCGTCAATAAGCCTTGAAGGCACGGCATTCCGGATAATCAGGACGTCGCCGGTAACCGTGAAGAAGCTGCTGCTATCCAAATTTATCTATGGATTTGTCCCGGTAACAGCGGTACTGTTTGCCGTAGTCTTTATTGCAAACATAGCGATGGAGATAGATACCTTTCTCTCCATCTTATCGGCAGCCACAACGCTTCTATTGTGCATTTCCATAAGCGGACTCGGTGTAGGTATGGGCGCCATGTATCCGAAATTCAAATACGAAAATGCAGCCTCAATCTCAATGAGTCCCGGCGGTATGTTTTTTATGCTCATTGCCTTTCTGGTCGTGCTGCTAACGGTTTCCATTGAGGCGTACTGTTTTTTTGTCTATAAAAAGGCGTTGCTTTTGGATATAGAATTAACATTACTGCAAAAGATATCGTTTGTTAGTGCAGGTCCGGTAATCCTGGTTATTAATGCGGTTGCTTTTTATATACCCATGAAGCTTGGAAGGAAACGTCTTGAAGAAGATCTGAATATTTAAAGCTATATGAATTACAAGATAGAGTCATTAACCCAAAAACTGCGGATGTCCGAAATAAATTTATTTTAGCCCAGGTTATTTATAAATTTTCTGATTGAACTGAGGATAGAGTATTTTCGCTCATTCTCGGTCATTCCTCCCTGCGAGGCTTTTGCCTCTTTATTTTAAAACACTGTATTTGACTATCGGCAAAAAAAACCGCTCAAATACTCTATCCTCAGTTGCTTTTGCCAATTTTATGCATAATCCGGGTTAGACATCCGCAGTATCTCTGACAGTTTAATTGCGTTTTTCGGGTTATTCTTTTAACCTCTGCCGTAAAAATTCTTTTACAAACACTGTTGCCTGCCGTATTTCTTCCGTCTGCGGAAGATGAGATGCAAGCCTGTCTATATAGCCGTGTTCCGACAGTAATTCAAAGGTCGGCTTGAAATTGAGGTCAAATACCCATGAGAGCTGCAGGAGTTTAAAATCATTCACCGTCCTGACCTGTAAATGGGGCGCTGTTTCTTTTTTGAAAATATGCAAAAGGACTTCCCGCGAATATTCCGGTGTATCGGGAAGGCCGAGCGTAATAGCATCCGCCATGGTCTCGGGAGGGCCTTCAAAATGGTCTATGAACACCCGCCAGATATCCAGTTTGTCCGCATCCCGGATCAATTTAATAAACAGATTTAAGTCCTCATTCTCTTTTCTCGGCACTGAGAAGGCGTTGTGGAACTTTACGGACTCGATAATCAACTCCTGTTCTTCTCTGGGAAGGTTTTGAAGGACTTTGTGCTCGATAAGAGTTTCTGCCCCTAACAGGCCGTGGTTAACGGATATGACGTCCCTGAAGGTTTTGTATCGGGCGTACTGAGGGAACCTTCCGACATCGTGAAAGAGGGCTACCGTCTCCGCCGGCATAATATAGTTATCGTTTAAAGATAACCCGTTAACTATTGCGAGCATATTCTCACATACCTTTAAGGTATGTTGCTCTTTCATTAAAATATTCTTCTGATCGCCTATATCGGCAGTATAGAAGGATTTGCAAAAACCGCTAAACCATTGCCTGAAGAATTCTAAATCAGCCTTAATCATTTGTATTTTCGATCCTTAAAGTTAAAGATGATTTATTTTAACCTATTTCGAAAACGTGGTTGCGAAGTCCCGGATATATCTTGCCTCTATTCATGCCGCAGCGCATCAATAGGGTTGAGCATAGCTGCACGTCTTGCCGGAAAGAAACCGAAGATCACACCAATGGCAGCGGAAAACAGAAAGGACAGTAGATTAATGCCGGGATTGAAGATATAGGGAACCTGCATGAGTTTTGCTGCAATGAAAGAACCTGCTGTAGCTATCGCAATGCCAACCAGACCGCCCAATGATGAGAGTACCACTGCCTCCACCAGGAATTGCATAAGCACATCATATTCGAGGGCTCCAATGGCAAGCCGGATACCAATCTCCTGCGTCCGCTCAGTGACCGACACGAGCATAATATTCATAATGCCGATGCCGCCCACCAGGAGACTGACCGCGGCAACCGCTGCCAACAATGCCGTAAGCAGTTGCGTGGTCCCTGCAAGCATATTGGCAATCTCCTTCATATCCATCACATTGAAATTGTCATCATCGCTCGCCGAAAGATGTCGCCTCTCCCGCAATAATCTTCCAATATCACTCCGGGCTTTTTCAGTTGAGGCACCTTCCTGGACCGAGACCTGAAACATCGCAACATCCTGATTACCGGAAATGCGCCGCTGATGGGTATGTAACGGGATTACGACGATATCGTCCTGGTCTGTCCCCATGGTGCTCTGCCCCTTGGCTTCCAGGATGCCAATCACCTGACACGAGAGTTTTTCAAGACGGATCTTTTCCCCTAAAGCCCCTTGCCCGCCGAACAGCTTCTTGCACACGGTCTCGCCCACGATGCATACCACCGCGCCGGCGCGCAACTCGCTGTCGCTGAACTGTCGGCCTGTCCTGATGGATCTGTTCGTCACCCTGAAATACTGATTATCGCTTCCTGTTACTGTAGTAGACCAGTTTTCGTTGCCGAATACGGCTTGGAGGCTCTTGGAAGAAACCGGAGCCACAGCAGCAATAGAGCTGACGTCCCTGAGAATAGCCTCCCCATCGCTCTCCTTGAACAAAACAGTGTCGGAAGACTGACCTGGACCAAGTCTCTTCCCCGGAGTAACCATAAGCAGGTTACTGCCCATGCTTGCGATCTGTTGCTGGATCTGGACCGTGGCTCCTCCGCCGATGGTAACCATCGTAATTACCGCTGCCACGCCGATGACGATCCCAAGGACGGTAAGAAATGATCGCAGGATATTGCGCCTGATTTCTCGCAAAGCAAGTAATATTGTGTTCCACAACATTATTTGACCCTCCCGTTTTGCTCATCTGTCGCGACCAGACCATCCCGAAAATGGATGATGCGCTTTGCGTAGGCTGCCATATCCAGCTCGTGAGTAATCATGATAATGGTAATCCCCTGGTTGATGTTCAACGCATTCAGCAATTCCATGATCTCCCGGCTGCGGGCAGTATCCAGGTTGCCTGTGGGCTCGTCCGCCAGGAGCACGGCCGGTTCTGTGACGATGGCGCGAGCGATAGCGACCCTCTGTTGCTGTCCCCCTGAAAGCTCACCGGGAGTATGAGACTCCCATCCCCTGAGGCCGACTGTTTCAAGAGCTTTTAGTGCCTTTTCTCGCCGCTGGTGTGCCGGGGCACCCCGATAGATTAAAGGAAGCTCTACGTTCTCAAGCGCAGAGGTACGGTTCAGGAGGTTGTACCCCTGAAATACGAACCCCTGATAATAACGCCGCAGCAGGGCCCGCTGATTGCGGGTCAGTTGGCCGACATCGACATCCCTGAACATGTAAGTCCCGGAGGTTGGTGTGTCGAGGCACCCGAGGATGTTCATACAGGTGGATTTTCCCGATCCACTTGGCCCCATTATCGCCACAAACTCACCCTCATCGATGCATAGATCGATGCCTCGAAGGGCCTGCATTGTGGCGTGTCCTTTACCATAGACTTTGGTTACTCCCGTGAATTCGATGAGATGCTGTTCCGACTTAATTTCTCTTTGCCGCACACCACCGGTTTTCATTTGGCACCCGTAATACTATCGACCACCACCTCCAACCCGGGTTGAATGTCTCCAGTCAGTATTTCCGTCATGAGTCCGCTTATTGATCCTGTCGTGACATAGACACCTGAAAGTTGGCCATTCTTTAAGATCCAGACCCTCTGCTGTTTTCCGTTGGTGGTTGTGTCATTCCGCTGTTGGGTCCCGCTGGGAGGACGCGGGAGAAGGGCACTGACCAAACCAGTGGAGGACTTTTCTTCCTGCTGTACGGGCGGGGTAAAACGAAGTGCGGTGCTGGGTACCAGGATGGCATTTTCGACTTTTTTTACTGTTATGTCCGCAGTGGCTGTCATTCCCGGACGAAGGGACAAATCCGTGTTGCTGACTTTCAGCACGGTTTCGTAAGTCACAACCCCTGACGTCGTTGTAGAAGCGTAGCGGGCCTGAGTAATCCGTGCCTCGAAAGTGCGATTCGGATAAGCAGAAACGCTGAAAGTAGCTTTCTGGCCTTCCAGCACTTTGCCCACATCGGCCTCGTCAACATTTACGTGCAATTCCATTTGGGCCAGGTCCTCGGCTAAAGTGAATAGCACGGGTGCTTGAAAAGATGCTGCTACGGTTTGTCCAGGATCGATGCTGCGGGTGAGGACGATGCCGTTAATAGGAGACCGGATAACGGATTTGTGCAGGTCCGTCTCGTTAGCCTGAAGAATAGCTTGGGCCTGGGTAACAGCCGCAGTAGCACTTGCTGCATCAGCCTTTGCACGCTCAAAGGCCGCTTCTGCCGCATCCATTTCAGACTGCGAGGGTACTTTCCCATTGCTCAATTCCCTTACTTTTTGAAGCTGCGCGAGCTTGGCCCGGGTTTCCAATACGGTTGCCTGAGCCTGCAAGACTTTTGCTTTTGCTGATTCCAGGGCGGCTTCCGATTGTGTTAACTGCGCCTCAAGTTTCGATATATCTAATCTGGCAAGTACCTGGCCAACTTTCACTTTGCCGTTATAGTTTACTTCAACGCTTTTGATGATGCCGGACAACTCGCTGCCCACGCTGACCGTGTTTGTCGGTTGCAAGGTGCCGGTAGCGGTTACGATGACCGTAAGTTCTCCGCGCCGGACTTGCTCGGTTTTGTATTGAGGTGCGGTTGTCTTGCCCGCCGTTTTCCATACGATTACTGCTGCCACTGCCAGAATCGCAACTAAGGCAATAATGAGATATTTCTTCAGCTGCCTGCCAAGCATATGTGATTGATTCATTTCAAGTGTCTCTGCAATATCAGGTTTTGGATTAATATCCGATTTCATATCTCCTCTCCATTCAAGAACTATTTTTCTTCATCCGGGTACGTAGATTCCCAACCGCCTCCAAGGGCCTTGTACAGGCGTACCAGGTTGGAGGTTACGGTCCCGTTGCTCTGGGCCAGTTGATCCTGGAAGGTGAATAGTGAGCGCTGCGCCTCCAGCACATTGTTAAAATCAGTTAGCCCACTCTGGTACTTATATGTTGCAAGCTCAACCGCTTTTTGGGCCGCCTGCGCTGCCTCTTGAAGATTATCCCTTCTGTTTTGCTCTTCCGCATAGGCCACGAGAGCGTTTTCCACATCTTCCAGTGCACTGAGGATAGCAGCTTCAAACTTAATCAATGCCTGCTCATGAAGTGCCGACTGCACCTCTATGTTCTGGCGGATCGATCCTGCCTTGAAGATCGCCCATGTGATTCCGGGTCCAAAGTTTGATGACCACGTTTGTGAAGTTGGTGAAGTACTCATTTTCAGTGTTTCGAACCCGATGGATCCGCTTAAGGTCAACTTGGGGTAGAGGTCTGCAGTGGCCACGCCGATCCTCGCTGATTGAGCAGCCAATTCGCGCTCGGCCCTTCGCACATCCGGCCGGTTTCTTAGAACATCGGCCGGTATGCCTATCGCGAGCTTAAGAGGAATGACCGGCATTGACCCTTGCTGCTCCAGCAGACTATGGATCTTTCCAGGTTGTTCTCCCAGTAAAACAGCAATGCGATTCAATGCCTCTTCTTTTCCTGTGCGCAGGTTCGGCAACTGGGCTCGGGTGTTCTCAAGGTTATAGCGTGCCTGCTGTACTGATAGTTCATCACTCAGCCCTGCCTGATTTCGCCATAAGGCCAACTGGTAGGTTTCATTTTGTGATTCCAGGTTGCCTTCCGCAATGGCCAGGCGTGACTGAAACGTTCTCTGATCAATGTAGTTTACTGCTACTTCAGCGAGGAGGGAGACGAGCACATCGCGCAAATCCTCCTGACCGGCTCCAATATCTGCCTCGGCAGCCTCTACAGAGCGGCGAACACTGCCAAAGATGTCAATTTCCCAACCTGCGTCGAAGCTTGCGGAATAAAGGTTGCCGGTTTCGCTGGTCTTGTCTGTTCCGCTATCTTTGCTGCTGTAACTCCGGGTTGCAGAGCTTGCGGCATCAAAGGTTGGGAATAGACCGGCCTTGGCTATGCCCCGTCGGGCGCGAGCCTCACGAATCCGAGCCCGCGCCTTCTTCAGGTCGAGGTTGCCCGACACGGCACGATCGCTCAGACTGGAGAGTTCCGGGTCGTTGAGCGTGGACCACCACGCAGCCAGCGTCTGTGGATTCATATCCCCGGCGATCAGGCCGCCTTTTAGTTCGCTGTGCCATGTGGTGGATAATGATGTCTCGGGCCGGACATAATCGGGGCCAACAGTAACGCATCCCGAGAACGCAAATATTATCAGGAGTCCTGAGACTTGCCTTTTTAGAGGGCAAATAATTTGTTTCCAGCTCTTAATCATTGAATCTGTATACACAGACACTTTTTTCATTTTATTTTTTCCAACAGTAGACTTAAAATATTTTGGTGACAAAGTGCCCCTTTCATTCTTTAGTGCAGAGTCCCGCTTTTGCCGCTTCCTTTAAATGGTCGCAATTACCAAGTTGACAGGCTTTCCCCCAGTCCGAACATGCCAAACCTGCAAGAACACTGCCCCGGGCATCGTATGCAGCGGCATTGATCGGGTCAATATTCAGACACTTATTCAAATCCAAAAGAGCCATGTCAAATTGACTTTTGATTACATATGTAACCCCGCGGTTGTAGTATGCTTGAGGACCATTGGGCTCTATCTCCAATGCCTTTGTGAAGTCCGAGATTGCAAGGTCATACCGGCCTTTTTTGGCGTAAGCGAAACCACGATTGTTGTATGTAGCTGCCGACACAGGATAAATCTCCAAAGATTTGTTAAATTCCGATATGGCAAGGTCGTATTCTTTTTTCCCTAAATACTTGACACCTGAATCATAAAATGTTTTCGCCGACAGCATAGCACCCGACGGAGTTCCTTCGGCGTCACGGGCCGAACCGGCGTTTGGCCGGGGGAGGGCGCCTTCCAGAGATACGAATTGTACAGGCTTCCCCATAGGTTTCGTACATGTATCTTGAGCGGAAATATTGCCTGAAGTCATGCAAATAAGTGGGACCAATGTTAAGAAGGCAACTATTATATTCCGATTCATCATGCTCAGATTATTCATTAAACAAGCACCTCCTTTTTGGCTGTCTTTATTAGAAAGGGGCCCGGACTATAATGGGGGGATGGGGGGACATAGTCCAGGCGCCCCGGGTGGAAGCTCAATCCTTTAAATCTTCCGACTTAGAGATTTTTCGATGCCGTTCCAACGCCTGCTTTATACTCAACAAAATATTATCTTTTTCGAGAGGTTTTTCGATGTAATCGCATTCTCCTTTTCCGACTGCTTCCATTATCGGGAGAGTACCTCCGAAGGCAGACATGATAATTATTTCCGGAGCATATACTTGGGATCTTAGTTTTTTCATAAGTTCCATGCCATCCATATCGCGCATCCAAAGATCGGTCAGGACAACGTCAGGCTCTAATATCTTTGCAATTCTCAAGGCCTCATCACCCGATGAGGCAATATACGTCTCGTCTCCTTCATCCGAAAGAATTATTTTTAAGATATTTCTCTGTAAAGCATCATCATCTACGACAAGGACAATTGCCATAAAAATCCTTTGGCACCTTCCCAAGTGCGGTTATTTCGCTTTATGGATCATATGTTCTATGTCCTGTTGTATTTCCTCTTTTTTCTCGCAAGGGGGCGGAGGCATCATTCTCATAACACCACCGCGCATCATTCCTCCCCTCATGTGAGGACCCGGCGGATCCATCTCCTGCATCTCACGGAATTTCTTCCTCTGCTCGGGTGCCAGTTTTGATTTAACCTCTTCTGTCGCCGTGATGAGAGAGAGGTACATTTCAGTTTTTAGAGTTTCTATCTGCTTAAGTTTCGCCTCAACCGCCTTCATGTCGACAGGGTCTTTATCGAGGAGTTCTTTCAATTCGACACCGGCAATACGCTCATCTGCTCTCTTCCTAATCGCCTCTTTTATTACCTTGCTTTTGATCTCCTTTATCGCTTCTCTCTGCTGCTCGTCAAGTCCAAGTCCCATGAGATGCTCCCACATGAGATTTTCAGCCCCCGGAATTTCTTCCATTATATTCATAACAGGAGACCGCATCGGCGGCGGCGCCATATGCATGCCTTCGTCCCGCCAACCTCTTCCATGGTCGTCAATCGGACCGCACGTCTCCGCATAAGAATTGTGTGATAAAAAGATCGTTGACAGAAGACCTAAAAACATACCAACCAATAATCTCTTCATATAAACCTCCTTTTCTTTATGATTTGTTTCCCTTGTTAGTTCGTTCATGTGCGGTTCTCTGCTGCCTATTCCCCGCCGGGTGGCGGCGCTTTCGGGCCGCGGAAACCGCCATCGGGTACAGCCGCCAATTGGCCTTCAATCTGCTTGCAGGTAGCCTTGATCTTTTCTCCGCGAGGACCGGTGAACTCGACAGCGGCTCCTTCGCTCTTGTCTTTGCATGCCTCAATCGCTTCCGGAGGAGGCCCCATGCGTTTTCCGCTGTCCTGAGGTCCATCCAGCGCCCATGCTGCTGCAGAAGCACTCCCTATGAGCAAAAGGACGCCCGCAGCGGTATTGATTATGTTCCTGTTCATGCTATCACCTCCTTTTCCTCTTTGTCGGCTAACTTATAAGGTTTTTCTTAACATCAAATAAAGAGTTGCCCCGTTCAAAACGGTGGCAGAGCGACCATCCCTGCTCTCACAGATGTGGAATCCTTAGTCACAATGTATCTTTCGAATGGTATGGTTACCGGTATCCGCAACATACAGGTTGTTGTCATCCATGGTTATGCCAAATGGGTTATTGAAGCGCGCCGCTGTTCCGGTCTCATCGGTCGACCCGGAATACTCTGCCGACCCTGCCAAGGTAGTGACCTTTCCTGTGGCAATGACGATCTTTCGAATGGTACTGTTGCCGGTATCCGCAGCATAAAGATTGGTTTTATACATGGTGATACCGAAGGGGTTATTGAAGCGCGCTGCTGTTCCGGTCCCATTGGCGGACCCGTACGACCCTGCCTTACCCGCCAGAGTCGTAACCTCTCCTGTGGCAATGACGATCTTCCGGATAATATGGTTACCCGTATCCGCGAGATAAAGGTCGGTCCCATCCGTCGCGATGCCGGCAGGGTAGTAGAAGCGCGCTGCTGTTCCGGCCCCGTTATCGGACCCATAAGCGCCTGCCGTACCTGCCAGGGTCGTAACTTCTCCTGAAGCGATGACGATCTTCCGAATAGTATGGTTACCATAATCCGCGACATAAAGAATGGTCCCATCTGTGGCAATACCGAAGGGGTTGTAGAAGCTTGCCGCTGTCCCAGTCCCATCATTGGCCCCATACGACCCTGCCGTACCCGCCAAAGTTGTAACCATTCTTGAGGCAATGACGATTTTCCGGATAGTATGGTTACTATAATCCGCAACATAAAGATTGGTCCCATCCGTGGTGACGCCTAATGGATTATTAAAGCGTGCCGTTGTTCCGATCCCGTCATCGGACCCGGAATCCCCGTTTGTACTGCCTGCAAAGATAGAAACCTTTTTTGTGGAGATGACAATTTTCCGAATGGTATTATTGCCGGAATCCGCGACATAAAGGTTGGTCCCGTCCGTAGTGATGGCGGAGGGGCTGTTGAAGAGCGCCTCTGTTCCGGTGCCATCGGTAGAACCGTAAGACCCTCCCGTACCCGCCAGAGTTGTAACAGCAGCATCGGAATCGTCTGTTTCTCCTGCTCCTCCGCAAGACGCCAGCATAGCTGTAATCAAGATGATGATCCATCCAATCTTAAATTTGTTTTTCATGATCCCCTCCATTATTTCTTAATGTTCAGTTTTCCGGATTTTCGTTTTGACGAATTTAATAAAAATATAGCAAAAGAATATGTCACAAATATGGATGAAATGAGGAAATTCAGTTGAGAACTCAAATGGTAGTGCTTATTTCTTAAAATTCGATATAAAATAGAAAATAAGCAACGGGCGGCCTCAACGTATGCCCCTGCAACAGAATAATGAAGATCGGCATTACACATCGACTGTTTTTGTCTATTCTCGCAGCCACCTCTATGGCGCTCCTGTGCATGTTCCTCATAATGCAGTGGAGCATCAACAGGGGGTTTCTCCAGTATCTCAATGCGATGAACCAGGGCAGACTTGAACAGATGGAAGGGATCCTGGAACAGGCATACGCCGAACACGGAAGTTGGGATTTCTTGCGAGACAACCCGGCATTTCTAATAGAACGAATGCTGACTGATGATATCGCATCCGGGCGGTTGAAGGAACCCAAGGATAGGCGGGATTTTACACCTCCACCACCGATGGCGGGTGCGCACCCGCCAAGATTGCCCTTTATTGTTCTGGATTCAGAGCGGAAACCGCTCTTTGGAAACTCTGCTGAAACCGGGGATGTGAACTTCAGACCCGTTATTCAAAATAATAAGACAGTGGGCTATATAGGGCTTCTTCCGCCAAAAGAGTTCCTTAACCCTCAACAGATGCAGTTTTTAAGACAGCAGAAATCGGCTCTCATTATGGCGGCATTCGGAATGGTGCTGGTTGTCGTCATATTCTCTCTCCCGCTGGCGGACCGTCTCGTCCGGCCGATCAGGGCCATGGCCGCAGCAACCCGTGATCTTGCATCCGGAAAGTATACCATTCGGGTCCCCGCCTCCTCATCGGACGAGTTGGGTCAGCTTGCCCGTGACTTCAATGCCATGGCGCTCACACTTGAGAAGAATGAGAAAGCGCGGCGACAGTGGGTTGCAGACATTTCACACGAGTTGCGGACCCCTTTGGCTGTGTTGCGCGGTGAGATCGAGGCGTTATTGGAGGGTATCCGCAACACTACCCCGGAGGCTATCCGCTCGCTCCATACCGAGGCGCTTAGACTGCATCGTCTGATTGACGACCTTTATCAGCTTGCGCTCTCCGACCTCGGTACGTTGACCTACCGCAAAGAGGATCTTGATCTGGTTGAGGTCCTCAAAGATTCCATAGAACCCTACCATGCGGAATTTGCCCGCAAGGGCCTCACCCTTACCGTAAACATTTTACAGGGAGTTGAGGTCACAGTGTTTGCCGACCGTGAGCGTCTGCACCAGCTATTCGCAAATCTGCTTGAAAATTCCTTGAAGTTCACTGAATCGGCAGGAAAGCTCGTCATTCGTCTGGCATGTCATGACGGCCATGCTGCAATAGATTTCGAAGACTCCGCACCCGGAGTTCCGGAGGAAGAACTGGACAGACTCTTCGATAGACTCTATCGGGTGGAGGCTTCCCGAAGTCGGTCATCGGGCGGCGCCGGTCTCGGCCTGGCAATCTGCAAAAACATCGTTGAGGCACATGCCGGGACCATCTCTGCATATCAATCACCTTTGGGAGGGGTACTGATAAGGATTACCCTCCCGGTTGCAGGAGGATGCTCTTGAGCGTGAATATACTTATTGTTGAAGACGAGCCGAAACTGGCAAGTCTGCTCTCTGATTACCTGAGAGCTTCCGGGTTCGAACCGTTTTGCCTTGCAAGCGGCACAGAGGTTGTGCCATGGTTTCGTGAACACAAGCCTGACCTTATTATCCTCGACCTGATGCTGCCGGGACGTGACGGCATCGAGGTCTGCAAGGACATCCGCACTTTCTCCCGCGTTCCGATAATAATCGTAACAGCCCGTATCGAGGAAATCGACCGACTGCTTGGGCTCGAACTCGGCGCCGATGATTACATCTGCAAGCCGTTCAGCCCCCGTGAGGTGATAGCACGAATCAAGGCGGTCCTGCGACGGACTCAAGATGGTCGGACGATTCAGGCCCGGGGACTCGTTCTCGACGATCAGCGTTACAAGGCTACTCTTCATGGCCATGACCTTGAACTCACTGCTGTTGAGTTCAAGTTGCTGCATTTTTTGGTCGCCGGTCCGGGACGCATTTACGGGCGTCAGCAACTTATGAATAATATATACTCCGACGAACGGTTTGTTACCGACCGCACCATCGACAGCCACATAAAAAAATTGCGGAGGAAGATCGAAAACGTGGACCCTGAAGCGAAGCTCATCCATTCAGTCTACGGCGTTGGGTATAAGTTCGATCCGGTATGATAAAATTTTCAGATGTCAGAAACCTGCAATGACCGCGTCGACGATGCGTAAATTAATAAACCGCCTCTTTCTCAGCTATAAACAAGGGAGAAAGAGATAGATCGCGTTTTGATAACGTTTGACAATACTAACGCTAAGGGATATTATTAATTATGATTAAATCGTTCAAGTGCCGTGATACTGAAACTATGTTTAACGGCAAACGCATAGAGCGGTTTATCAGTATTCAGTCCGCAGCTATGCGGAAACTTGCGCTATTGAATGTTGCCGGGAGGATAGAAGACCTGAGAGTGCCGCCGGGCAGCAGGCTTGAGGCGCTCAAGGGCAAAAGGCAGGGACAATGGAGCGTTCGTATAAACGATCAGTGGCGCATCTGCTTCAGGTTTGAAGCCGGGAACGCCTTTGATGTCGAGATTGTCGATTATCATTAAAGGAGGCTGTTGCATGAGAAAAAGACAAGTGCCATATCCTGCTCCGGGCGAAATTCTGATGGAAGAGTTTTTAAAGCCTATGGGGCTGACACAATACCGGCTTGCAAAAGAAATTGGCGTATCCCAAAGGCGGATCGGAGAAATAATAGCCGGCAAGCGTGCTATCACCACGGACACCGGGCTCCGGCTGTCTCGGTTTTTCGGTCTGAGTGACGGGTTTTGGGAACGGTTGCAGATTGACTACGATCTGGCTGTTGCAAAGGACGAAATGGCTGAAACACTTAACAGAATAAAGCCGTATGCTGTTGCGTAGGAAATGGCAGCCTTAATAGGCATTGGTGGTAGTAAGCATACGGGAAATGCACTTAATCCTTTAATTGGGATTACCGAATCGAATAGCTTTATTTTAAGGGCCGTTACATGATTGAATTTTACTTGCTCCGGTCTTTTCTGTAAGAACATCGCTGCGGTGTGTCTAAAATCCATTTATGTGTTTATTAATCTCTCTATTTTTCGTGCATTCCTTTAGAATAAAACAATATATATATGACGAGTGAAAGAGATATTTATTTTATGAAGCTTGCCCTTGAAGAAGCCATGCTCGCTTTTGATAAAGGAGAGGTGCCTGTCGGCGCCGTTCTTGTGCGGGAGGGAAATGTTATCGCGAAAGCTCATAACACCAGAGAAACATCAAACGACCCTGCGGGACATGCGGAAACCCTTGCGCTCAGAGCGGGAGCGCAGGCAATAGACAATTGGCGTCTGACGGACGCCGTTCTTTATGTAACCAAAGAGCCTTGCATCATGTGCGCCGGTACGATGGTGAATTCCAGGCTCGGCAGACTCGTTTACGGATGCAAAGATGAAAAAGGCGGGGCAGTGGACAGCCTCTATAACCTGCTCGCGGATAAACGGCTCAATCATCAGGTTGAGGTTAAATCAGGCGTCCTTACGGAAGAATGCGCGGAAATCCTGCAAAGGTTTTTCAGATTGCGGAGGTAACGATATGAACTTCCTTACCCTCAGTGAACTTTCATATCTCATTAAGTCTACGATTCATTCAACCCTCATCGATGAATACAGGATCATTGCCGAAATTGCCCAGATCAATTACCATGTCAATTCCGGGCATTGTTACCTTGATCTTGTTGAGAAGCAGGATGTTGTTATCGCCGCAAAGATACGGGCTAACATCTGGGCAAAAAATTACCGCCTGATCAGCTCAAATTTTCGCAAACTGACCGGCCGGGAGCTTCAGGCCGGCATGAAGATACTTGCTCTTGTAAAAATCACCTACCACGAAGTGCATGGCCTGTCCCTCAATATCCTGGATATCGACCCGAGTTACACCCTTGGCGAAATGGCCCTGAAGAGAAGGCAGGTCATAGAACAATTGACAAAAGAGGGGCTTATCGATTTAAACCGGAAAATACCTTTGCCCCCGGTCCTTCAGCGAATTGCGGTCATATCTTCTCCGGGCGCGGCAGGATATGGAGATTTCCTGAGCAGGCTCAGCAATAACCCGTATGGATATGCGTTCTCACACAAACTGTTTCATGCCTTTGTCCAGGGTGACAAGGCGGCGGAATCTATCCGGAGCGCATTGAGATTATGTATTAAATCCAAAGGCATGTTCGACGCCGTTGTAATTATCCGGGGAGGCGGTTCGACTGTTGACCTGCACTGTTTTGACAGCTATGTGCTTGCCAAAGAGATTGCCCTTTCTCCTGTCCCGGTCTTGACCGGAATAGGCCACGAAAGAGATGAAACAGTGGCTGACAGGGTAGCGCACATGAGGCTGATTACGCCTACTGCCGTCGCCGAATTCCTTATATCAAAGGCAAGGCTTTTTGAAGACGGCATTGATGATTTAAGGCAGCGGCTTGTCTTAAGAACAAACACCCTTATTGCCGCTGAAAAACATCTTCTTGAGAATATTTCTTCAAACCTCTCCGGACGTTCCAGAGATTATCTGAGACTCACGTTTAATTCACTGAAGCATGACATCTTTTCACTCCAGTCATCCGCCTTTGCCGCCATGAAAACGCCTTTCGCTTATCTTAAGACCTGCGAGGGGAGCTTAAAAAATGCAGGTGAAAGATTTTTGTCCTCCAAAGGTAATGCGCTCAGGGAGTATTCTCAAACTCTGCTTGTCCTGCCGGACCACTTCATAGCAATGAGCAGAAAGGGCCTGGAGAATGCCGAGGCAAAAATCCGTCTCCTTGATCCCGTGAATATTTTAAAAAGAGGATACAGCATTACCTTCTTTGAGGGAAAAGTCCTGAAAGATTTTAATACAGTCGGTAAGACTGATATAATATCTACAAAACTGTCTAATGGTACAGTAACCAGTATTGTAGAAGGTACACAGCCGGAGGAAAACCGTGAGTGAAAAAAAGAGGCTTACTTATACAAAGGCAATAGAAGAATTGCAGGGCATCATCAATGAAATCGAAAGGGAGAGTGTCGATGTTGACGTGCTCGCGGAGAAGGTCAAAAGAGCGACCCATCTGATAAAGTTCTGCAAAGACCATCTAAGAACGACGGAAGAAGAAGTAAAAGGCATTTTGTCCGAAATGCAGGAAAAAACCGTGGAACCCGAAGAGAAAGATGAAGAGCCCTTTTAACCCCAAAACTGACATTTTAATTGCATTTTTCGGGTTAAGAAGCCCGTCATGGTATTATCTTTAAGGTAAAATAGAAAAATTGGAGGGGTGCCGGAGCGGTTGAACGGGACGGTCTCGAAAATCGTTGTGGGGGCAACCTCACCCAGGGTTCGAATCCCTGCCCCTCCGCCAGTTACTAAATATTATTTAGCCTAACTTCCCCGTATCCCAGAATTTCCACTTTAAATATTCATTAATTGCTTTTGCTGCCTTTTTTCCTGCGCCCATAGCTGAGATTACAGTTGCAGACCCTGTAACTATATCTCCACCTGCAAAAACCCCCTGTTTATAAGTCATGCCTGTTCCTTCTTCAGCTATGATATATCCCTTCTTGTTTAATTTTAAATTCGGCATAGTTTTAGTTAAAAGAGGATTTGCCCTTGTCCCAAGCGCAGGGATTGCTACATCTATTTCGATCTGTAATTCACTACCTTTAACAGGAATTGGTCTTCTCCTGCCAGATTCATCAGGCTCTCCCAATTCCATCTTTAAACATTCAACCCCGCAAACATTTCCCTTGCCATCATCAATAAATCTTGTTGGATTTGTTAAGAATAAAAATTCTATCCCTTCCTCATGCGCGTGGTGGACTTCTGCCTTTCTTGCAGGCATCTCAGCCTCAGAGCGTCTGTATATAAGATAGACCTTTTCTGCACCGAGCCTTAAGGCTATCCTTGCTGCATCCATGGCAACATTTCCACCACCAAATACAGCAACATTTCTGCCTCTCTTTATTGGTGTATCATACTCGGGAAAAAGATATGCCTTCATTAGATTAGCCCTTGTCAGAAATTCATTGGCAGAGTAAATGCCATTTAGATTTTCCCCTGGTATTCCCATAAACATGGGTAAACCTGCACCTATGCAAATAAAACAGGCATCATATCCCTTATCGGTCAATAATTCATCAACGGTATGGAGTTTCCCAATCACTGCATTAAGCACAAGTTCAACTCCCAGCTTTTTTATATATTCAACCTCTCTTTCTACTATTGCCTTTGGAAGTCTGAATTCTGGTATGCCATAAATCAAAACCCCACCTGGTTTGTGTAATGCCTCGAATAAGGTAACCTGATGGCCTGACTGTATTAAGTCAGCCGCACAGGTTAAACCACCAGGCCCGGACCCTATTACGACGACTTTCCTGCCAGTGGGCTTTGGTTTCTCAGGAACCTTTATCTCGCCTTTTTCTCTCTCGTAATCAGCGGCGAATCTTTCGAGGTTGCCAATTGCTACAGGCTCACCTTTCTTCCCAAGTATGCATAAAGATTCACATTGAATCTCCTGAGGGCAGACCCTTCCACAGACAGCAGGCAATGCATTTTTCTTCTTAATCGTATGAGCGGCTTCTATAAATTTTCCCTCTTTAATTAGACTTATAAATGAGGGTATATCCACCTCTACAGGACAGCCATTTCTACATCCAGGCTTTTTGCAGGTTAGACATCTGGATGCTTCCTCTACTGCCTCGTCAGGTGTATACCCGTAAGGAACCTCCAGAACATTCCCGGCCCTCTCCAGCGGGTCCTGCTCCCTCATCTTAACTCTTTTCTTTATCTTTTTATCTTCGCTTTTAGGCTCTATTTTCTCTCCCATAATTAACCCCCGCTTTTCCTTCTATTTTTGCCATCTATGGCAAACCCTATCATCTTCTGCTAACTCCTATAAACTTTCTACAGGAATATTAACAGGATAACTCCAACATTCATGCATTCGCAGAGCTTCTCTCTCTTCGTTTATATATACCTCTTTGCGGGCGAAGAGTTTATTCCAATCCACTTTATGTCCGTCAAATTCAGGGCCGTCAACACAGGCAAATCTTGTTTCCCCTCCTATTAATACCTGACAAACCCCGCACATACCCGTCCCATCAAGCATGATAGGGTTAAGACTTACCATGGTCTTAACCTCAAATGGCCGAGTGGACTCTGCACTGAGCATCATCATATAGGTACACCCTATAGCAATAACCCTGTCTACCTTCTTTTCCCTTAATATTTTTTCGAGGACATGAGTAATATGCCCTTTAATTCCACGGGAGCCATCCCTTGTAATAATATAAAGTTGGTCAGAAACAGATTTCAACTTATCATCCCAGTAAATGAGAAAATTACTCCGGGACTCGATAACGGAAATAACCTGATTCCCCGCCTCTTTTAATGCCTTAACAATGGGATAGATACCTCCGATACCGTAACAGCCACCGGCGCATACTACGGTCCCAAAGTTTTTAATCTCCGTGGGCAGCCCCAGTGGGCCAACATGGGCATTTATTGAATCTCCGGCGTTCAATTGTGCTAATTTACTAGTGGTAGCCCCTACTTCCATAAATATTGAGGTAACTGATCCCTCTTTTGTATCCCAGTCAGATATAGTAAGGGGAATCCTTTCACCATTTTCATCAGGTATTAATAAAACGAAATTGCCAGGTTTAGCCTTTCTGGCTATATCAGGTGAATACACTTTTAAGAGGTGCATATTAGGGACTATCATCTGCCGAGCAAGAATTTTATACATCTTTCCTCCTAATCTCTATAATTTTCTTATTTTTACCATACATGGATTGATATCGAAACCGCTAAGACCAGTTTGCGGGTCCTGAATATAAAGGGCTATTCCTTGAGGAACAGCTTGGGTCAATTTAGCATGGGCTGTAATCTCGCCATGATGAGAGTTCATCCTTATCTCTTCACCCTCAGATATGCCCAGCTTAACTGCATCATCAATGTTTATCTTAACTTTACCCTCATCTGATAATGCCCACATTCCGCCCACCTTACTTCTTAGAGAGGTATTTTTATAAGAGTGTAGCCCATATTCTATAATCAAGGTAAGTGGATAATCCTCATAAGGCATCTCTTTCCCCTTATATTCTATAGGTACAAATTTCTTTTCCATACCTGGTAAAACTAACTTTTTTCTTTCAAAGCTTTTGTAAGACGGAAAATCAGGTATAAGGCGAGAAATCTCCTCTGCGATTGCAGAAGAATCCTTGTATTCAAACCCTTTCCCCTGAAGCCTTTTAGCCAACTCGCAAATTATCCACCAATCTGGTTTAGACTGTCCAATGGGCTCTATGACTTTTTTTACCTGCTGTATTCTACCTTCCATATTTATATAAGTTCCCTCTGTTTCTGCTAAGCTAACTGAGGGAAAGACAACATCAGCATCTTTGTTATGGTTTGACAGGAAAATATCATGTACAATTAGAAATCCAGAATCAGGGCTTTTTAAGAAGGGATCCCTGCCTATTAGATAAAGGCACCTAAATTTATTATTATCCCTTGACCTGTTAAGAATTTCAGCTACCTCGATCCCGGGTCTGGCAGGAAGATTCTGTCCCCAGAAGACTTCTATTTTTTTTCTGGCATCAGGATCGGTAACCGAAAGAAATCCAGGATACATGTTAGGCAGTGAACCCATATACCATGCCCCAAAGGCATTATTTTGCGATATAAATGGGATGATGCCTGCCCCGGTCAATCCAATAAGGTTTGCTACTGCATGCATGATCTTTATCCCGTCAGTATATTGTCCGATGCTAGGGCCCAAGATTATAATAAATGGTTTTTGAGTTGCTATTACCCGGGCAGCGATAGTCAATTTATCCCTGGTAATACCGGTAACCTTCTCGCAGGTATCCAAATCGAAATCATTTAAAGACTCTTTTAATGATGCAATATCTTTCCAATTACTCTCAATAAACCATCCCTCATCAACTATTAACTTTATCATCCCAAGGAGTAATTCTAACTCAGTACCAGGCCGGGGCTGGAGATTAAAAGAGGAGAAACAGTCTAAATTGTTATCCAGGGGCTCTGCAGTTATAAGTGTAGCTCCTTGATCCACCGCCTTTTTTACCTCTGGAACGATAATAGAATAAGTGAGTACTGTAGCCATTCCCAGTGATAGGATACCATGTGCATTTCGGATATCTGAAATCGACTTTGCTTCTAATAAAAGTTGAGTAATACCCGGAAGTGAATTTCCATAAAAGAACCGGCCCGAGGTGTCTACATTATTGGTTCCCATAACAAGACGGGTAAATTTCTGAGCTATATAATTATCTTCATTCGTACAATGTGATGAGGATAGCAGGGCAAATTGCTCTCCTTTGTATTTAGTAAGATTTTCTGCGGCAAAATCAAGGGCCTCATTCCACCCAGCCTTTTTTAATTTCCCATCCTTTTTTATAAAAGGAGAAGTGAGCCGCTCTCTATGATGGACAAATTCTACTACTGAAAAACGTCCTTTAGCACATGCCTGTCCTTTATTTATTAATTGATCTGCCTCTGGGAGGGTCTTGATTATCTTTCCATTCTTTACCTGGAATTGAAGCTGGCATCCTATCCCGCAATATGAGCAGGTAGTTACTATTGAGTGATCCGGGGGGCCATCCCACCTGCTTATCCTTTCTGAAAGGGCACCTGTGGGGCAGACTGTTACACAAGCACCGCAGAAATGGCAGCCTGCTTGAATAAGGTTTCTATTATAAGCTGTTCCCACAATAGCCTGTGGCCCCCGGTAAAGGAAAGAAAGTGTTCCTGCACCTCGTATCTCATGACAAACCCTTACACACCTTCCACAGAGAATACAGAGGTTATAATCACGGTTATAGAAAGGATCTCTCTTTTCCACTAAGAAGCCCTTATAATGTATAGGAAGGCTGATCTCTTTTAGCCCTAATTTATCTACTACCTCCTGTAGTTCGCATTGTCTGTCTTTTGGGCAGAACTTGCATCCTGTTGTAATCCCTACCTTTTGAATACATTCCCTGTACTCTTTATGCTTATCGCATTCTTGTCTTTTTTCGCATATCAAGCAGCTATGAGGGTGTTGTGAAAGAATAAGTTCAAGAACATCTAACCTGAGCTGTTTAATCACTGGTGTATCAGTCTTGACCACCATTTTGTCAGATGCCGGGGTAGTACAGGCGGGAGGATAACCCCTTACCCCCTCGATCTCTACAAGACACATCCGGCAAGCCCCGTAAGGTGGCAGGTCCGGGTGAGCGCATAAGGTAGGGATATAAATATTACCCTTTTGAGCAGCCTCCAGTACGGTCTTCCCCTCTTCGACTTCTATTGAATTACCGTTTATGGTTAGCTTTAACATTTTTTACTTCCTCCTACCTTATCTAGTTCTAATGCTATTTTTTTCTTTTCCCGCATTTCCTGCATTGCCAGTATACCTTCGGTAGTTCCTAACTCACATCTAAGACAACGTTTTGCCTCCTTAACTGCCATCTCTTCTGTGAGACCTAACTCTATCTCTTTAAAGTTTTTGACCCTATCTTCCGGAGTTAATTGTGGCATCTCGGGCCGGTCAGCCTTCTCTATTTCCTCATCAGTCAGCTCAACCGGTTCAATATACATCGAGGGTCTGGTTACCTTGTATCCTCTTTCTAAGCTTTCCCCTCTTAAAAATTTATCAATGGATGAGGCTGCTATTTTCCCAGCGCTGATAGCATGTATAACGGTCTTTGACCCTGTCACCGCATCTCCACCGGCAAAGACACCTTCTTTTGATGTGGCTAAAGTCTCAGGGTCAACAACTATTGTATTCCTTTCAGCGATATCAAGCCCCTGCTCCTGAAGGAAGGAAACATCTGGTTGTTCTCCAATTGCCTTTATCAATGTGTCTAACTCGATGGAAAATTCAGAACCTTTGATGGGTACGGGTTTCCTTCTTCGGCTTGCATCTGGTTCTCCCAGTTCCATACGGATACATTCAATGCCTGTAAGTTTTCCATTTTGAGTTAAAACCCTGGTTGGTGCGGTCAGAAATTGTATGTCAATGCCTTCTTCAACTGTTGCATCAACCTCCTCTTTAAATGCAGGCATCTCTGCCCTTGTCCTTCTATAAATTAGGGTAACCTTCTCTACGCCGGGAAGACGATGGGCAGCCCTTGCAGCGTCCACAGCAGCATTTCCACCTCCAATAACCCCGACCCTTTTGCCAACACTGACATCTTTCCTCAGATTTACTGCTTCAAGAAATTTCAATGAAGGTAAGACTCCTTCGGTATCCTCACCGGGGATGCCCAGATCTATTGACCTATGGGCTCCGACCGAAATAAATATGGCTTTATATCCATCCCTGAAAAGACTGTCAATAGAGATATCTTTCCCGAGTGCAGTGTTTGTCTGAAATTTTACCCCAGCCTCTTTGATGGCCTTAATATCAGCATCAAGTTCTTCTCTGGGCAATCGATATTCAGCTATGGCTATCCTGAGCATGCCACCAATAACGGGCTTAGCTTCAAAGATAGTAACATCGTATCCTTCCAGTGAAAGGAAATAACCTGCTGAGAGCCCGGCTGGGCCTGAACCTATAATGGCAACTTTTTGATTTTTTGGATCTTTGGGTTGAAATGGTAGTTTAAGGCCTGTTTTCAAGCCATGATCAGTAGCAAACCGCTTAAGTGCTCTTATCGCAATAGGTTTTCCGGCTTCTCCTGATTTACATTTGGATTCACAGGGATGGTGGCAAACTCGGCTGCATACACTTGGCAAAGGGTTGTCTTTTCTAATTACCTGAACTGCATCATCATAGCGTCGTAGAGCTATTAAGGCTGCATAGACAGGCACCTCCGTGCCAATGGGGCAGGTGTGCTGACAGGCAGATGATATTATCTCCTTGCAGACCATTGCCTCACATCTTTTGTATTTGATATGAGACTCATATTCGTCTCTGAAATATCTGATTGTAGAAAGTATTGGATTCGGGACTGTGCCACCCAAAGCGCAGAGCGAAGCAGATCTAACTGTTTGGCAAAGTTTTTCTAATCGTGTAATATCCTCAGGTTCTCCATCTCCCCTTATTATCTTTTCTAAAGTTTCTACCATACATTGGGTACCGATACGGCAGGGAACACATTTCCCACAGGATTCTGCCATGGTGAAATTCAGGAAGAAATTGGCAACGCCAACCATACAGTTATCCTCATCCATAAATACCATACCACCAGAACCCATGATAGCACCTGTCTGTACAATATCCTCGTATGTGACAGGTGTATCAACCAGGCTTTCAGGAATACAGCCTCCTGAAGGCCCACCCATCTGGACGGCCTTGAATTTTTTCCCTTTCTTCATCCCCCCGCCGATATCGTATACGATACTTCTAAGAGTGATGCCCATCGGTACCTCAATCAGTCCAACATTATTTATTGCGCCTGATAGGCAAAAGACCTTGGTGCCAGTGCTTTTTTCGGTTCCGACGCTTCTGTACCAATCAGCACCATTTAAAATAATAACTGGTATCTGTGCTAATGTCTCGACATTATTCAGTACTGTTGGTTTTTCCCATAGTCCTTTATGGGCAGGAAAGGGCGGTCTTGGCCTTGGCATACCTCGCTTTCCCTCTATAGAACGCATGAGGGCGGTCTCTTCACCACATACAAATGCACCAGCGCCCTGATATATCTTAAGATCAAGATCAAACCCACTGTTAAGGATATCCTTACCAAGGAGACCTGCCTCATAGCATTGCTCTATTGCTAACTGGAGTCTTTTTACAGCTAATGGATATTCAGCCCTGACGTATATATAGCCGTTATGTGAGCCTATTGCCTTTGCGCCTATAATCATTCCTTCAATCACAGAGTGTGGATCAGCCTCCATAACAGATCTGTCCATGAATGCACCTGGGTCACCTTCATCACCGTTACATAGCATGTATTTTACATCAGATTTAACCTTTGAGCAGAATTCCCATTTCATGCCTGTAGGAAAGCCTGCACCTCCTCGTCCCCTTACACCGGAGTCTTTCACAACCTTTATTATTTCTTCAGGGGTCATCTCAGTAAGTGCCTTTGCAGCAGCCAGATAACCATCTCTTGCAATATATTCTTCGAGCTTTTCAGGATCCATGAACCATATATTTCTCAATACACGCAGGTTCTGTAGATTATAAAAGGCCATATCTTTTTGGGGAGGAAGTGCATAATCTTCAACTGGGGTACCTTCAATCAGATGTTCTACAACAACCTTTCGCATCCTTTCAGCATTCATGTCACAATACTTTCTTGTCTCCTGTCCAAACTGTTCAATTGTTACAATTGGCTCTTTGCCGCATAGTCCTGCACAGCCAGCTGAGGAAACAATTATATTCTTGGGGTTATTTTTAGCCAGCTCATCGACTAATGCATCCATTACATCCTTTGCACCAACGGTGATTCCGCATGTCCCCATATGGACAGTAACCTTTGCCTTGTATCCGTCTTCTTTTAAGGCGAAGGTTGCTTTATGTTTTTCATTAATCTTTTTCAAATCTTCTATGGTTAGCCGTTGCATCTTACCCCTCCTTCCCCTCTGTTATTTTTACTTCTCCTGCAGGAGCTTCTTCCATGCTTACTGCCGCATATTTACTAAGAACTCTTATTGCCTTCTTTGGGGTTAACGCACTTTGTACCTCTTCGTCTATCATCATAACTGGTGCGATAGCGCAACAGCCGAGGCAGCGTACCGTATCGATAGAGAACTTGTTATCTTCGGTTGTCTGACCAACATCAATCTTTAATTTTTCTTTAAGCTTGTCTAATACCCTTTCAGCACCTCTCACATAACAGGCAGTTCCGAGACAGACCCTGATTGAGTGTTCAGCTGGCGGGGAAAAACAAAATTGGGCATAAAAAGTGGCAACACCAAGTACCTCATTATCAGTTACTCCCAGAAATCTGGAGATATAATATATAGATTCTTCGGGCAAATACCCCCACTTTCCCTGAACTTTCTGCAAGATAGGGATTAAATTTGCTTTATCCTTATTAAATTGTGTAAGGATTTTATCTTTAACTTCTTTTACTTGGTCATTCATAAATATAAAACCCCCTTGCTTTATTTCTTAATCTATTTTTTAGGCACATATTTTTAATTTTTTTCAGTTTTTAATTTTTTACTTGACAAGTAATGATATTTTTCAGTATAACATAACCGCTTATGCCTGGAACGTATTTACCATCAGAATATTTGCCGGTTTTAATTTTCATTATGATCGCAACCGCGTTCGGTTTCGGCGCCTTGCTTATCGGCACTATCTTCAGGCCCAAAAAACCCTACTTTGAAAAACTTTTGCCCTACGAATCCGGCATCGACCCGAAGGGCGAGCCCCGCACAAGATTCTCCATCCGGTTTTACATCATCGCCATGCTTTTTGTCGTGTTCGATGTTGAAGCGATTTTCATCTATCCATGGGCGGTGGTCTTCGACAAGATAGGTATCTTTGCATTTATCGAGATGATCATCTTTATCGCAATACTCTTAGTCGGTTATATTTACGCCTGGAAAAAAGAAGCCTTCCAGTGGGATTGAAATAACGAACAGGGGGTAGCAGATGTTAGACACATCGACAATGGGCCTCATTAAGGTTGAAGACGATACTCATATCTTGCCTCCGAATCTTATTATTACATCCTTCGATAAGATAATAAACTGGGGCAGATTGTCTTCACTTTGGCCCACAACATTCGGACTTGCTTGTTGCGCCATCGAGATGATGGCCACGGGCGCATCACACTACGACTTCGACAGATTCGGTATTATTTTCAGAGGCTCGCCAAGGCAGGCTGACTGTATCATAGTTGCAGGCACCGTCACAAAGAAGATGGCCCCCGTTGTCAGAAGAGTTTTCGACCAGATCCCCGAGCCCAGGTATATCATCGCGATGGGTAGTTGCGCCTGCACCGGCGGTATCTTCAAAACTTACAGCACTGTGCAGGGCTGCGAGACTTTCCTCCCTGTTGACGTATATATCCCCGGTTGTCCTCCAAGACCTGAAACATTGCTTGAGGGCATGATGATGCTTCAGGAAAAGATCAGACATGAAAAAGCAAGGTGGAGTCCATGGCGGTAACGGAAATCAGGATCTCCATCCATCAGGCGGGAATTGACCCGGTAAAAATAGCCGAAATGATCAAAGAGAAATTCCCTGAACAGGTTATAGACGTTACAAATTTCAGGGACCAGGTCGCCGTTATTATAAAAAGAGACAACGCTTTTGCGATTCTTAAATACCTTCACGACGATCCTATGCTGAGTCTTGATCACCTCCAGGATCTGACCGCCGTGGACTGGAACAATAAAAAAGAAGTAAGGTTCGAAGTTGTATATAACATATATTCCATCAAATACCGCCACGGAATCAGAATAAAGGCGCAGGTCCCGGTAAATGACCCGTCAATTCATTCAGTCGTTCCCATCTGGTCCGGAGCTGACTGGCATGAAAGGGAATGCTATGACATGTTCGGTATAAAATTTATCGGACATCCCGATCTTAGAAGAATCCTTATGCCGGAAGACTGGGAAGGCCATCCCTTAAGAAAAGATTATCCCTTAAAGGGCTATGAAGGCGACCAGGACTGGTCCGGCTTTACTGATGTGGTGAAGAGGTCAAAAGAGCTAAAGGAGTTTGACTGGAATGGTTAATATGCAAGGGCCTGAAAAGATTTTCGAGACTCGCGAACTTAATGTAAATATGGGACCCCAGCACCCTGCTACGCACGGCGTTCTGAGGGTTGTCCTTGATATAGACGGCGAAACGCTTGTGAAAGTCACACCCTATGTCGGTTACCTCCACAGAGGTATCGAAAAACTCGGGGAAAGCCTGAGCTATTTTCAGGCCCTGCCGCTTACCGACAGAATGGATTACGTCTCTGCAATGTCAAACAACATCGGCTACTGTGTCGCAGTCGAGAAACTATACGGCATAGAGCCCCCGTTAAGGGCCAAGTTCATAAGGACTATCGTTGGTGAGATGTCCAGGGTTGCGAACCATCTCCTTTGGCTGGCTACACACGCTCTTGACATCGGTGCGATGACGGTCTTCCTATACTGCTTCAGAGAGAGGGAATGGATACTTGACCTCTATGAGATGATATGCGGGGCAAGACTTACCGTTACCTATCCGAGGATCGGCGGAGTAAGAAACGATATTCAGCAGGAGTTTATCGACAGCCTCTGGAAATTTACCGAGGAATTTCCTGCGAGGATCCTTGAATATGAAACCCTGATCGACCAGAACAGGATATGGCTTAAGAGGACCGTGGGCATCGGCGTGATTTCAGCGGAAGAGGCTGTGAGCTGGGGAATGACCGGCCCGACCTTAAGGGGTTCGGGAGTTGCCTATGATATCAGAAAGCATATGCCTTATGATGCATATGACCAAGTTGAATTTGATGTGCCGATAGGCACTGCAGGTGACACCTATGACAGATACCGCTGCAGGATGCTCGAAATGAGGCAGTCCAATAATATTATCAGACAGTGCCTCGACAAACTTCCTGCAGGTCCCGTAATGGCAGAGGCTCCAAAATTTACCCTTCCGCCGAAAGATAAAATGATGCCCATAACCCATCCGATAAAGGAAGTCGCTTATTTTATAGATGAAAAGGCGTGCAAGGGCTGCGGTATGTGCCTGAGGGCCTGCCCTGCAAAGGCGATATCCGGTGAAAAGAAAAAACCTCATAAGATAGATCAGACGCTCTGCCTGCAGTGCGCAACCTGTTTTGTGACCTGCAAATTCAAGGCCATGAGAATCCTGCCGGGAGGCAAGGGGTTGAGCGACGAAAAACTGACGGAGCTGTCCGCTTCCCCTGTGCCGGATGATATTAAGAGCGCATCCGAATTTCTCGTAGCGCAGTTTGATTTTATCAAAAAAGGTCCGAAAGTTCCCGAAGGTGAACTTTATGTTGCAACCGAGGTCCCGAAAGGCGAACTCGGTTTCTATTTTGTAAGCGACGGATCAGGCAAACCTTACAGGATGAGGGTCAGGGCCCCTTCATTTATACATGCCGGTTGTTTGCCGAGGCTCTGTATGGGGCATCTCGTTGCGGATGTCATTGCAAATATCGGAACGATAGATATCGTTCTGGGAGAGTGTGACAGGTAGATTATGGATATCTCGAATGTAATCAGTCCTACAGCACTTGACTCTTTGATCAAGTTCGGCATTGAAGTCGTCATCATTATCCTGAAAATAGTCGTCGTCCTGGCAATAGGATTGCTTCATGTTGCTTATGCAACATGGTTCGAGCGTAAAGTCATCGGTCACATGCAGGTAAGGCTTGGACCGATGAGGGTCGGTTACCATGGATTGCTCCAGCCTTTTGCCGACGGTTTGAAATTATTCTTTAAAGAAGATATCATCCCTGCTCAAGCGGATAAGGTGGTATTCTTCCTCGCCCCTATTATCTTTATGGCCTCTGCCATGGTTAACCTGTCTGTCATACCCTTCTCATACAGTTTTGTTATTGCAAACGTCAATTTAGGCCTGTTATTCCTGTTTGCCATGGCTGGAATAGGCGTTTACGGTATTTTCATTGCCGGTTGGGCGTCGAACTCCAAATATGCTTTTATGGGCGGTTTGAGGTCTGCGGCACAGGTAATCAGTTATGAAATAGCCCTGGGTTTGAGCCTTGTCGGCGTCATGATGATGGCGGGCTCATTAAACCTTACGGATATTGTTAGAGCACAGGAAAATTCCATCTTCGGAGTATACGCAATCCCTCAGTTTGTAGCATTTGTCGTGTTTTCTATTGCCGCGGTAGCGGAGACAAACAGGACCCCGTTTGACCTGCCCGAAGCGGAGAGCGAGCTTGTTGCAGGTTATTTCACCGAATACAGCGGGTTCAGGTTTGCCCTGTTCTTCCTCGGCGAATATATCGCAATGCTGCTCATGGCCTCAATCGCGGCCATCTGCTTCCTCGGCGGCTGGACGCTGCCCTGGTATATCATGAAAGCATTGCCTTTTCTGGAATATGTGCCGGGCATAGTATGGCTCCTCGCAAAAATATACGCATTCATGTTCTTTTATTACTGGATAAGGGCAACCTTGCCGAGATACAGGTATGACCAGTTTATGGCTATCGGCTGGAAGATACTGATACCGATTGCACTGGCGAATATTGTAGTAACAGGTCTGGTAAAGATTTTAATCTAAAAGGGAGTGTAGCGTGACTGTAAAGCAGATAATCAAAACGATAACCTTTATAGAGATTTTAAAGGGTATGGCCCTTACCCTGAAAATGATGTTCACCCACGCAGTTACCATACAATATCCGAAAGAGAGACGGCATATCGCACCGGGCTTCAGAGGTCAGCATGCCCTTGCAAAAAGGGACGGCAAGTCGAAATGCGTCGGCTGCGGGCTTTGCGCTACCATCTGCCCTTCTCAATGCATCAGCATAACGAGGGCAAAAGGCCGGGTCGAAAAATACGAGCTGGATATACTAAGATGCATTTACTGCGGGTTCTGTGTCGAGGCATGTCCTTATGGAGCTATTTCAATGACTGAAAATTATGAATATTCATCATATATAAAGAGCGACCTGTTGCTGACCAAAGAAAAACTGCTCTCAAACTGGGACAAATATATGCCCGGCGACAAGGGAGAAACATACTTCAGGAAATTCTGGCGGCCCATGTCCGAGGATTTCGGGACTCCGCCCGGTCAGGCAGTCGGCAGAGGTAAACGATAATGGTTCCGATAGGATTTTTCGCATATTTTTCATTCGCAATAGTTGTTCTTTCTTTGCTTATAGTAACAAGGAGGAATCCCGTTCACAGCGTGCTCCTGATGTTGCTCCTCTTCTTTCATATCGCCGGCTTGTACCTGTTCCTGAACGCCGAATTCATGGCAGCCATACAGGTGATTGTCTACGCAGGCGGCATACTCGTCCTGTTCCTCTTCGTCGTCTTGCTTATGAATTTGAAGGAAGAGGTAACGATAGGAAAATATATCAGTTTCGCGCCGACCGGCTTTACCTTTGCCGTAGCGCTCTTTGTCGTAGTCTTTATGTCGCTCAGGTCTTTTGTGGCTGCGCCGCCCGGGCAGTATACGATCGAACTTATAAAAAAGGAATCGCATATCAAGGTCTTAGGGACATTATTGTACACGCAATTCCTGTATCCGTTTGAGATTGCTTCGCTCATCCTTCTCGTTGCAATGGTCGGAGCGATAGTCCTTGCAAAAAGGAGGCTTAAGATTTAAATGGTCCCGTTAAGCTGGTATATGGTCCTCAGCCTTAGTGTATTTTGCATCGGGGTATTCGGATTCCTTTCGAGAAAAAACATTATCATTATGTTCATGTCCATTGAATTGATGCTGAATGCAGTCAATATCAATCTTATTTCCATGAGCCATTATCTGCAGGATTTAAGGGGACAAATACTCGCATTCTTCGTCATCGCCGTTGCGGCTGCCGAGGCCGCCATAGGTCTTGCAATAGTAATAGCGTTGTTCAGAAACAAGGCCACCGCCCATGTGGATGAAATGAACGAGATGAAGGGATGATAAAAGTCAAGAGGTCAGAGGAATAATATGGGAAATATGGAATTGCAATATTATCATGTTTTAATACCGCTTCTGCCGCTCCTCGGTTTTCTTGTCAACATACTTTTGGGGAAGGAAGTTACGAGATATAAGGCCCACTGGCCTGCCATACTTGCAGTAGGCGGTTCGTGGCTATGTTCTCTCGCGACCCTGCGAGATGTGATGGCGGGAAAGATCATCGATGCGGACCTGTACACCTGGATACTTTCCGGCTCATTCAAGGTCTCTGTCGGCTTTCTTATCGACCCGCTTACGGCGGTAATGCTTATAGTTGTCACTACATGCGCCACACTCATCCATCTTTATGCGGTAGGCTATATGCACGGCGATACGGGGTACTACCGGTTTTTTGCCTACCTTAACCTTTTTACGTTCTGCATGCTTATGCTCATTATGGGTAACAATTTCCTCCAGCTTTATTTCGGCTGGGAAGGCGTCGGCCTCTGCTCATATTTCCTTATAGGATATTACTTTAATAAGAAATCAGCCGCTGATGCGGGCAAAAAAGCATTTATTGTAAACAGGTTCGGTGATTTCGGGTTCGGCATTGGTGTTTTCATGGTATTTCTTACCTTCGGCACCCTCCATTATGCCGATGTCTTTGGTAATGTCTCAATCATGGCAGGTAAAACGGTCAATTTCCTCGGTTGGAATGTTGACCTGCCTACATTAGTGGCGCTTCTTCTCTTCTGCGGCGCCGTCGGAAAATCGGCGCAACTGCCGCTGCATGTTTGGCTTCCCGATGCTATGGAAGGCCCGACGCCTGTCAGCGCATTAATACATGCCGCGACAATGGTTACAGCCGGTGTGTTCCTGGTTGCAAGATGCAACCCGATATTCAACCTTTCACCCATAGCGATGAATACCGTAGCTGTTGTAGGAGCAACCACATCGTTATTTGCCGCGACTATTGCAATTACACAGAATGATATAAAGAGAATCATAGCCTATTCAACATGCAGCCACCTCGGCCTGATGTTCCTTGCCTGCGGCGTTGGTGCATATGCCGCCGGAATCTTCCATCTCTATACCCATGCATTCTTTAAAGCCCTTCTCTTCCTTGCGGCTGGCAGCGTTATCCATGCCGTGCATACCAATGATATTCAGGAGATGGGCGGCCTGAAAAAATACATGCCTATTACCTTCGGCGTATTTATTCTTGCAGCTTTAAGCGCATCCGGAGTCCCCGGTTTTTCCGGGTTCTTCAGCAAGGATGAGATTATCTGGTCTGCCTTTGCGTCTCATTCATCCGTAGGAAAGCTGGTATGGCTGATGGGCACTGCCGTTGCATTCTTTACCCCGTTCTATACCTTCAGGCTTATTTTCCTGACGTTCTTCGGTGAAAACCGCGGAGTTGCCCGCCATGAAGATCAAGGACACGGCTCACACGTGTCCGCCCATGATTCCCACGGACATGAACCTCACGGAGGACACCATATACATGAATCTCCAAAGATTATGACTATCCCGCTGATGTTCCTTGCGGTCGGCGCTGTTGCGGCAGGCTGGATCGGAATTCCGCCGATACTCGGCGGAGGGGCGCACTTTGCGGAATTCCTGAAGCCGGTTGTAGGACATCCTGAATTCCACGGCACTCACGCACAGGAGTGGGGCGTAATGGCGCTGTCTACAGCCATAGCCCTTTTCGGTATTGTCGTGGCTGCCTTCTTATATCTCAGGAAATCGGATTTACCGGAAAAGATATCCAAGAAATTCAGCGTCGTATACGATATTCTTTACCATAAATATTATATAGATGAACTGTATAACTTCCTTTTTATACAGCCGACGCTCAAACTTGCAAGCAAGGTCCTTGTTGCTATTACAGACGGGAAGATGATCGAAGGCGTTGTAAACGGTGTGCCGGGACTGATCGGAAAATTCAGTCAGAAACTGAGAAGATTCCAGACGGGAACAGTCCATCATTATGCAATCTTTATGGCAGCCGGTGCGGTCTTTATAATCGCATTAGCAATACTATTGCGGTAGTCAATGATTTATAGAGGAGAACAATGGAACAGGTAATAATGAATCAACTGAGTTATCCCATTCTGAGCACGGTCATATTCCTGCCTATCTTTGGCGCTCTCCTTATCCTTATAACCAGGAGATCCTGGGAATCGCTGACAAAATGGATTGCACTGATCACAAGCATCGCGACATTTTTCATGTCTTTGCCGTTGTTCACGCATTTTGATAAAACAACCCACAAGATGCAGTTTGCCGAAAAATATAGCTGGATCTCCAACTGGAATATCAATTATTCTCTCGGCATTGACGGTATCAGTATTCTCTTTGTCCTCCTTTCTACGTTATGCTCGATACTTTGCGTTCTGATATCCTGGGAAGCAATAACAAAGAAGGTCAAAGAGTTCTATATATCCATACTGCTTACTACGTCGTTTATGATCGGCGTCTTCTGCTCGCTTGATTTCTTTCTCTTCTATCTCTTCTGGGAGGCAATGCTGATCCCGATGTTCCTTATTATCGGCGTCTGGGGCGGCCCGAACAGGATATATGCAGCAATAAAGTTCTTCCTATATACTCTGGTCGGCAGCGTCCTGATGCTTGTCGGTATTATCGTGCTGTACTTTTATTCAGGGAAGACCTTTGATATACTCGAAATGGCGACAAAAACATATCCTTATACCATGCAGTTATGGCTTTTCTGGGCCTTCTTTGCAGCCTTTGCCGTCAAGGTGCCCATGTGGCCTGTTCATACATGGCTGCCTGACGCTCACACGGAAGCGCCTACGGCAGGCTCCGTCATCCTTGCAGCGGTCCTTATTAAAATGGGCGCATACGGTTTTCTGAGGTTCTCTCTACCGTTGCTCCCCGAAGCCTCAAAGGCCATGACCCCGATTATGCTGACCCTTTCGGTTATCGGGATAATTTACGGCGCCGTAATATGCCTTGCGCAAACCGATCTCAAAAGGCTCATTGCATATAGCTCGGTGAGCCATATGGGTTTTGTTACGCTTGGAATCTTCGCCCTGAACACCCAGGGACTTGAAGGAGGCATCCTCCAGATGATCAACCACGGTATTGTAACAGGCGGCCTCTTTTTGTCGGTGGGTGTTGTATACGAAAGGACCCATACAAGAAAGATTGCGGATTACGGCGGACTGGCAACTGAAATGCCGATATATGCCGCATTTTTTATGGTCTTTACCCTTGCGTCGATAGGACTGCCTGGAACGAACGGGTTTGTCGGTGAAATCCTCATTCTTCTTGGCGGATTTGCAGCCAATAAATTGGCCGGCGTGCTTGCGTGCACCGGTATCATCATCGGCGCCGGTTATATGCTCTGGCTCTATCAGAGGGTATTCTTTCTGGAAGTAAACGCGAAGCTTCACGGCCTTGTCGATATGGATATAAGGGAAACATTGACCCTCTTGCCGATGCTGCTTCTTGTGTTCTGGATCGGCGTCTACCCGAATTCATTCCTTAGTTTCCTGCATCCCACGGTGCAGCACCTCATAGAAAGACTTAATATACCGGGCGGTTTGCAGGAAGTACAAATAGCAAAAACCATTTTGGAGGTAATCAGATGAATTTCCCCCTTCCCGATCTCGGCCCTGTAATGCCCGAAATCCTGATGACTGCCTTTGCGCTCATTGTGCTTCTCATCGATCTGCTTGTAAAGAAAAAGGAAGCAATTGCCGTCATCTGCCTGGCAGGGGTAGCTTTGATAGGTTTGAGCCTTGTCGGTTCGGCAGGCTCTACCTTTGGCGGAATGTATATTTCCGACGGTTACAGCACCTTTTTTAAGATAATTTTCTTTATAAACGTCATCCTTACTATTCTCATATCTATAAAATATATCGCTATAGAACGGGTCAACTACGGTGAGTACTACAGTCTTATCCTCTTTTCCACGATAGGCATGATGATAATGGCCTCCGCATCCGACCTGATTGTCCTCTATCTCGGTCTTGAACTTATGGCGCTAAGCACCTATGTCCTTGCCGGTTTCATCAGGCACAGTGTGAAATCAAACGAGGCGGCCTTGAAGTATTTTCTTCTTGGCGCATTTTCTTCAGGGTTCCTGCTTTACGGCATATCAATAATTTACGGACTGACCGGGACAACGGATATTAAGGCGATAGCGGCATTTATTCAGGAGAGGGGACTTGCAGGTAATTTATCACTTACGCTCTCTGCTATGATGTTTGCCGTAGCATTCGGCTTCAAGATAGCGGCTGCCCCGTTCCATATGTGGGCGCCTGATGTTTATGAAGGAGCGCCGACGTCGATTACCGCATTCATGTCGGTGGGTCCGAAGGCGGCGGGTTTTGCCGTTATAGGCAGGGTCTTTCTGGTTGCCTTTGCATCAATCAAAGTCGACTGGGCGGCTGTTTTAATCCCGATTGCAATACTCACTATGGCAGTCGGTAATATTGTAGCTTTATCGCAGACAAATATAAAAAGAATGCTTGCTTACTCCTCTATCGCACATGCAGGATATGCCCTCCTCGGTATCATTACGGGCAATCTCGAAGGGCTTTCGAGCACTATGAATTATCTGTTCATATATGCCTTTATGAACATCGGCGCCTTTGCAGTTATCATCATGCTCAGAAGCGAAGGTATCAAAGGTGATGAAATCAGTGATTATGAAGGTCTCTCCAAGACCCATCCTTTGGCTGCGGCGTTGATGCTTATATTTATGTTCTCTCTTACCGGTATCCCGCCTACTGCAGGGTTTATCGGTAAATTATATGTCTTTATGGCTGCCATCAATGCGGGGTATACATGGCTTATTATCGTCGCAGTTATCTTCAGCGCAATATCGGCGTTCTTCTATCTAAGGATCATAATGTATATGTACATGAAAGACCCTAAAGTCGAAGTCCCGCTTACTACATCCTTTTCAAACGGCATAGCCCTCGCTATAACAACGGTAGCCGTTCTCTTCATCGGCGTATTCCCGACCATGTTTGTAGAATTCGCCAAAGCCGCACTCAAAGGTTTCTAAAAAATACGCCTCATTCAGTCCCTGCTTTAAAGAGGGGCAGGGGGGTGTTCCGTCAAAATATTCCTACACAATCGGGACCGATTCCACCAATGGCTGCTCTCCATGGTATAATCAATTCGAATAAAATAGAGTATATAGACTTAATACTTCCTGCAATTGTATAAAATGAAAGGAAGATATGATAAAAAACCATTTAGACCGCGACAAAAGATAATCCATATTCACCTGGCGGCACTTTTAACCTGATGTATATTTTAGATAAATGCATATCGAACAGTGTTAATAGTGCATTATGGAGTCGCCTAAAGGCTTTTTTATCATATCTGCCTTTCAACTTGAGTGCATGTTTTACAACGTTTAGGTTAATAAGGATGCGATGACTATGCTATCTTATTTTACAGGTTCTTCCTATGATACGCCTGAAGATTATCCCCGTTTCCTTGGGGACCGTTTGTTTTTAAACACCCGCTGGTATCTTTTCGGAACTTATATAGCCGAGATTATCAGAACACGTTCTATAGCCATGAAAGGCCTTTACGATAAAAATGTTTGGGCGGATTCCTCTCACAGAGTTTTTAAATTGATAGAAGGATGCGGTGGACGCTTTCACCTGAGGGGTTTGGACAACCTGCGTTCCTGCCAAAAACCTTTGGTTATTATCAGCAACCATATGAGCACACTTGAGACCTTTGTATTCCCCGGCATAATTGCTCCCTTTATGGAGGTCACTTTTGTAGTTAAAGAGAGCCTGAACAAACACCCTTTATTCGGCCCTATCATGCGCTCCCGAAACCCCATTGTTGTAAAAAGAGACAATCCCAGGGAAGATTTTCAAACCGTTATGACAAAAGGCAAGGAATTACTGGCACGGGGGACTTCCGTAATCATTTTTCCTCAGAGCACTCGCGCCGCGGAATTCAAACCGGAAGAATTTAATACCCTCGGCATCAAACTGGCCAGGGCCGCCGGTGTGCAGGTCATGCCTGTAGCCATCAAGACGGACTTTTGGGAGAACGGTAAATATCTGAAAGAGTTAGGCGCCCTGGACCGCAGTAAACCCATCCATATGGTTTTCGGACGGCCCTTTTCAATCCATGGAGCCGGTAAAGATGAACATAAACAGGTTGTTGATTTCATAATCGCCAACCTGCGTGAATGGGGGGCATCAATTAAGTTGTAAGAATCTTGCAGCCGGACTTATCCGGTATGGTTGAGGTGGTTATAAGGAGAAGTGCTTTACTGATGACAGAGTATTTTCGCTCATTCTCGGTCGTTCCTCCCTGCGAGGCTTTTGCCTCTTTATTTTCACATACTATATTTGACTATCGGCAAAAAAAACCGCGAAAATACTCTGTCATCAGTTCCTATTGCCGGTCTATTTGTATTTTACGGGTTAATATATTTTCATGAGGAGGTGAACCGTGACATCCGATAATTTTGTCTTTCCCCATAATGACACATTGCAGAGCATTAAAAACCGGCACAGCATCAGGACATTCACCGATCAGGAAGTATCCGATGATTATATAAGGATACTGCTTCAGGCCGCTAATGAAGCGCCTTCCGCACATAACCAGCAGCCGTGGCGGTTTATCGTGCTTAGAGGTGAAAAGAAGCAGGAACTGGCACATCTTGTTACCTCAAAGGCAGGTGAGTTTCCGAAACCGGCTTCGGCTCTGCTTCGGATGGCTGCGAGAAGCATTATGAGCGCCCCGGTCATCATTGCCGTTGCAAATACCGGTGAACTGATTGAACGCGGCTCCCATCTTTTCAAAATCGAAAAAGATATGGCAAAGGATTTCTTCCGTACCATGGAAATCCAGAGTTCCGCAGCAGCCGTTCAAAATCTCCTTTTAGCGGCTACATCGCTCGGACTCGCAACGGTCTGGCTCGGTATTCTTTTCTTACTCAAAGATGAGGTGCTGCAATTTCTGGGTGAGCCGAGGGGAGAGTTCATGGCTGTGATCCCGGTCGGCTATGCTTTAAAAGCCGGCAGCGGCCCTCAGAAACAACCGGTGGAGATGAAAGTCAAACGGATAGATTGATGCAGAGCCTTATTTTTTGATCTCTTCTATCACCTGTTCCGCGGTCTCTTTGTCTTCTTTTCTTACGTAAACCTTCACTTCGCCTATCTTGCCTATATTGACGGGATACGGAGTCACCTTTGATGATCTCAACACAATAGGGATACCGCCGCTTTCGAGGAGGTCTTTAATTATTTCCGCTTCAATGGAATCGTAGGTAACGAGAAGTTCAACCCATTCTTCACTCATTCAGTTACCTGTTTTCAAAGTGTTTTTCCGTCAAGATCATCATTTTTTTGACACTACTTAATCCTCTTTGAAATCGCCTTAAACTCTTCCGTCCCTGCTATCTTCAACGACTGAAAGAGAACCGTTTCCGTGCAAGTTATTACAGCTCCGGCGTCCCGCATGAATTCGACCCCGGTCTTCCAGTTTTCCTTGGACCTTGAGCATACCGCATCCTTTACAAGATGGACATTATAGCCGTCGCGCAGAAGGCCGATGCATGTCTGAAGAATGCAGACATGGGTTTCCATGCCGGTCATAATAATCGTTTTCCTGTTGAGTTTCCTGATTTCTTCAGGGAATGCCTGTTCATCGCAACAACTGAAGGTGAGCTTCTCAATGGGCTTGTATTCAGGCAGTGATTTTCTTATTTCTTCAACAGTCTGCCCAATGCCTTTTGGATATTGCTCTGTAAGAACGATTGGAATATTCAGTAATTTGGCGATTTCGATAAGATGCAGGCAATTGTTCGCAACCTTTTCCCGCTCTTTCATAACTGCGGCAAGTTTTTCCTGAATGTCGATGATTACTAATGCAGCGTCGTCTTTGTCGAGAAAGAATTTTTCCATAAAGGCCCCTTTCTAAAATAATCCGGCAGTGACGGTTAGATTACCCGATAATTCCCCTCTTTTGCAAGGAGTGGGTGGCGAGGATGAACCCGTGTTATTCACAAAATTTTCCGATTAAACTGAGGATAGAATATTTTCGCTCATTCTCGGTCGTTCCTCCCTGCGAGGCTTTTGCCTCTTTATTTCCAGATACCGTATTTGACTATCGGCAAAAAAAACCGCTCAAATACTCTATCCTCAGTTGCCGTGCCGATTTTATGCTCTAAATAAAGTAAGGCATAACCTTTGGAACAGAGTTCACTACGAATAATCCGGTTTAAAAGGGTCTGTGCGGTTTGGTGTATCCGCTGTCCGTTCTGTTATAATTTGTTGTCTATGGAGGACTGATATTATATGATGAACGAATGGAAAGACAATATATCCTTTATACTTGTGGAACCGAAAGAAACCGGCAATATCGGCGCTGCCGCACGCGCAATGAAGAATATGGGCTTTGCAAATCTTGAGCTGGTTAATCCCGGATACTTCTTCACCAGCGAGGCCAAACAAATGGCTTGTCAGGGAGTTACCGTCCTTGAAAATGCAATAGTCCATAAAAGTTTCAGAGATGCTGTTGAGGATAAGAACCTTATTGTCGGCTCTACCCGCAGGTTCGGGAAAAGGAGGGGACTGATAGTCCTTCTCAGGGACGGCGTGAAAAGAATCGTTACGGCTGCAAAGAAAAATAAGGTGGCGATACTTTTCGGCAGGGAACGCAACGGCCTGACCAATGAGGAAATAGACGAATGCGGTCTTTTGATAACAATACCTTCGGACCCCGCTACACCTTCACTAAATCTTGCACAGAGCGTCATGCTGGCGGCCTATGAGTTAAGCCAAAAGACATACAAGACCGAGTTGCCCGAATTGATTAAACATAAGGAACTCGGTCCCCTTTACAGTAAAATAGAATCAACCCTCAAACTGCTCGAATTTATCCCGAGAGGAGACGCAAACCTTGAAAAGAAAATCCTGAAAAACCTCAAACACCTGATCGGCAGGGCGGGCCTGACGGAGTGGGAATTAAAGATGCTGTACGGAATCTGTACACAGGTGGAGACAAAGATAAAAGGTGTATAATTGAGTGTGCGTATTTATTGTGAGGAGGAGGTGCATTATGTCAGTGAAAGATTTAATCAAGAACGAGATAGAGAAGCTGCCGGAAAATCTTCTTGAGGAGGTTTTTGACTTCATTCGGTTTCTGGAAATAAAAAGAGAAAAAATTCTCCTCGCGAGGGCCTCTCAGAAGTTATCCATGACATCGTTTGAGAAAGTCTGGGATAACGAAGAGGACGCTGTCTATGACAGCTTATAAAAGAGGAGATATCGTTCTTGTCCCTTTCCCCTTCAGCGATCAAACCACTGTAAAAAAACGTCCTGCAGTAATAATTAATTCCTCACAATACAATACAAATTCGCAGGACATTATTATAATGGCAGTAACGAGCCGGATCGACAGATTGTTATTTGGCACCTCAAGTTTGGAGTTAGAATGAAGGCGCTTATTCCAGTTGAGATGATTGAGAAGAAGATTCTGCTGATTCGAGACGAAAAGGTGATGTTAGATGCCGACCTTGCAGAGATCTATGGGGTCACTACAAAGCGGCTGAACGAACAGGTAAAGCGCAATTCAGATAGATTTCCGGCTGATTTCGCATTTCAGTTAACCTCTGAAGAATGGGAAAGCCTGAAGGCGCTGAACAACGAATCGAACCGGTCGCAATTTGCGACCGGTCCTCAGAAGCACCGTGATCCTCGATTCTTACCGTGGGTTTTCACTGAACACGGTGCTATAATGGCAGCGACTGTTCTAAACAGCAAACAAGCAGTAGCAATGAGCGTTTATGTTGTTAGAACTTTTATTCGGCTTAGGCAGTTGCTCGCAACCAATAAAGACCTCGCGCGAAAACTCGCCGACATGGAAAAGAAATACGACGCTCAATTCAAGGTAGTCTTCGACGCCATTCGGCAGCTCATGTCGCCTGCCGTACCCAGGAAGAGCAAGATTGGTTTCGGGAGAGAAAAGGATGTGTAAACTGTATCTCGTTAATCAGTCATCTAAGAATACTATGGATAGTGGGAGTCAGTGAGTTTGAGTAGAGGGGAAATTGATGTGACAATCGGAATACAAGAAACAAGACCTGACCCTAAGCTAAGCTCTAAGCTAAGCATCTTCAATGGACAACCAGGACATAAAAGAACAGAGGAAATATGAGAGGTTTTCTTTCAGAGAAGATGTCCTGATAGACGGCACCAACATGTGTTCGAGTATGGATATCTGTGAAGGCGGTCTTTATATTATTAACCCGGCAATTTAATATGTAAGTTACGCTGCATATTTGATTTTCGGGTGTTCAAAGTATTTTCTAATCCTTCCGGGCAGTTTCTGAAGCTTTCTCATGTGCGAGACCATTTTTTGTTTCAA
>Ga0265292_1000546_pt1 | contig 50316 bp, 57 predicted proteins | sample Munlanlewell296A_FD_189080 | JGI IMG/M metagenome (GOLD analysis project Ga0265292, IMG submission 189080) | Leachate microbial communities from a municipal landfill in Southern Ontario, Canada - Leachate well 296A | ecosystem: Engineered > Solid waste > Landfill > Unclassified | place: Canada... | reverse complement strand
CAGGCAGCGCCGACAGGCAAGATTGGGCTATCTTTCCCCTGTGGTATATGAAAGATATTTCTATGCAGGACAACTTGCAGCATGAAAGGTTTGGTGTCCACTATTGACATCCGAGGTCATCATGCTTTCCCCGAGATGATCTTTAATATCTCGTTATATCTCCTTGCAGCCTTTTCTATTATTTCTTCAGGAAGAGCCGGGCCGGGATAGGTTTTGTCCCAGTCAAGGGTAAGAAGATAATCCCTTACAATCTGCTTGTCGTAGCTGTCCTGGCCTTTGCCGGGGGCATAATCTTTAAGAGACCAGAAGCGGGATGAATCAGGCGTAAGCAATTCATCTATAAGTATCAGCTTGTCGTCATATATGCCGAATTCAAATTTTGTATCCGCTATGATAATCCCTCTTTTTTCGGCGATGTCTCTTGCCTTTGTATATATTTTAAGGCTTGCGTCTCTGAGGTTTTCGGCAAGTTCTTTTCCGACAATGTTCTCTACTTCCTTAAAAGAAATGTTAATATCATGCCCCTGCTCTTCTTTTGTGCTTGGAGTAAAGACAGGCTCTTTGAGTTTTGAAGATTCAACCAGCCCGTCCGGAAGCCGGATTCCGCAAACGGTTTTGTCTTTCCGGTAAGATTTCCAACCGCTGCCGGACAAATAACCTCTTACAACGCATTCAACCGGCATAGGTTTTGCCTTTTTTACGAGCATGCTTCTTCCCTCAAGGACGTCGGAATATTTATGCAGGGGTTCGGGGAAGTCTTTTACCTCTACAGCCTCAAGATGGTTTGCAATAACATCCTCCATCTGCTTAAACCAGTAAAGGGAAATCTGCGTGAGCACCCTTCCCTTTCCGGGAATGCCGTCTGGAAGCACTACATCAAAGGCGGATATTCTGTCAGTGGCTATAAGTAAAATATAGTCGCCGAGGTCATAGATGTCTCTTACCTTTCCGCTTTTGATGAAAGGAATATCCGGGAAATCCGTTTTTAAAATTATTTTTGACATGCAGTAATCCTTTATTATTAGAATTTATCTCAGATACATATGAGGTTAATAATTTTATAATCTGCTTCACGGGCATGTCAAGAAAAGGATTTATCCGAATTTATAAGGGGTTCTTCAGAATTAAAGTTAAGATAGAAAAAGGCCGGTAAATTTTTCATTTATTATTTTAATTTACGCTATTTTTATTATAATTTTACTTTAATATCTAAAATCATTTAAAATTATAGATTATACTATAAATATCAATACGGTTAGGAGGTCGAAACATGCCTGTTGTTCTTCTTGATGCAAAAGGATTGAAGTGCCCGCAGCCTACTATTCAAATGACGATCAAGGCATTGAAATTAAAGAAGGAAGACGTTCTTGAAGTAGTCGCAGACTGTTCTACTTTTGAGAACGATGTAAAAAACTGGTGCCGCCGAAACAACAAGACTCTGCTATGGATTCGGGACGAAGGCGAAGGCGTAAAACGCTGTCAGGTCCAATTCTGAACTGATGAACTGTTTTAGAAAATATTTTAGGATATTTTCCCTCGGCATAGTTTTAGTCTTTGTGCTCGGCTCACATCTTTATGCCGGCGATATCGTAATCGGCATGTCGGCTGCATTTAAAGGTCCTACCGGAGGCATGGGAAGCGAGCTTTACAAGGGCTCAATGACCTATATCAATTATATCAATGCAAAAGGAGGAATAAACGGTAGAAAAATCGTAATAATCCCTTATGATGACGGCTATAATCCGGCGCCCGCCATCGAAAACACGATCAAATTAGTCGAAAAAGACAACGTTTTCCTTCTCTTTGATTATCTCGGCACACCTACCGTAACCAGAGTCCTCCCATTGCTGAAAAGCTACAGCGACAGGAATATCTATCTCTTTTTTCCGTTTACAGGCGCCCAGCCTCAACGGCAGTTCCCTTATGACGCCTTTGTTTTTAACCTTAGGGCGTCTTACTATCAGGAGACGGAAGGTTTGGTCAATAATCTTGTGAACATAGGCAGAAAGAGGATAGCCGTATTTTACCAGGCGGACGCCTATGGAAGAAGCGGATGGAACGGCGTAAAATCAACTCTTGCAAAGTACGGCCTTAAGATTGTCGGAGAATCCACATACCGCCGCGGCACTAAATATTCCGAAAGCCTTAAACAGCAGGTTGAGATACTCAGAAAGTCAAATGCCGATGCGGTCATATCTATCGGCGCATATGCAGCCTGTGCAGCGTTTATACGAGATGCGAGAGACGCCGGATGGAATGTGCCTATAGCCAACGTCTCCTTTGTAGGAAGCGAGTTTTTAATAGACCTTCTTCTCCAAACGGGAAGAGACAAGGGGAAAAATTATACCGATAACCTGATTAACTCTCAGGTTGTGCCAAGTTATGAAGATATATCCCTCGGGGCCGTCAGACAATACCGTGAACTGATTGATGCATATAATCCGCCGCCGGCATCAGAACTTCATGACAAGGACTATAAACCCTTGAGATACAGTTTCGTCAGTTTTGAAGGGTTCCTGAATGCAAAGCTTCTCGTTGAGATACTAAAAAGGATGGGGAGCAACTTTGAAAAACAAAATATTAAAAAAGTCGTGGAAGGCATAAAAGACCTGGACATCGGAATCGACGCAAGGGTATCTTTCGGTCCGGACAGACATCAGGGGTTAAATAAGGTCTACTACACCACTTATGAAAAAGAACGTTTTGTCCCCATTAAAGACTGGAGCAAATGGCGCAAAAAATGATAATGTCAAAACTTTTCAAAAAAACCCTTTTGATTATTATCATTCTTTTCATAGTCATTGCCGTCACAATAGCCATTTCTTCCGGCTGGAACCTTTATAAGGACCTTGTTCAGGAATATAAAAGCAAGGGTACGGCGATAGCGAAAAGCATTGCCGGTTCGAGCGTTGAGACTCTGCTTAACAGAGATGCATCCACCATACAGGCCATGATAGATCAGTTTCTTGAAATAAGCGGGGTATTTTATGTTTTTGTTGTAGATGCCCAGGGAGAAATCGTTTCGCATACATTCGTCCCGAATGTGCCGGATGAGATATTGAAAATAAAAAATGAAAAAGCAAAGACCATATCTATTCAGGACCTTAATACCGAAGGCGGCGGTAAGTTTATCGACATAGCCGCCCCTATTTTGGAGGGGATAGCCGGATATGTTCATGTAGGAATGGACAAGGGAATGATTATGTCCCAGATGCAGGCTGCAATGATACGCCAGCTTGCCCTTATTGCTATTATTTTCATCTTCAGCGTTACTATGGCCTATTTTCTTGTCAATAAGATCTCTCAGCCGCTTAATCAATTGTCGGAATATGCGAGAAAACTTGCATCTCATGATTTTTCTTCCAATGTCGATATCAAATCACATGATGAGATAGGTCTGCTTGCCGATACGATGAAATCCATGGCAACCGATCTGCGCGAGGTTTTCGACAGGTATGAACAGGCTATAAATGATGCGGTAGTGGAATTGCAGAACACCCTTGCATATCTTACCGCCGTCATAGACAATATGGCCGACGGACTTCTTGTCACGGATACGGACGGTGTAATTACCCATGTCAATCCGGCGCTTTCTTACATGTTCGCCCTAAGGGAAACGGACCTGATAGGAAAGAATTGCCGAGACTTATTCGGCAACGAATTCGCCGAACTTGTTAGAAAAAGCATAGATAATTCTTATGAAGTATATACATCGGAAATAGGACTTGCACATAACAGAATCGGCAGGGCGGTCGCAACAGGCATCCATCAGGATACGTTTGAGACTGACGATAAAGGGATAGGGTCCGTAATCCTGATAAGGGACATCACTTCCGAAAAAGAAGTCGACCGCATGAAGACCGATTTCATATCGACAGTTTCCCATGAATTGAGGACCCCGCTTACCTCGGTCCGCGGCTTTACCGAGATCATCAAGAGAAAACTTGAGGATGACATATTTATGAAATTTTCCGACGATTCCGATAAGAAAACCGTCAAGGCCGTCAAAAGAATAAGGGAAAACATTGATATCATTCTCTCCGAAGGGGAAAGACTTACCGCATTGATCAACGATGTGCTCGACATATCCAAGCTTGAGGCCGGGAAAGTGGAATGGAAGATGGAAAACATCCAGCCTGCGGATGTTATTGAACGAGCAATCGGCGCTACATCTTCTCTTTTTGAACAAAAGAAACTTGCCTTTGTAAGAGATATCGATAACGACCTGCCCGAGGTCATCGGCGATAAAGACAGGTTCATACAGGTTGTTATCAACCTTTTATCCAATGCCGTTAAATTTACGGAAACAGGTTCGGTTGCGTGCCGCGTAAAAAGGACCGGCAACGAGGTGACGGTAAGCGTAATAGATACGGGCATCGGCATTTCCGATGCGGACAAAGAGCATGTTTTTGAGAAATTCAGGCAGGCCGGCGACACACTCACGGACAAACCTATGGGGACCGGACTGGGGCTTTCAATATGCAAACAGATTATCGAATATCACGGCGGCAGGATATGGGTGGAAAGTGAGTTAGGGAAAGGCAGCTCGTTTTTCTTTACCCTTCCTGTAAATGCGAAATCGGGTCATACATCCGCGCGAGGGGTTGATATTATACCGGGAAAAGAAGTGTAATAGTATATGCCTAAAATTCTAATTGTCGACGATGATCCCGTTATCCGGAATCTCCTTGAGCAGATACTTGAACCTTTTCAGGAGCATGGAGTTGAGTTGATGACGGCAGAGAACGGAGTTGTTGCTCTTGAAGCAGTCAGAAGGGAGCGGCCCGACATCATCTTTCTTGATGTAATGATGCCCAAATTGAACGGTTTTGAAGTATGCAAAATCATCAAGAACGATAATGAAATAAAAGACAGCTACATTATTATGCTGACAGCCAAAGGGCAGGAGGTTGACAAACAGAAAGCAAAAGACGTTGGAGTAGACTGTTATATAACCAAGCCTTTTAATATCAGCGAACTGATCGGTAAGGTAGACGAAGTGCTGGATATCAGGATCAAATTGGGCGCATAATGCAGTCTGTCGGCAAATTATTTCCGGTAAATTTTATTCCCTTTATTGCAAAATATCGATAATTTCATCAACCCGAAAAATGCAATTAAAATGTTATAGAAACTGCGGATGTGTAAAATAAATTTATTTTTCGATACCATAGTGTACTTATATAGATGTGTTACCAATATATTTTTATGAAATTACCATGAACTATCTTTTTAAATAAAAACATCGAGTTAAATAATTTTATTTTACACATTTGCTGTTTTTGGGTCAGTAGTAACATCATAAAATATTTTTCAGATCATCCCCCTGGACCGGACCATATACCGTCAGTGAAAGACTATCCTTTTTTATCAGATTTCCGCAAAGTTCCCTGACCTGTTCAATAGTGATTGCATCAATTTCGCGCATAATCTCTTTCGGCGACAGATATCTGCCGTGATATATCTCCTGACGCGCAATATTGTTCATGCGGCTTCCGGTTGATTCAAGTCCGAGGATAATATTCCCTTTGAGCTGGTTTTTGGCGCGCTGAAGTTCCGTGTCCTGTATGGTATTCTTAAGGTCGTACAGTTCCTTCAGTATCAGCTCTATCACTTCCCGCACCCTTTTTCTGCTGACGCCGGCATATATACCCCATACGCCCGTATCAATGTAGGACGCGGCAAATGAATATATAGAATATGCCAGCCCCCTCTTTTCCCTTATTTCCTGAAATAACCTGGAGCTTACCCCCGCGCCAAGGATTGTGTTTATTACATAAAGACAATAGCGGTCCTTGCTTGCATGTGGAATTCCCTTTATACCGAGGCAGAGATGCGCCTCGGAAAGTTCTTTATTGAATACCTCGACTTTGTTGTTAAATAAGGGCGTGTCGCCTTTTTCAGGCTCGGACCCCCTTCTGAGATTACCGAGGTCTTTATTCAATAGCGAGATGAGATGGTCGTGTTCGAAATTACCTGCGCAGGACACCACGATATCCCTGGTGCCGTAATATTTTTTTATGTGCGACAGAATATCTTCCCTGGTGAAGGAGAGTATGGTTTCCCTTTTCCCGAGAACGGACTGACCGAGTCCGGTGTTCCCCCATATAGTACGGTTTGACAGATCATGGACATAATCATCCGGGGTGTCCTCGATCATCTTGATCTCTTCCTTTATAATTTTTTTCTCTTTCTCCATATCCTCATCGGGAAAGGTGGAATTCAGGAAAATATCCGATAACAGATCCAGACCCTGCTCCAGAAATTCGTCGAGGACCTTTACATAAAAGGTCGTGTTCTCTCTTGAGGTAAAGGCGTTCAGTTCGCCGCCGAGGGAATCAATCTCAAAGGATATATCCTTGGCAGTGCGTTTCTTTGTACCCTTGAAAAACATGTGCTCAAGAAAATGGGATATGCCGTTTTTCTCCGGCTTCTCAAATCTTGAGCCTACCTTTACCCATATGCCGACAACAACTGAACGCACATTCTTAAGTGGTTCCGTAACGACCGGCAGTTCATTCTGCAAATATTCTTTTTTAAACATAAATAGTTCACCCAGTCTACAAAGTTTACACGGTATTTGAGTTAACGGATTTCAAAAACATATTGTCTTCCGACACAACAAAACCAAAACTTATTTATTACATAAACTAAAAAGGGGATATTTTATAAGTATCCCCTTTGAATTGATTATTATTGTTTGTACATGTATCGGCTTTTTAGTTGTCCTGCTCTCTCAATGCCTCTTTTCTCGAAAGTCGGATCCTTCCCGTTTTGTCTATCTCTATAACCTTTACGGTCACTTCATCGCCTTCATTTATCTCGTCGGTCACTTTTGCTATTCTTTTTTCGGATATCTGAGAAATGTGGAGTAGTCCTTCCGTTCCGGGCATAATTTCAACAAAGGCCCCGAAGTCAACAACCCTCTTAACCTTTCCGTGATATATCCTGTTGAGTTCGGCCTCGGCGGTTATGCTGTTTATTATATCAATGGCCTTCTGGGCCGCTTCTCCATCCGGAGAAGCAATGCTGATAATGCCGCTGTCTTCAATATCTATCTTTACACCTGTCTGCTCTACGATTCCACGGATAACTTTTCCGCCTGAGCCGATTACGTCGCGGATTTTGTCCTGGCGGATCTGCATGGTATATATCCTTGGCGCATAAGGCGCAAGGTTTTCTCTATGGATGCTAATCGTCTCGTTCATTTTAGACAGGATATGAAGCCTTCCCTGTCGCGCCTGTTCAAGGGCCTTTTCCATGATCTCACGGGATATGCCGCCTATTTTCGTATCCAGTTGGAATGCGGTAATGCCTTTGTCCGTTCCGGTAACTTTAAAGTCCATATCGCCCAGATGGTCTTCGAGGCCGAGGATGTCCGTGAGAACAACCACCTTTTCCTCTTCTTTTATAAGGCCCATGGCAATGCCGGCTACGTGTGATTTAATAGGCACTCCCGCATCCATAAGCGCAAGAGAGCCTCCGCATACCGTTGCCATAGATGAAGAACCGTTCGATTCAAGGATGTCCGAAACAATCCTTATGGTATAAGGAAATTCCGTTTTCGGCGGAATAATCGCTTTCAGCGCTCTTTCGGCAAGATTTCCATGACCGATTTCCCTTCTCCCCGGAGATTTCAGGGGTTTGACCTCGCCTACGCTGAACGGTGGAAAATTGTAATGCAGCATAAAGGTTTTGTAGGACTCCCCGTCAAGCGAATCTATCTTTTGTTCATCATCAGAGGTGCCGAGTGTTACCACCGCAAGACACTGGGTTTCTCCCCTTATAAACAAAGCGGAACCATGTGTTCTCGGCAGTATGCCGATCTCGGAGCTTATAGGTCTTATCTCATTCGGAGACCTTCCGTCAGCCCTTTTATTCTCATTAAGGATCATCCCTCTTACGAGGTTCTTTTCGAGTTCGTTGAATGCGGATGCGATATCTAATGACAAATCCTTTTCATCGGAGTTCAATTTCTCCACTACCTCTTTGAGTAGCTGATCAAGGGCGTCCTGCCTCATTAATTTATCAGGGATGGTAATGGCGCCCTTTATCTTTTCCAGAGATAGTTCCGTAACAGCTCTCTTTATTCCCTCATTAATTGCAGGGGGCTCGACAATTCTCTTTTCCCTGCCTGCAATCGCCCGCAGTTCGTTCTGCACGGCACAGATGCGTTTTATCTCATTATGCGCCATGTCAAGGGCCTCGAGCAGGTCCGTTTCTACGATCTCCCGAGCTTCTCCTTCAACCATAATAACGGCTTCTTCCGTGCCGGCAACAATCAAATTCAGATCGCACTCCAAAACTTCCCGCACATCGGGATTGATCACAAAAGAACCGGCGATCCTCCCGATCCTTACGGCAGCTATTGGAGCTTTGAAGGGAATATCCGATATAACAAGGGCGGCAGACACGCAGATAATGCCGAGGATGTCCGCAATATTCTCATCGCCGTATGAAAGGACGTTTGCAATTCCCTGGGTTTCATAGTAAAAACCTTTTGGAAAGAGAGGCCTGATCGGCCTGTCGATCAGACGGGAAGTTAATATCTCTTTTTCCGAGGGTCTGCCTTCCCGTTTGAAAAAACCTCCGGGTATTTTACCGGCTGAATAGGCTTTTTCCTGGTAATCAACCGTTAAGGGGAAAAAATCCAGCCCTACCTTGGGGGTTTTGGCTGATACTGCAGTGGCAAGAACAACCGTATCGCCATACTTCGCTACTACTGCTCCGTCAGCCTGTTTTGCCATTTTACCTGTTTCTATAGTAAGCTTCTTACCGCGAACATCAATCTCAACCTTTTTTATCATTTTCTGATTTCCAAACGTTCAATTACCTTCTCGTAACGTCCCTTATCGCAGGTCTTGAGATAATCAAGCAGCTTCCTTCTCTGGCTGACGAGCATGAGAAGACCTCTCCTTGAGTGATGGTCTCTTTTATGAGTTTTGAAATGTTCCGTCAGGTAAATTATTCTTGAGCTTAACAGCGCTATCTGAACTTCAGGCGAACCCGTATCGTGATCGTGAAGTTTATAGTCACCTATGATAGTCTGTTTTTGTGTCTTTTCGATAGCCATCTATCCACCACCTTTTATAAATTTTGTAATATTTACAATACCATATCATTACTATCTCTGTAAAGCCGACCGATGCAGACAAAGACAGGCCGGACTCATGTCCGGCCTGTCTTTGTTGTCTTATCTTATTTTGAGCTTAAACCGTCGATTTACTCAAGTCCTTTTTGGACTTCTCTTTCAGGACAGCCTGTGCTGCAGCGAGTTTTGCAATAGGCACTCTATAGGGCGAACAACTGACATAATTTAATCCTATCTTGTGGCAAAACTCAACGGATTTCGGGTCGCCGCCGTGCTCGCCACATATACCCATCTTGAGATGCTTTTTGACCTTTCTGCCCTTCTCTATTCCTATCTTCATCAAAATACCGATTCCGTCCTGATCGAGCGTGACAAAAGGATCGTTTTCGAGGATGCCTTTCTCGACATAGAAGGGCAGGAACCTTCCGGCGTCGTCTCTTGAAAGGCCGAAGGTTGTCTGTGTCAGATCGTTTGTTCCGAAGGAGTAGAAGTCCGCATATGGGGCAATCTCATCTGCAGTTATCGCAGCCCTTGGAAGCTCTATCATTGTCCCAACCGTGTAACTTACCCTTGTTTTATAGCGCTGCAGGACCTCTTCTGCAACCTGAACCGTCAGTTCCCTCATAACCTTAAGCTCATTAACATGGCCGACCAAAGGTATCATGATTTCAGGTATTACGCTGACTTTCTTTTTGGATAGCTCACAGGCCGCCTCCATAATGGCCCTTACCTGCATTTCATAGATTTCAGGATAGGTTATTCCGAGTCTGCAGCCCCTGTGTCCAAGCATCGGGTTGAACTCGTACAATGCCTTATTTCTTGCCTTTAGTTTCTCAACGGGGACCTCCATAGATGCAGACAAGGCCCTTAATTCTTCTTCAGTATGGGGGAGAAATTCATGGAGGGGCGGGTCAAGGAGCCTTATGGTTACCGGCAGGCCCTTCATGACTCTGAATATCTCGATGAAATCGCTCTTTTGGAATGGAAGGATTTTTGCAAGCGCCTTCTTCCTCCCTTCGGTATCATCGGCGAGGATCATCTCCCTTACGGCGCTTATCCTTTCCGGTGCAAAGAACATATGTTCCGTCCTGCAGAGGCCGATGCCTTCGGCGCCGAATTTTCTTGCAACTTCGGAATCATGAGGGGTATCGGCATTTGTCCTGACGCCTATTTTTCTATATTCATCCACCCACTTCATGAAGGTACCGAAGTCACTTGTTAGTTCCGGAGTTACCAGCGGCGCCTGACCGAGCATTACCTCTCCGGTTGTTCCATTAAGGGTTATATAATCACTCTCCTTAATAACAATGTCGCCGACGGTAAAGTATTTTTGAACTTCGCTGATATTAATAGCGCCGCATCCTGCAATGCAGCATTTCCCCATACCCCTTGCAACAACTGCTGCGTGGGAGGTCATCCCGCCCCTGGCCGTGAGGATCCCCTGTGCGGCATTCATCCCGCCGATATCTTCAGGCGACGTCTCGGTCCTTACTAATATTACCTTCTCTCCTCTGTCCGCGGCTTTCTCGGCGTCTTCCGCAGTAAACACCACTTTGCCTACTGCAGCGCCGGGCGAGGCAGGGAGACCTTTTGCAATTACTTTAACCCGGGACTTGGGATCAATCATGGGATGAAGAAGCTGATCGAGCTGCTGCGGGTCAATCCTCAAAATAGCGGTCTTTTTGTCGATAAGCTTTTCCCTTACCATATCGATGGCTATCTTGAGTGCGGATGCCGCGGTCCTTTTCCCAACCCTGGTCTGAAGCATATACAGTTTACCTTCCTGAACGGTAAATTCTATATCAAGCATGTCCCTGTAATGCTTTTCAAGTTTCTTATAAATTGAGTCAAGCTCTTTATATGCATTTGGAAGACGTTTCTTCAACTCCTCGATCTTAAGAGGAGTCCTGATGCCTGCGACAACGTCTTCACCCTGCGCATTTATAAGGCACTCGGCAAAGAACTTCCTTTGTCCCGTGGAAGGGTCTCTTGTAAAGCCGACGCCCGTGCCGGAATTGTCTCCAAGGTTTCCGAAAACCATAGACTGAATATTGCAGGCCGTGCCGAGCGTATCAGGTATATCATTCAATTTTCTGTATTTGACTGCCCTGTCCCCGAACCATGAACCGAAGACGGCGTTGATCGCTTTTTTCATTTGTTCCAGAGGGTCGGTCGGAAACTCCTCACCTGTAGCCCTTTTATAGATAATCTTAAACTCCTGAACAATATGCTTAAGGTCTTCGGTATCAAGTTCGGTATCAAGTTTGACGCCCTTCTTTTCCTTCATCTCCTCGAGGGCTTTCTCGAACCTCTGTCTGTCTATACCCATGACGATGCTTCCGAACATGGTTATGAGCCTTCTGTAGGCGTCATAAACAAACCGGTCATTCCCCGTCTTTCTGATCAGTGCATTTATCGTTGTATCGTTAAGCCCGAGATTAAGTACGGTATCCATCATGCCAGGCATGGAGAACTTGGCTCCGGAACGTACAGACACCAGAAGAGGATTCACGGAATCTCCCAATTTCATTCCCATTGCCTTTTCGACTTTTTTCAGGTTTTCAAGTACCTGCTCCCATACTCCCGGAGGATATTTTTTCCCGGCCCTGAAATATTCATTGCACGCCTCCGTAGTTATCGTAAAACCTGCGGGCACAGGGATCTTCAGGTTCGTCATCTCGGCAAGGCCGGCGCCCTTACCTCCGAGAAGGTCTTTCATATCTCCTTTACCGTCAGCTTTTCCTCCACCGAAAAAGTAAACGTATTTCTTGCTTACTTTCTTTGCCATCAAATTACCCTCCCGAGTGTATTTTTGTCTAATAGGATACCGTACAACAAAAAGAAATTCAAATCAGGTAAATACAAGATAATTTTCTTGACATTCCCTTAATAGTGAAAGACAATATTATTAAGACCTAAATTGAGCGCACAGGAGAAAACATGAAAAAGACATCGGCATTCATTTTTGCAGCCATATTATGTTTCACATTCTCTTATCAGGCAGCTCAGGCCGGCAATCGCACTCCTGCAAAAGGGGAATCATTCCCTGATATTGCACTTGTTATGCCTGACAAGCCCTCCGACAAGGATTATCTTGGATTAAAGGGAAAAAATACTTTTAAACTGTCACAGGTAAATGCCGATGTGGTAATCCTTGAAGTCTTCAGCATGTACTGCCCCTATTGTCAGCGGGAGGCGCCTTTGGTGAATCAACTATATGATATGATAAACAAAAGAATGGATATTAAGAACAGAGTGAAGATTATAGGTATCGGCGCCGGCAATACGCCTTTTGAAGTCGGTATTTTCAGAAATCAGTACAACATTCAATTCCCTTTGGTGCCTGATGAATCTTTTGCCGTCCATAAAGCTGTAGGAGAAGTCAGAACTCCGCACTTCTTTGTTGTAAAAATTAATACCGACGGTTCCAATTCCATTATCTATTCAAAAGTCGGCAGCATCCAGGACCCGAATCAATTCCTGGATATGATCGTACAAGATTCAGGATTGAAATAGGAGGCAATAAAATGATATCCACAAGATTATTATCTCTCCGTACCTTAATTGTTGTTGCAGTAATTTTTTTTACGGCGGCAATTTCCTATGGAGCATCCGAACAATTCAAAGGGAAAATCTACAACCCCGGGGTACTCAAAGCGATTGACAGTAAAACAAAGCTCAAAAAAGGAATGAAAGCTCCCGATTTCAACCTTCCCTTTTTGTCCGGCGAAAAAATATCCCTGAAACAGTTCCTCGGCAAAAAAAACGTGGTATTATCTTTTGTCCCTGCCGCATGGACGCCTGTCTGTTCGGACCAATGGCCCGGATACAATATAGCAAAGAGTTTCTTTGACCAAAATAACGCCGTACTCCTCGGCATTACCGTAGACAACATCCCGACCTTATATGCATGGACAAAAGAAATGGGAGACCTTTGGTTCCCGGTGCTTTCCGATTTCTGGCCCCATGGCGCCGTAGCTAAAAAATATGGCGTCTTGCGTTCAGGCGGGGTGACCGAAAGAGCATTATTCGTGATCGATAAGAAAGGAATTATCCGTTACATCGACGTCCACGATATCAATTCACGTCCAAACCTTGAGGTCCTGATCAAGGAACTTGAAAAGCTTGAAAAGTAACTATGTCCTTCATTTTGTGCAAATAATAAGTTTAGCAAAGAGCCGCAAGGGGAGATTTCTAATAAATATACCTTTAATTTTTTTTACTATTTTTTTTGCCTTTCTTTCTACCGGGGTTTCTCTCGCTGAAACAAGACCCCTTGTCAAAGGTCAATATCTCCCAAATCTTTCGTTCAAGGATTCCTTGCCGAAAGAAGAACAGACTTATCTTGGATTGACCGCCGGGAAGAAGTTTTCATTAAAGGATATCCGCTGTTCCGTAATTATTATCGAGGTGTTCAATACATATTGCACAAGCTGCCCCAGGAATATACCCGTTCTCAAAGAGGTATTTTCACGTACGGAAACCGATCCGAAATTTAAGGAAAAAATAAAAATTATCGGCATTGCTGCCGGAAATACCAGGGAAGAGATCTTAGCCTACAAAAAGACCCATAGCATTAGTTATCCGATACTTTCCGACCTTAATTTTACATTACATAAAGCCCTGGGCAATCCGAGGGTCCCATACACAATGCTTATAAAGAAAAACAGGCAGGGAAAGAGCAAAATAATATATACCCACCAGGGGATTATAGATTCTCCGGAACCGCTTCTTGAAATTGTCGGGAAACACCTGAACTGATTTTCTGACTTTACCCGTCCAGTCTTGAAAATTACATGCTCTTAGTTTATTGTTTAATAAGGAGGTGTTATATGAAACGGTATATTGTATATATCCTATTGATTATGGGTCTTGGTTTTGCGGCGGGTTGCGCCGGCCTTGATGTGCATTATGACTTTGACCGGGAGGTTGATTTCGCGCTGCTTCAAACATACGACTGGATGTCCGTTCCCCAAAAAACACAGGACAATGAGCTTACCCTTAAACATATGAAGTCCGCCGTGAACAAACAACTGCAGGCAAAGGGTCTGACCGTGACTTCAAACAATCCCGATGTATTGATCGCCCTGCACGGGGGCAAAGAAAAGAAGGTCGATGTCCAGGAATGGGGATATGCCTATAGAGACCGTGATTACTACAATACAGGGCCATATTATCCACATATGTATCCGACGCCGTATCCGGCTGACCCGCATGGACGCGAAAATATCGAATACAGACGCGGAACTGACACCTATGAATACGAGGTCGGTACGCTCATAATCGATTTTGTTGACGCCAAAAAGAAAGAGCTTATCTGGAGGGGAATTGCAACAGGCGTTGTAAATCCTAATATCACTGCTGAAGACATTGACAGAATTGTTGCAAAAATCATGGAAAATTATCCGCCTGTGATAAAAAAATAACAATGGAACAGGGGATCATTGAGAATCTGATAAACGCCCTCACAAAGCTTCCCGGGATTGGGAGGAAGACCGCACAAAGGCTCGCTTTTTTCATACTGTCGATGCCTGAGAATGACGCCAAAACCCTTGCACAGGCAATAAACGAGGTCAAAGAAAAGGCAAGGTTCTGCGCCGTGTGTTTTAATATTACGGACAACGATGTCTGCAACATATGCAGCAATACCTCGAGGGACGCCGGCAAGCTCTGTGTCGTAGAAGAGCCGAGCAACATCCTTGTGATTGAAAGATCAAAGGGTTTCGACGGTCTTTACCATGTGCTGCTCGGCGCCCTTTCCCCGATAGACGGCATGACGCCCGACAAACTTAAGATAAAAGAACTTATCGACAGGGTCAAAAACAATTCGGTGAAAGAGGTCATCATCGCAACCAATCCCAACACCCGTGGTGAAATGACCGCACAGTACATCAGGGAAACGCTAAGGCCATTTCCTGTAAAAGTAACGCGGATCGCTTACGGACTGCCTATAGGCGGCGATATTGAATTTGCGGATGAAGTGACTCTCGGCAAGGCATTGGAAGGGAGAAGAGAAATATAAATCGCGTTTACTATATACTGACAAGTTCATAAGTAAAGACACATTTAAACACCCTCCCCTTTATCCCCTCCCCTCAAGGGAGGGGCGATTCTTAAGTCCCCTCTCCCTTGAGGGGAGAGGGCAAGGGTGAGGGTGTGTGGCTTTTCTTATGAACTCCTTATTATGTCCGCCTTTCATCCGACGAACTAACTATTCCTTATCTTCTCACACCATTGTTGTGCTTTAAAAAGTATTTCCGTTTCATCAGCGGTAAGAAGTCTGCCGTTGTTGATGACTATCTTTCCGTTGACCATAACAAAATCAACATCAGAGGCCATTGCAGCGTAGACTATATGTGAATAGATATTGTAAATCGGGGTAAGGTGCGGCTTTGCAAGGTTGATTGAGATAACATCGGCGATTTTACCTTTTTCCAGACTACCGACCTTCCTTCCGAGACCCAACACTTCCGCTCCCCATCTCGTTGCCATAAGGACGATTGTTTTTGCATCAAGCACCGTCGGATTATTTGACAAGGCCTTATGGACCTTTGCGGTCGTTGACATTTCACTCAGAATGTTGAGGTCGTTATTGCTTGCAGCACCGTCGGTCCCGAATGTCACTTTCACTCCCGCCGCAAGCATTGTCGCAACCGGAGCAAACCCTGAAGCAAGCTTTAGGTTGCTTTCCATACAGTGAGATACCCCGACCTTATGTTTGGCAAGCAACTCAATTTCGTTATCTTCAAGCCATATGCAATGGGCGGCTAAAACGGTTTCATCCAGAAAACCGAGGTCCGCAAGATACTCGACAGGTCTCATTTTGTATCTGAGCTTTATTTCTTCAACTTCCCATCGAGTTTCGGCAAGATGAATATGCAAAGGCACATCAAGCTTCCCGGCCATTGCCTTGGACTTTTTTAGTGTTTCAGTACCGCATGTATAGAGCGCATGAGGAGCTATACAGGGTGTAATGAGTTCGTCCCCTTTCCAGTTATGGACAAAGCGTTCCGCATTATCAAGATATTCATCAGTCGTTTTTGCCGAAACACTTGGAAAATCAAGTATTCCCGAACCCAATACTGCCCTCATGCCGATTCTTTTCGCGGCTTCACCGGCTGCGTCTTCAAAGAAATACATATCGTTGTAGGTTGTAATGCCGCCCTTGAGCATTTCAAGACAAGCAAGTTCTATTGCGTCCGATATGAATTCCGGACTCAGCCATTTGTTCTCTGCCGGCCAGATATGATTATTAAGCCATTCAGTCAACGGAAGGTCGTCGGCAATGCCCCTGAAATAAACCATCGCCGCATGGGTATGGGTATTGATCAGCCCGGGCATAACAACCCTGCCCTTTCCTTCCATGATGTTCCCGGAGGTGTATCGTTTCAGGATTTCATCAGCTTTTCCGACTTCAAGGATTTGCTTTTCTTTTACTGCAACAGCGCCTTTTTCTATTATGGCGAGGTTTTCGTCCATCGTAAGGACATAATCACCGCAGATGATATAGTCGACTTTTTGCAATTCCGTTTTATTTAACCTCCCATTTCGATGAGCTTCTCCGCTATCTGGACCGCATTCAGGGCTGCGCCCTTCCTGAGATTATCCGCAACGATCCATAAATTGATCCCGTTCTCAATGGTATCGTCTTCTCTTATCCTTCCCACATAGGTCTCATCCTTTCCTGCCACATCAATCGGGACCGGATAGATATTCTTGTCCGGAGCATCGTAGACTATCACTCCGGGAGCCGCTGAAAGAACGGCCCTTACTTCATTGGGTGTTAATTTTTTCTCGGTCTCTATATTCAGACTTTCGGAATGACATCTGAAAACAGGCACACGGACGGTCGTAGCGGTAAGCCGTATTGAATTGTCGCCCATGATCTTTTTAGTCTCGTTCACCATCTTCATCTCTTCCTTCGTATACCCGTTCTCAAGAAATTGGTCGATATGCGGCAGCACATTGAATGCTATCTGATGAGGATAGACATTGCATTGTATTTCCTTGAAATTAAGCAGGTCGGTCGTCTGGCGCAAAAGTTCATCGATAGCCTTCTGACCGGTTCCGGAGACGGCTTGAAAGGTTGTTACAACTACCCTTTTAATCTTTGCGGCGTCATGTATGGGCTTTAAAACGACCACCATTTGAATGGTTGAACAGTTAGGATTTGCTATGATGCCTTTATGCCGTTTCAGATCATGCGGATTGACCTCTGGAACAACAAGGGGAATCTCCGGGTCCATCCTCCACTGGCTTGAATTGTCCACTACCACGCAGCCTGATTTTGCAGCCACCGGGGCCCATATCCTTGACCTCTCTGCGCCTGCCGAAAAGAGCGCGATATCAATCCCCTTAAAAGAATCCTCATTGATCGCTTCCACTTTTATTTCAGTATCCATGAATTCGAGGACTTTACCCACCGACCGTTCAGATGCAAAGAGCCGGAGCTTTTTAATAGGGAATTTCCTCGTCTCAAGGGTTTTAATCATCTCATTGCCGACCGCGCCGGTTGCCCCTACGACTGCAACAATGTATTTTTCTTTTTTCTTAAGCATGTCAGACCGCCTCCGTTTTGCTTTTTGTTATTAAAATATAATAAAACATGTTCTATTATAGCTACTCCGAAAAAAATAGACAAAATTACAAATTGCCTCAGTCGGAAATGGACTTTTATGCAGCATCTCTCATGAGGCAGTACGCCGCGTTTTAAAAAAACGAAATCAAACCTTGGCAACACAAGGGGTGGGTAATTCCACCGGAGCAAAACGGCAGCTTTGTTGCGAACATGGAAATGGTGCTGGACGTTTACAAGCATTCAATCGATAATTTATCCAGTTGTATGCATGGACGAATCTCCAAAGCAGTTGATCGCGGAGACAAAGGTTCCAATCCCTGCATCACCAGGGGAGGTGGCCAAACACGACTATGAATACAGGCGTTGCGGCGTATGCAATATTTTCCTTGCCTGTGAGCCATTGGCAGAAAAACGCATGGTCAAAATCACAGAAAGAAAAACCAAGGTGGACTGGGCTTGCTTTATAGAAGAGATCGCCGGTCAATACGAAAGTGCAGAAAAGATAACGTTGGTGATGGATAACCTGAACACACACAACCCTGGATCGCTTTATGAAGTGTTTCCGCCAGATAAGGCAAAGGCGTTGTGGAATAGGTTTGAGTTTGTGTATACCCCGAAGCACGGAAGCTGGTTGAATATGGCCGAGATAGAATTGAACGTGCTTACGGGCCAGTGCCTGAACAGAAGAATCTATGATATCGAAATTGTTAGGGTAGGAAAGAGGCAGCGGCATGGAAGAAATTTAGAAACAACAAAAATGCGAAGGTTAATTGGCAATTCACTGCCGAGGATGCCAGGATAAAACTATCTCGTCTCTATCCGACGCTTGAGACTTGACGAGACACTATGGGAGCATTGCCGTCTTTTATCTGATCAAGATGCACGGCAAATTCAGAGGCATCAAGCGGACGGCCTTCTCTCAGGTCTTCTCGGGGTGTAACAACCTTATACCAGGGTTTAAGAGCCATACCTAAGCGTATGCCAGTTTACCTTTCGGTTTAGGTATTACCCGCTTGAGTTCCTGAGCGGTCTCAATCCATTCAGAAATCACCACCTGGGCCTTCTTTATGGCCTCCTCGTACGTGGCGCCATCTGCGATGCATCCCGGCAGTTCCGGCACTTCGGCGATATAGGTTTCATCCTCATCACTCCAGTAAACGATCACTTCATATCTATACATTTTCATCCTCCTTGTGGAGTTTATATTTCAGAATCAAATTTCTTACCTGCTTAAGATGAACATCTGTTTGAGTATCTTCCGGAATGTTTTCCCGCTTAACCACGTAAACATCTTGAAAAAGCGTTTCAAGGGAAAGACCAGAACTGACCTTGGATGTCAATAACAGTAAATCTCAAAAACTTTCGGGACGTAACGTATAACGTATATATTTGCTTGACGTATATATTTGCATATGGTATATTCAAACCAATGATTAAATCATTTAATGATCAGGAAACGGAAAAGATATATAAACAGCAGAAGTCAAGAAAGTTGCCTGTTCAAATACAAGAAAGAGCATTAAAAAAGCTGATTATCCTTGATAATGCAGTAACCGAGAACGATTTAAGGATACCTCCATCTAATCACTTAGAGTATCTAAAAGGCAATAGGAAAGGAGAATGTTCCATAAGAATTAACGATCAGTGGCGACTATGTTTTAGGTTTTCGGAAGGCAATGCTCATGACGTTATGATAGAAGATTATCATAAATAGGAGGGAGTTATGAATAGGAATAGCAACAGAATACCAACACCGACTGTTGGAGAAATACTGAGGGTGGAATTTCTTGATCCATTAGGAATTACGGCATATCGTCTTGCAAAAGACATTAAGGTTTCAACCACAACGATCATTGAAATCTTAAACGGCAGGAGAAAAGTAACTGTAGAAACAGCTCTAAGGTTCGCAAAATATTTTGGAAATTCCGAACGGTTCTGGCTTAATCTACAGAATGATATTGACTTAAGGAAACAGAGAGAAATTCTTGCAGAAAAGCTTGGGAACATCCAGCCCCTGAAGATATCGGCTTAAGAGAATAAGAAGCCGTTAAATTTTAAATTCTAATATGTTATTGACAGTCTTATTAACTGCAATTATTATTAATAAAAGGTTTCATTAATTAATATTACCGGAATGGAGACGGAATGGCTTCGATAAAATTAAACACTACCGAGTTGATCTTTGCTGTCTTCAAAAGTATCGAAGAGAAAAAAATAGGGATTGGTAATAATTCATGAAAAAGCTATGGGGCGGAAGGTTTAAAGAGAAAACTTCAAAGGCCGCCGAATCCTTTACGGAATCCATATCCTTTGATTACCGTCTCTGGAAATACGATATAGAAGGGAGCATTGCGCATGCAAAGATGCTCGGGAAACAGGGTATCATTCCGCCGGAAGATTCTAAAAAAATCATAAAGGGACTTGAAGAAATTGCCGTGGAAATCGAAGCCGGGAAGTTCAAGTTCAGGGAAGACCTTGAAGATGTGCATATGAATATAGAGGCCGCCCTTACAAAAAAAATAGGCGACGCAGGCGGAAGGCTTCATACGGCACGGTCGAGAAATGACCAGGTAGCGCTTGACCTGAGGTTATATCTAAGGGCGGAGATTAAAGAAATAACATCTCTCCTTAAAAGCTTCCAGCATACACTGATAATCGTTGCGGAAAAATATCTCGGCACATTGATGCCGGGTTATACTCATATGCAGAGGGCGCAGCCGGTTTTGCTGTCACATCATCTGATTGCATATGTGGAGATGCTGCAAAGAGACGTTGAACGGTTCTCGGATACCATGAAAAGGGTAAACCGTCTTCCTTTAGGCGCATGCGCCCTTGCAGGAACAACCTTTCCCATAGACAGGGCTTACACTGCAAAACTACTCGGTTTTGACGGTATTGTCATGAACAGTATTGACGCCGTTTCCGACAGGGACTTCGCAATAGAATTTTTGTCGGCCTCTTCAATACTCGTCATGCATCTCTCAAGGCTTGCAGAAGAGCTTATCCTCTGGACGACTGAGGAATTCAGGTTCATTGAACTCCCGGACGCCTTCACAACCGGCTCGAGCATAATGCCGCAGAAAAAGAACCCGGACGTGGCTGAACTCGTCAGGGGTAAAACAGGAAGGGTCTATGGCAATCTCTTTTCTCTCCTGACGATAATGAAGGGCCTTCCACTTTCGTATAACAGGGACATGCAGGAAGATAAGATACCGGTGTTTGATACCGTTGATACCGTCAAGGCATGTCTGACGGTTTTGAAAGAGATGTTCCCGGGCATTGTTTTTCATGCAAAAAGGATGTATGATACGGCAGGTGACGCCTACTCCACAGCGACGGACATTGCCGAATATCTGGTAAAAAAAGGCATGCCATTCAGAAAAGCGCATGAAGCCACGGGGAAAATCGTTCTTCATTGCATCCATAATGGAAAAAGGTTTCAAGAGCTCACGCTGATGGAATTAAAGACCTTCGCGGATATTATTGCGAAAGATATTTATTCCTGTTTAAGTCCGGAGGAGTCGGTCCGGAACAAAATTTCCTCAGGGAGTACTTCGGTAAAAGAAGTGAAAAACCAAATTAAAAGGCTTATGAAATTAATAACCGTCTCATAATAATGACAACATTGTTTATAAAATCCCTCCTAACCCCTGGTCGCCTTCGGCGCCGCCAGATGCGGGTAAACTCCCTTTTAAAGGGAGGGATGGTTCGACAAGCTCACCATGACATTTGTCATCCTGAGCCTGTCGAAGGATGGCAAAGAGGGGCAAGGGGAGATTTTCTGATTTATGTAAATTCAATTTTGAGACTCTTAATAACAGAAAAAATATGAACATTAAAAATACGTTTACACGGTTTGCCCGGTTGAAAAGCAACAATACCTCAACGAACCCGATGAACTCAGCGAACTCGGTAAACTTAGCAAACCGTGTAAACTTTCTTTTTATCTTATGTCTTGTTTTTTTGTTATGTTTCGCGTGCGGCAAAAAAGGCGACCCTACCCTTAAATCATATGAAAAACCGGAGCCGCCTTCAAGGTTAAGGGCGGTTTACAGACCGTCGGAAGTCATACTGACATGGGATTTTCCCAAAAACAAAGAAGCTGCTATAAAAGGCTTTTATCTGATGAGATCATCCTTGAAAGCTTCCCCTTCAGGGACCGCCGGCTGGGGGGATTTTGAAAAAGTTGCTCTTATTGAAAACAGCGGACGTTCATACACCGATGCGGATATTCAAAATATAGATGCCTGTAAATATAAGATCATATCACGGAATCTGAGAGACATAACAGGCAAGGATTCCAATATCCTAGAAGTAATAACTAAAAAAGTTTCGGCGCAGCCTTCCGGTCTTTCTTTTAAAATTACCTATAGTACCCTCCTGCTTGCCTGGCAAGTCGCCGAAGAAACCGCTTCCTGTAATATTTATAAAAGTGACGCAAAAGGCGTCTATCCTCTCACGCCTCTGAATAAGCAGCCTGTGAAGGGAAATTCTTATAAGGACGCCTTTGACCCGAACAAAACCGTTTATTATACAGTCAGGACTTGTTCAGGTGATGAAGTCCGATACGAAAGCCCTGCATCAGAGGAGCTTCAGATAAATCCGTCGGAATTGATACCTTCAAGCCCTTCAAACCTTCAGGCAGTTGCCACAAAAGAATCGGTAGTCCTTGTCTGGAATGAACCGGACGAGACATGGATAAAGGGATACAAGATTTACAGAGAGACGGACAAGAAAAAAGGGTTCGTTTTCATCGGCGAGATATCCGCTCCCTCGTTTACCGATACGGATAAGCCTTTAACAAAGAGGAATTACAGGGTAACCGCAATCGGGCCGGTAAAAGAGAGTCCGGCAGCGGAAATTAAAAATATTGTTTACATCAAGCCCAAATAACCGAGGTAGTTCGTAAACTCATTCTCGAAATTATCGCTCAATATCCGTTTGCCGAGGACCTCACGTATCTCATCAAAATTCCAGAACCTTACTTCGTCAATCTCATCAGTGTTAAATGAAACCTCGCCTTCATACACACAACGGTATGTCGTAACAAGCTCCGTCTCATATGGATTGGAGTGGATATACGCATAGAGATACTCCGGTTCATAGCCGGCAATACCCAGCTCCTCATGCATTTCCCTCCTGGATGAAAAAATCAGATCTTCTCCTGCGCCTACATGGCCGCCGACAGACGTATCCCATTTGCCGGGCGCAACATCTTTGTTTTGTGAACGCTTCTGCAAAAGCAGATGTCCCTTCCCGTTAAATACAAGGACATGAACAACCCTGTGCATCAGGGCAGGATTGCCGTGCACTTCCGATCGCGGCGCACAGCCGATCACTTCACCGTTACGATTGACGATCTCCAGATACTCTTCCGGTTCCATTATCTTTAAATATAACAAAAAATTGTAAAACAAGTCCTCAAATTAAAAGACAGATATGATAAAAAGCTTTAAGGCAACTCCAAAATGTACTATCAACGCCCGTCCATCTGCATTTATCCGCAGTACACTTTAGCCCGGATTATTCATAAAATTGGCACGTCAACTGGGGATAGAGTATTTGAGCGGTTTTTTTTGCCGATAGTCAAATACGATATATAAAAATAAAGAGGCAAAAGCCTCGGAGGGAGGAACGACCGAGAATGAGCGAAAATATTCTATCCTCAGTTCAATTAGGAAAATTTATGAATAATCCGGTATAGCTTTATTGATAATGCGGGTCCCGTTTTTTGGGACCCGCATTTTGGAGGTCAGATTTTATTAACGTTCTCTGCTTTAGGGCCTTTCGGGCCGTCAACAACATCAAAAGTAACTGCCTGACCTTCGGTCAGTGTCTTAAATCCGTTTCCCTGAATAGCAGAATAGTGAATAAAGACGTCTCCGCCATCCTCCTTCGTGACGAATCCAAATCCTTTGGATTCGTTGAACCATTTCACGGTCCCCTTTACCATACTACTACACCTCCTTGAAAATAAAAAAATAGAAGATTTACGGAGTGATGCTATAAGAAGCTGCAAAGTCATAAGTCCTTGAAGCAACATACAACATAACGTCCGAAAGTTCGAAAATAGTATTGCATAAGAACAAAAAAAAGGTCAAGTATTTATAGGAGAAATAGCAGGTCAACTCATCAGTTGCAAAAAACTATTACAAACAGCAGGGCTGATGGTGCGATGAAAAGAAGGTTGACATAGGGCGCTGATTTGATTACTCTAATAAATCATATCACGTTATAAATATTTGTCAATTTACATATGAAAGATAATATCCTCAAGGCATTTGAAGAGAGCATTCAAGTCAAGCAAAAATTCATTGAAGAGAAGAATATTGTAAAGATCTTCGAGGTTTGCAAAGCTATTGCTAATGCCTTTAACGAGGGGAAAAAACTCATCCTGTTCGGCAACGGCGGCAGTTCAACCGACGCCTCGCACATTGCCGCGGAGTTCGTCAACAGGTTCAAGAGAGAACGCCCCGGTCTCCCTGCCATAGCTCTTAATACGGACATGGCGGTAATCACATCCATTGCTAACGATTATGACTTTTCCGAAATCTTTGCAAAACAGCTCAAGGTCCTGGCCGATGAGGGAGACGTTGTCCTTGCCATCAGCACCAGCGGGAATTCACCGAATATCATGAAGGCGATGGATGTGGCAAGAAAAAGGAAACTCACGACAATTGCCTTCACGGGCCTCAAGGGAGAGAAGTTCGCATCGAGGGCGACCTTTGCCTTTGTTGTCCCGTCGGACAATACTCCGCGGATTCAGGAAACCCATATAACAATCGGCCATGTTATCTGCCAGATAGTGGAAGATATCCTCTTTGATATACCTCGCAAGAAATAGCGCCCCCTATGATCATCCTCGGTCTTGATCCCGGACTGGCAACAACAGGGTTCGGAGCAGTCAAATTTGATAATAATTCCCCGGTCCTTTTGAAATGCGGGTCCATCAAGACACAGCCGGGTGAGCATATTGCAAACAGGCTTTTTCAGATACATACGGACATACTTCATCTTATACGGCTGTTGCAGCCTGATCTCATAGCCATAGAAAAAGCCTTTTCCATGGTAAGATATCCCAAAGCCGGTATAATATTGGGAGGCGTTTTAGGTATTATATATTTGGCGGTATTTCAAAATAATATATCCATGATAGAGATTACTCCAAAAGAGGTGAAGAATTCCCTGGCCGGTTATGGAGGAGCGGACAAATACCAGCTCCGGGCCGCAGTCAAAGACCTGCTCAAGACAAAAGACATAAAATCCCTTCATGCCTCGGACGCGTTAGCAGTAGCGCTTACCGCATACTACCGGAAGACCTCACGGAGAACCGTATGATATCGTATTTAAAGGGGCAACTGAAAATTGACCGTGCCCGCGATGACAGGATTACTTTGATAGTCAACGGCATAGGTTATGATATTCTGATCCCGTTGTATGTTATGAACGGAATAAAAGGCGGCCATTCCGACGGAGATGAACTGGAGTTGTTTGTATCCTACAACCAGACTGAAAGACAGCCTAAACCTGTTCTCGTGGGATTTCAATCTCCTTTGGACAAGGAATTCTTTGAGTTGTTCATATCCGTTGAAGATATCGGCCCTTCCGCCGCCGTTAAGGCGCTGATTAAACCTGTAAGGGAAATAGCAGGATTTATCGAAGATAAAGATACAAAGGCCCTTAGACAGTTGAAAGGCATAGGTGAACGGAAGGCTGAAAAAATCATTGCTACGCTGAAAGGGAAAACGGCAAAATATGCGTTAATGCAGGAAGTTATACTGGCGCCTTTGGCGGATGAAGATTTCAGAAAAGAAGTCGGGGATGTCCTCGTGAATCAGCTCGGACATAAACACCTTGAGGCGCGGAATATGATAGAAGAAGCTATCAAACGGAACCCGCGGATCAATTCATCCGAAGAATTGTTCGAAGAAGTTTACAGAGGCCAAAAGAAGTGATCCACGAAGAAGCGGATAATCTCCCGGATATCCTGAAAGACGCCGGCCCCCCGGATGAAGAGATCATTTTCAGTCTCAGACCCAAAAGCCTCGCCGAATATATAGGACAGGACAAGGTAGCGGAAACGCTGAAAATCGCTATCGAAGCCGCCCTTCAAAGAAAAGAATCCCTGGACCACGTCCTGTTTAACGGACCTCCCGGCCTCGGCAAGACGACTTTGGCCCATATTATTGCGAATGAAATGGGGACAAGGATCATTACCTCCTCGGGTCCGGCGCTGGAAAAGGGCGGAGACTTGATGGGCATCCTTACACACCTTGAAAAAGGAGATATCTTTTTCATCGACGAGATACACAGGCTTCCGAAGATCGTCGAGGAATTTCTCTATCCTGCGATGGAAGACTTTGCAGTGGACTTCATTTTCGACAAGGGGGTGCATGCGCGTACCCACCGTTACAGGCTTGAACCCTTTACCATGATCGGCGCAACCACAAGAGCGGGCCTTCTTTCCTCGCCCTTGCGCGAGCGTTTCGGCATTACCAGAGACCTGGATTTCTATAATGATAATGATTTGGTTCATATCGTAAAGCGTTCTTCATCGTTGTTGGAGGTCCCGATTGATGAGGATGGAGCGTACGAAATAGCACGGAGGGCGCGGGGCACCCCAAGGGTAGCAAACAGGTTATTGAAGCGTGTCCGGGATTTTGCGCAGGTCAGGGCACAGGGGAACATTACGCGTCAGGTTGCCATGGAGGCATTATCTCTTGAAGGCATAGATGAACACGGCCTCGGCGAAACCGACAGAAAACTGATGATGACCATCATCCTGAATTATAAAGGAGGGCCGGTAGGCATAGAAGCCCTCGCCTCCACTCTGCAGATTGAGACGGACGTCCTTCTGGACGTGGTTGAACCGTATCTCCTCAAGACAGGGTTTATCATCAGGACGTCTCAGGGAAGAAAAGCAACGGAAAAAGCCTACAGTAATCTCGGTATTTCTTATCATAGCGAGTTAAGTTTATTCAACGGGCATAAGAGTAATAAGAATAAAAAGCAATAGCCAAAACTTTGCTAAATTTGACAACATCGCAAAAAGTCCTTTTCATGGCTGTCATTCCCGAAGTCCTTAATCGGGAATCCATTCTTTTCAAGAAGTTGCGCGCACCTGGATTCCCGCCTTCGCCAACAGTAGGTGCATTAAGCACGGGAATGACGACTTTTTACGAGTTCATCAAATTTGAGGCTTTTGCAAAAGCCTCAATTGACTAATTTTTTATAAGCTGATAAGCTGTTTAAATAAATTCTTACCTCGGTATGGAGGTTATTATGAAAAAAATAGCATTCTTTATACTTCTGTCATTTTCACTCCTTATGTCATCAGACGTCGTTGCAAAACCCGACACCGAATATGAAAAAGCCATGCAGTATTACAACAAAGGCAATTACAAAGAGGCTGCAACCCTTTTAAAGAATTATGTAAAACTCAGACCTGATCCGGTTGCTTATTACCGGACAGGCTATGCGTTATATAAACTGAAACAATTTGATGAAGCCAATGAATATTTCAAACAGGCATATATTATTGATCCGTCTTTTTCTCCACAGGCTGGCGTCATAAAAGAACAGCCGCAGGAAAGACCTCAAAAAACCAAAAAGCCTTCAGCCAAACATGGGACTTCACCAAAAGAATCGCTTGTGGCGCCGATAGAAAAGAAGCGACCGGAAGCTGCAAAAGAACCGGATGTTCAAAGACAACCGGCTCATGAAGTTCAGCCGCAGCCCCCGATCCATGAGCCTTCCGTTACTATTCCTCCCGGGCATGAACCTCCTTTATCGGAACCTCAGAGAGTCGATCCCGGAAAAGGCATTCAAGCCCCGCCTGCATTTTCAGGTTTTCCAGAAACCCAAAAACCTATGACCTTTCCTGCTCCGACAATGCTGCCCGGATTGTTGGCAGGTTTTGCCGCGCTCATTATAATCCTGGAAATAGCTTTCTATATCTATTTTTGCTTATGCATTTTTCTTATTGCAAAGAAACTCGACGTGCCCAATCCATGGATAGCATGGATACCCATTGTTCAGATATGGACCATAGTAAATTGCGCGGGAAAACCATGGTGGTGGATTCTTTTGCTTCTTGTACCGGTCGTAAATATTATCATCGGCATTATTCTTTGGATGTCTATTACGGAGAACCTCGGCAAAAACAAATGGCTTGGTCTGTTAATGCTTCTGCCGATTATCAATTTTATTTATATGGGCATACTTGCATTTTCAAAGGGAGAGAAACATGTTTCGATGCCGGAGGATGCTACGCCGGCCTGATATCGCATCTTTCATAGAAAGCTTAGCCTCCTTATACAATAAGACAAGATGAACCGCCCAATTTATCTCAAAAGTCTGTTCTGAAGGAGATCTGGTAAATCTCTTCTGCCGTCAAGGATACAGTGAACATAAACAATAGATTTCATGACCTGATAAATAATCCGATAGGGCTTAAAAAATACCTCTCGGAATTCCAGCACTCCGATTCGCTCCAGTTCAGGTGGATAATTGCCCCGGAACGGAAGTGTTTCGAGCGTAACAATGGTTTTCTCAATGTTCTCGATCAGGCGGTCTGCTTTTTCAATAGAATCGTTCCCGGTTGCATAGCGATATATTTCCCACAGGTCTTTCTCAGCATCAATGATGATTTCAATAGTGTATTTCACCTTTGCTGAGTTTCCTTTGCTTTTGCCTTAATATCGCGAAATACATTCTTTGCAGATCTCGTATTACCTGCTTCAAGACTTTTCCTGCTCTGGGCAAGTATCTTTAGCATGGCAAGACTCTCCTGTACCCTTTCGTATTCACGGATATCCTGAAGAATTGCCTTTGCTTCTCCATTAAGGGTAATGACAACAGTACTATTCTTCTCACTTAAATCACGGATGATTTCAGAAGCATGAGATTTGATATAACTTATTGGTTTTACATCTTCACTGAGTTTCATTGGAACACCTCCTTGAATATAGACTTAATATAGACTAAATAATAGTCTGCCTACTTTACAAGGGGAAAGGTTAAATTGCTATTGTTACCTTAACCTAAATGTTGCATAAACGTCAGGGCAGACACGATGGAAAGTCTTGTAATGCGACAAATGACTATATTAGGAGCAGATCAACGGATATGAGCAACCTTATCAAGCACCTCTGCAGCCCATTGGTTCAGGCTTTTTCCTGAAGCTTTGGCTATAGTAAGAGCCTTGGCGTGGGTTTCAGGAGAAACACGGAGCATGATATTTTTTCGCCTCCTTACCCGGTTACTGAGAGGGAAAATACATTTTTTGGATTACTATAATGAATAGATGTATTATGATATATAAAACAACGCGATTGAAACGAATTAATAGTCTTACATGAAACTTCTAATGCATATTTGCTGTGCAAACTGTTGCCTTTATCCGTTGCAGTCTCTTTTTTCACGGGATATCGAGGTAAAAGGGTTTTGGATAAACCCGAATATCCATCCGTATACGGAATATAAGCTGCGTCTTGAGGCATTACGGCAGTTGCAGAAAACATGGGACCTTGATATCGAGTACATTGACCATTATGGATTGAAGGAATTTCTCAGGACTGTCGTAAATCATGAAGACAACAGATGTGTTTTCTGTTATTCTATAAGGCTTGAAGAGACTGCAAGAACGGCAAAAAAAATGGGTCTTGACGGTTTTACGACATCATTGCTTGTAAGTCCCTATCAGAAATTTGATATGATAATTAAAACAGCGCAGGAGATGGGTAAAAGATATTCTATACCGTTTTATATGGAGGATTTCAGGCCTGGATTTCATGAAGGCATGAAAATATCTAAAGAGCTTGGCTTATACAGGCAAAAGTATTGCGGCTGTATTTATTCGGAGATGGAAAGGTTTATGAAAGAATAGCTTACCCTGTTTACTGGGTTTACTCTGTTTGCTAAGTTAAAAGCAGGGCAACCTCATATGATTGATATCGGCAAAATGCTTATCATATTCGGCGTTGCCGCCATTGTTATCGGCGGGATACTTATGCTTTCCGGTAAAGTCCCGTGGCTCGGGAGGCTGCCCGGGGATATACTTGTCCAGAAAAAGTACTTTACCTTTTATTTCCCTCTGGCTACAAGTATTCTTCTAAGCATCCTCTTAACCTTAATCTTCTGGCTGGTAAAGAAAAGGTGAAATATAAATGATCAGATTAATCTTTTGTGTGGTCTTTCTGTTTTTTATGCTTCATAATGCTTTTGCTTCTGAAAACATTAAGGTGCTTATTATTAACGAGTCCTACCCTAAGGTGCCCGCTAAAAATGAAAAGATAGAGAAGCTCGGCAGCATGAAGGGAGACCTTCTTGTTATGGGAACACGGTATACCGGCAATATAGGCGTGTGGAAAGGCAATGGAGGTCTGTATATCATTAATGAACTGCCTTTGGAGGATTACATCAAGGATGTTGTAGTAGCGGAAGTCGGCCCGGACTGGGACATGGAGGCCCTCAAGGCACAGGCCGTTATTTCAAGGACCTATGCCCTTTACCAAAAAAGGATGAACGGGGAATCCCTGTACCATCTTGCATCTTCGGTGCTTCATCAGGTGTACAAGGGAAATAATCCCGACGCCCGGGTAACCTATGCTGTTGAAGAAACAAGAAGCGAGATACTGACATACGATAACAGACCGATAGAGGCATTTTACCACTCAACATGCGGAGGAAGAACGGAGAACCCGGAGGAGGTATTCGGGAAAAGCTATCCCTATCTTAAGTCCGTAGAATCAACCTGCGACATATCGCCTTATTCCATATGGGAAAAGAAAATAAAGCTGAAAGAAATTGAAAAGGCGTTGAACATGACGGGTATAAAAGAGATTTCGATAAAATCCTATACATCAACCCACAGGGTGAAAGAGCTGAAAATAGTGTCCGGTTCCGGGCCGTCAACGATAAGCGCGCCTGAATTCAGAAAGGCCCTCGGCTGGAGCCGTCTGCCGAGCACAAACTTTTCCCTGCGCAGCGACGCCGATTCCATATATTTTGAAGGGAAAGGCTACGGCCACGGTGTCGGCCTCTGCCAGTGGTGTGCGCTCAAAATGTCCCGCGAAGGCAAAAATTACAAAGATATCCTTTCATATTTTTATCCCGGGACCGCCATACAGCTTTATGAAAATCACTGATTTCGATTATCTTCTTCCCGAAGACCTTATAGCAAAAAGACCGTTGAAAGAGCGCAGCAGTTCAAGACTGCTCGTCGTTCACAGAGACGGCATAATAGAGCACAGGATGTTCCCGGATATTGTTACCTATCTCAATGCAGGCGATATGCTGATTGTAAATAACACAAAGGTTTTCCCTGCGAGACTTACCGGTATGCGTGAAAACGGCAAACCCCTTGAGATACTTCTTGTAAAAAACCTCGCAAAAGACGCATGGGAAGTGCTCTCGAAAGGCCGTTATACGGGCATCCTGCTCTTCTCCGACGATTTTTCTGCCGAACTGCATAATGGAGAGGTCGCCCGCTTTTGTTATTCGGGCAGTTTTATGGAAAACATTTGGAAATACGGCGCCATGCCTTTGCCGCCGTATATAAAACGCCTGCCTGACACATCAGATAAAGAAACGTATCAGACTGCCTATGCCAAACAGGAAGGTTCAATAGCGGCCCCTACGGCAGGGCTTCATTTCAACAATTCTCTTTTGGAAAAAATAAAGTCAAAAGGCATAATTTTAAGGGAATTGACTCTCCACGTAGGCGTCGGCACCTTTAAAATGATAAGAACGGATTATGTTGAAGATCATTCTATGGATTCCGAATATTTTGAGATCCCCGGTAGTCTTTTTTCCGAAATAGATCTCGTCAGGGCGTCCGGACGAAAGGTGTTTGCAGTGGGCACAACTACAACAAGAGCCCTGGAGGGGTATATGAGCGGGAATTGTGTCATTACATCACAAAACGGCAGAATCCGGGGGGTTACAGGTATGTTCATATATCCGGGATATTCCTTCAAAGTGATCGACTCCCTGATAACCAATTTTCACCTCCCCAGATCTACTCCCCTTATGCTTGTATCCGCCATATGCGGACGTGAAACATTGCTAAAATCCTACAGGGAAGCTGCCGCCATCGGGTATAGATTTCTTTCTTATGGTGATGCTATGCTTATTCTATGAAACAGGCTGATTCAAAAGACAGGTCTTCGGTTATGTATATCGGGAAAGGGATTATCATTGCAGCTATAATCATTACCGCTTCCCTCTGTTTTACCCTCGGCTTTTTTGTCGGCAAATCCTTCAGACCTTCTCCGGTGGAACAACTATCAGCAGCTCCCCGGCAGAATATCATTCCTGAGCAGCCTGTCGAACCTTTGAAAAAAGATGAAGCCGTTTCCCCGCAGCCTGATTCCGTGGAGAAACCGCAGATTCAGGCATCTCAGGAACCTCAGTCTCAACCATCCCCTGAACTCAAAAAAGCGCAATTAACTCAAGAAACTGTTAAAGCTGCTAAAACGCGGAAATACACCGTTCAGGTAGATGCATTCAAAAACACCTCGACAGCAGACGCCCTAAAGGAGAAACTGAGCAAAAAAGGATATAAGGCGTCCGTTATTTCAGTGAAAACAAAAAAAAATGGAAACCTCTTTAAAGTCATAGTTGGAGAGTTCACTAACAGGAAAGAAGCCGAAGTAATGTCGGTCAAACTGAAAAAGACCGAGAACCTCCAGCACGCCTTCGTAACATTCGTAACATTTAAATCCGAATAAGGAGATCTTACGGTAACCGTAGAAATCGAACTTGACAGCGAAAAAGAGGCGAATCTTCTTTACGGAAGGCTTGACAAAAACCTTAAAGTATTAGAAGAAACCCTTGATATCGTTGCATCTCAGAGAGGGAACAAGATCTTCCTGCAGGGCGAGGACCACTCCGTTAAAAATGCGGAAAAGATTATTCATGAGATCCGGTCGATAAGCTTTGAAGGATATATTCTTAATCCCGAAGACATCCGTTATGCCATCAGGTACGCTTCAGCTGAAGGACAGTCCGCCTCCATCAAAGACCTTTTTCTCAATAATATACCCGTATCTTCAAAAAAAAGGTTTGTCATTCCCAAGACGGATACCCAGAGGCAATACATAGAAGCAATCAGAAATTATGATATTGTCATCGGTATCGGTCCTGCAGGCACCGGGAAAACCTATCTTGCAATGGCAATGGCCATCAATGCCTTCCTGAAAAAACAGGTAAGCAGGATAGTCCTTGCACGACCCGCCGTGGAAGCGGGAGAAAAGCTCGGTTTCCTGCCTGGTGACCTTTATGAAAAAGTAAATCCCTATCTGAGACCCCTGTATGATGCGTTGTTCGATATGATGGATGCCGAAAAAGCCGGTAAGCTTGTCGAACGCGGAATTATTGAAATAGCGCCCCTTGCATTTATGCGCGGCAGGACGCTCAACGATTCCTTCATCATCCTTGATGAAGCGCAAAATACAACGTCCGAACAGATGAAGATGTACCTTACGCGACTCGGGTTTAATTCCAAAACCGTTATTACGGGAGACATAACGCAAATAGACCTGCCTCACGGTAAAGCGTCCGGACTCATTGAAGTAGAGAAGATATTAAACGGCGTCGAAGGCATTAAGTTTATCTATTTTTCCGAAAAAGACGTCGTCAGGCACAAATTAGTTCAGGAGATTGTGAAAGCCTATGAGCGGTACGAAAAACGGTCACCCGAAGAATAAATCGGTGAAAATCATCGATTTATTAAAGCGCCTGACTGACGGGATGTCTTCGCCTGCAAACGGGGTCCAAACGCATCTCAGCAGGAATGACTACTTCATCAGGATATATTTCATTTTCCTCTGTGGTTTCATTGCATCCCTTTCTATACAGACGGATTTCGGCCCGGGACAATTGATCGGAGGGTTTTTAATTGCCTGCCTGCTATTAACCATTTTGTACAGGGACATCATGAGGTATAAGCCTGCGTACATAAAAAAATATAATATGCTTTTGTTGCTCGGACTTTTAATCATCGGCACCCTCCTTACGGGAAGGCTTTTCGGTTATCTCCTTCTTACCCTTTCAAAAGGCCTCGAATACAGGGCGCTGGACAGTTCGTTGTTCGGAATTCCCATACCGGCCGGAGCAATGTTTGTCTCTCTCCTCTTCGATTTTCATACGGCTATCATCTTTTCCTTTGCCGTCAGTCTTCTCGCCGGACTGTGGGCGCATGATGCATCCTTTACCATCTATACCTTTGTCGGAAGCATTATAGCGGCCTTTGGCGTCATAAGATGCAAAAAGAGGTCTTCTCTGCTAAAAGGAGGCGCCTATGTTATTGCGGCAAATGTAATTACCGTAATAATCCTGCTGCTTTTCAAAGGAGATTTATTCACGGTAAAGGCGCCCCCGTCAATTCTCTTTGCAGCGCTCGGGGGCATCAGCGTTACCGCAATTGTCTCGCTGCTTCTGCCGCTTATAGAATATGTATTTAAAGTCACAACCGATATAAGTCTGCTGGAACTGCTTGATCTCAACCAGCCGATCATGAAAAGTCTTATGATATCAGCGCCCGGCACATACCACCACAGTGTTATTGTCGGAACCCTCGTGGAATCCGCCGCCGAGGCGGTCGGGGCAAACCCTTTACTTGCAAGGGTAAGCGCCTATTACCACGACATCGGGAAAATAAAAATGCCGGATTATTTTGTAGAAAACCAGAGCGGCTCCGTCAGCAAGCATGATAAAATAACTCCTCATATGAGCACCATGATAATTACCAATCATGTAAAGGAAGGGGTAGAACTAGCCAAACAATACAAAATCCCTGAACCGATTATTGATATTATCGAGCAGCATCACGGCACCATGATTGTCAGCTACTTCTATCAGAAGGCAAAAGACAAGGGAGATACCGGACGGACTGATGAAGAAGATTATAAATATCAGGGCCCCAAGCCGCAGACGCGTGTGGCTGCGCTTGTCATGATGGCCGACGCCGTTGAAGCCGCCTCAAGGGTGCTTACTGACCCGACGCCTGCACGCATTGCTTCGCTTGTCGACAAAATAATCAACCATATATTTCTTGAGGGACAACTCGATGAATGTGAACTGACGCTTAAAGACATTCATGAAATAAAGAGGCGCTTCACCTTTATTCTCACAGGCATATTCCATAAGCGGATAGATTATCCGGGGTTTGATTTTTCAAATGAAGGTCTATATAAAGAACTGCCAAAGGCTGTTAAAGCCAAATCAACAGAGAACGGCAAGTCTTCTCAGGAAAGCCCTGCGGCTGCTCGGACTCCACAAAGCTGAAATCAGCATCCTCTTTGTAAACGATGAAAGGATGAGGATTCTGAACCGCCAATACCGGGGGATCGACAGGACGACGGACGTGCTTTCGTTTCCTCAAAATGAATTCATTTCGCCGAACGCCGAACGCTTAACGCCTAACGTCGTTCTCGGTGACATCGTCATCAGCCTCCCAGAAACCAAAAAACAGGCTGAAGAAAATGGTCTTACCTTCCATCAGGAACTCAAAAAACTCCTCATCCACGGCCTCCTGCATCTCACCGGATACGACCACGAAATAAACAGGTATCAGGAAAATAAGATGCGGAAAAAGGCAAAGGAACTCCTTGATAAATTGGATTAGCTTCCGTCTTACCTGATCGAGAATTATTTCATGAATAAGATCATCATAAGCCGTAGACCTCTACAGCATTGATATCCTCTGGTCTTTATAAGGCTGGGGCCATTTGTAGGTGTCTATTAGCCAGGTGAGATGTTCGATGAGCATAGGCTGAGTGGTGACACTAAGTTCATTATCGAAAAAAATACCGGTAAGATACATGTTTTTGAATTTAGACTGCCAGTCAACCTTTCCGGTCGCAATTTCCGCCAAAACCTTCCCGTGTTTATCGACAAAAGAAATTTTAATTTTTACGGTTTTCCCCTTTCCTATTGATTTGGTCGAATAGAGTCCTATTCCTGAAAAGGATATGTTTGCTATATTGGCATCAATAACCTTCTTTTCTTTTGGAATCCTGACTTTGGCGCTGCCGAAAAACTGGTATCTGTACCATTTTCTGACATTTTCAAGTTTCTGTTTTACGTTTTTCTTGACCGGACTCTTTTCTCTTTTCACAAATATAAGCCCCCCTCACTATGTATCTTTACAAACCTATTTATTATATCGCAGGCTGAAGCTTACGGCTACTGTTATTATAAAAACCCCGCCCGTTAGTATTAATTGCGTATCATTCTTTTCCTATATCAGTCCTGTACCGAACTCCATCAAAATGGATCTTTTCAATGTTCTCGTATGCAACAGACCTTGCCTTTTCAAGCGTACTCCCTTTGCCTACAACATGAAGGACTCGGCCTCCGTCGGTGACAAGACCCTTTGTCTCGGAATGACTTACACCCGCAAAGAAAAGCTTGCAGTCCGCATCCCGGATATTCTCAAGTCCTGAAATCCGATACCCCTTTCCATAACGTGAAGGATAACCGGGATACCAGCCTTTGCTCTTGTCGCCTTTCATCTGCCGCGTCCTGCCCTGGGCGGCAACTACATCGCAATAATAGTCAGGACTCCATTCAACCTTCTTTTCGCCGAGGACCCCGTTTATGATCTGAAAACTAATATCGCTCAGTGGAGTAATAAGCCTCGGTAGTATAACTTCCGCCTCAGGATCGCCAAAACGCACATTGATCTCAAGAAGATGAGGGATATCATCCACGAGCATCAAGCCGCAGTAGAGTATGCCTTTATACGGGACCCCTTCCTTTTTCTTAAATCCCTGAATTATCGGCTTAGCAACCTTTTCACAGACAAGTTTTGTAAGCTCTTCTCCTTCAAGCCTGTGAGGAGAATATGAACCCATGCCGCCCGTATTGAGACCTTCGTCATCGTCATAAGCCCTTTTATAATCCTGCGCTACCGGCATCGGCAACAAAGACTCCCCGTCGGTGAAAACAAAAAAGGATATCTCCGTGCCATATAGTCTCTTCTCGATAACGACTTTGCTGCCTGCCTCTCCAAAGGCTTTCTCAACCATCAAATGATTTATAGCCTGAAGCGCATCCTCTTCATTTGAACATACGATTGAGCCCTTGCCTTGAGCCAAGCCGTCGGCCTTTACAACGGCCGGATGGTTTAAATGCCGCACATAGTCCTTTGCTTTCACGGGATCGTCAAAGACCTCGAAATCCGGAACCGGCACGCCGATTTCTCTGCACAGGAGTTTTGTATAAGCCTTGCTCCCTTCAAGAATTGCCGCTTTCTTCCGAGGTCCGACTATCGGGATATTCTCCGCATTAAATAAATCTACAAGCCCTTTTGTAAGCGGGCTTTCCGGACCTACAAAGGTAAGATCGACCTTTTCACTTTTGGCAAGTTCGAGTATCTCTTCATTCGTCCTTGCATTTTCACATCTTACATCCTGTGCGATTCCGATATTGCCCGGCGCACAAATGACTTCCTTTACATTCGGATCGTTTTTAAACTGCCATGCAATCGCATGCCCCCTCCCTCCGCTGTCAACAACAAGAACCTTCATCTATATCTTTTTTCCCTTTCTGACAGATATCGAATATGGAAATTATTTTTTTCGCATCCTTATCCTTCAGTGTCCCCTTTGCTTTACCTAAATCCACAGTATATCTTCCAAGCTCACAGTACAACTCCCGCAGGTCTTTCCTGGACTTTGAAATCTCTTTTAAATGGTCCCGTATTATTCCGGAATCTCCCCTTGCAATAGGTCCTGTGAGCGCAGCCGGTACGCCGAGTTTACCTATATTTTTTACAGTGCCTTTGATAAGAGGCATAAGCGCTTTAAGGGAATCCTTCCTGTTTATGCCGGCCAGCTCAAAAAGTTCGATTCCAAACCCCACTGTCGCAACCAGGAAATTTGATGCAGCACATGCGCCGGCATGATACAGTTTCTTTTTGTTTATTTCCAGTGTAATCTCTTTCCCCTTAAGCGCCCTGATTATATCCCTTGCAACTGTAAGCGCCTTTTCATCTCCTTCAATAAAGAAGTATGATCCTGAAAGCCTCTTAATTGCTTCTTTAACGCTTGCCAGACTCTGAAGCGGATGGAACGAGGCAATATATGCGCCGTTTCTTTTTGCAGACTTTAATACCTTTGATGAAAATGCGCCGCAGGTATGAAATACAATCGCTCCTTTATTAAAGCCCTGCTTAGAAGCCGTTTTATCACAAGCTGCTTTTACAGACCTGTCCGAGGTAGTAATAAAAACAATATCAGCCTTTCTGGCTGCCGCCGCAAGGTCAGTCGACGCCTCTCCCTGTCCGATGAATTCCTGCGCTTTTCCTGCTGAATTCATGGTTCTGCTTGCAATGCCGGCAATTGTGTAACCGTTTTGCTTCAGCAGATACCCCAGAGCTGTTCCGACAACGCCTGCACCTATAATTGAAACCTTGTACATAATATGCCTAACCCGGATAAAACAGAAATTAAAATTCAATATTTATTACTTAATTTTGAATAATTCACAAAAAAGGCAAGAATATTATTCATAATATAAAATATCAAGCTTCTACAAGCCGGCCTCTTCCAGTACCATGGGAATCCTTTTCTCAAGGCCTATAGCCATGATATGAACACCCTGACACAGATCTTTCATACCCTTAACCAAACGGGCAGCTATCTCAATGCTGGTTTTGGCCTTATCCTTTGTCGTTTCCATTTCCTTTATAAGCGGCTCCGGAACAAACACTCCGGCAACATTTTTATTCATGAACCTGGCCATACCGGCTGACTTGAGCAGAATAATCCCTCCCATAACTGTGGTCTTAAAACCTTCAATCCGCTTCATGAATTTTTCAAACAGATCCAGGTCATATATTCCCTGGGTTTGAAAGAACTTTGCGCCGGCCTCAATCTTCTTTTCCATCTTTATGAGCTGTAGCTCAAGCGCAGCCTGTGTGTCGGCTCCGGGATTTACTACTGCTCCGGGGAAGAAGTTCGGCGCGCCTTTAAGCTGGTTCCCTACCATATCATAGCCTTCATTAAGCCTTCCTATTGTTTTTAACAGGCCCACAGAATCTAAATCGAAAACCGGCATCGCCTGAGGATGGTCTCCCAGAGTCGGATGATCTCCGGTCAGCGCCAGGACATTCCTGACGCCCAAAACCCACGCGCTTAAGAGGTCAGATTGCAGCGCCAACATGTTCCTATCCCTGCAAGTCATTTGAAGGATAGGATCAATTCCACGGTCCTTCAGGAGATGGCAGACTGCCATAGATCCCAAGCGCATAACAGAACTCTGAAGATCGGTAACATTAATGGCGTCTACCTTTCCCTTGATAAGCTCTGCATCTTCCAATATTACAGCTGTTTCCGTTCCTTTAGCAGGCCCTATTTCTGCTGTGATAAGAAACTTTCCGGAATCTAAAGCCTCCCTGAATTCCATCTCATCAACTCCTTTTGTTTATTAGTTCTTTTTCTTACTCCTTTATTGATCCTGCTTCTTCCATAGCCAGCTTCTGGGGATGAACAGGCCATATCCTTGTATTGGACATCTCCTTCAACAAATGAAGCATATTAAGTTTTTCCAGACGGGCGTAGATCAGCTGCCATACGCACGGATTATCCTTTGAAGCCTCACATAACCCGCCCTGTGCTCCGCCACATGGTCCATTAACCAGGCTCTTGGCGCATCGTGACACCGGACAAATTCCGCCTGTCTTGGCAAGGATGCAATTCCCGCAAGCCATACACTTTTCCGAAAAATTTCCTTCCCTGTCGGCAATACCAATAAACCTTGTATTCAAAGCCGGTAAAACAGGCATATTATCCAGCTTTTCAACAATCCCCTGCACGCCTGCGCCGCAACCCATTGAAAGGACTGCTTCAACCTGAGAAGCCTCATCCTTTATACGGTCAATAAATCCCGGATCACACTGTCTGAGCAATGTCTGTTCAATAACCGATATATCATTCCCTTCAAGCTTCCTTGCCATCCTGATTGCCAACGCCAGTAGTTCTACCTGCTTTTCGCCTCCGCTCATACAGACGGTAACACAGGCGCCGCAGCCTAAAATGAGGATTTTCCTGTAATCTTTCAGCATATCTTTTATTTCCTGAAAGGGTTTCAATTCGGCAATAATCATAGTTTCACCTTCTTTCCTTTTCTGAGAGGGTTTATACCCAACTCATCGAATGTATTGATAAAACCTGAAATATCTTCTTCATCGGTTATGACAGTCAGCCGGCCTGCGTTGAAACCGGTTATATCCAATATCTTCTTTGCTTCTTTTACATGTTTTCTCAAATATTTGTTTCCCTCTCTGTGCCTGCAAGCGTCTTTTTCGCATATGTGGACGACAGCGCCGTCAACGCCAAATTCAAAAGGATATAACAAGTCAGCGGTATCGATGCGCCCTGTGCAGCATTTCCCGATCCAGTATACTTCGTCCCTGTCCAGCGGCGGACCCAAAGGCGACCGGTATCTGCAGTAAAAACCGAGGATAAGTATTTCAGGGGATTCCTGCCTTGCTTTGTCAACGATTTTGTCTATTTCAGCGCGGCTGTCCTGCATTGTATCGATTCCGAGGGTAATGGCCGATGCAGGACATTCTGACGCGCAGATACCACAGGCCTGACACCGGTTTATATCAACGGCAACAAGCTCTTTTCCCGGTGAAGGGACATCGTAAGGACAAATCCTTACACAGTTAAGACAGGAAGCGCAGTTTTCCCCTATATGCGCTCCTGCGCCACAGTTCAGGCAGCGCTGTGCTTCCTTTAACGCCTGTTCTTTACTAAACCCGAGGTCTATTTCCTCAAAATGCCGTATCCTGTCTTCAGCAGGCAGAGAAAACATTTTCTGTCTTTCTGCTTTGCTTATAAGATTCGTTATACTTTCATCAAGGGGTTCTAAAGCTATAATACCGGCTTTTTCTTTCGGACTTTTATTCCTGAAAAAGCAGTGAATTGCTTCGGCAACCCTTCTGCCTGACGCAATAGCTTCAATAACGCTCTGCGGCCCGCTTACGACATCTCCGGCGGCAAAGACGCCGGCTATATTGGTAATACCTGTTTCATCTTTTACTGACAGCGTACCGTTCCTTTTTAATTCAAGCCCGCTTTCTTCCAACAAACCGGAATCAGGCGTATAACCAATCGCCAATATAACTGAATCTGCTTCAATATCAAATTCGGAATTTTCAATAGGGACTGGTCTGCGACGCCCGGAGGCGTCCGGTTCACCAAGCTGCATCTGAACAAAACGTGCTCTCGTAACTTTGCCGTTTCCTGAAAATGAAACCGGGGCAGACAAGTATCTTAATTTAATGCCTTCTTTTTCAGCCTCTTCCACTTCTTCCTTCCCTGCCGGCATTTCTTCGAGAGTTCGTCGGTAAAGAACAGTCACTTCGTCACAGCCGAGCCGTATACAGGTGCGCGCTGCATCAAGAGCAGTATGTCCGCCTCCTATAACGGCAACTTTTTTGCCTAAATTAGGTATCTGTTTTCTGCTTACCTGTTTAAGAAACTCGACGCCTGAAATGATCCCTTTGAGGTCAGAGCCATGGCATTTGGGGACAATACTCTTTTGACTGCCGACAGCAATGAATACAGCCTGAAAATCTTTTAAAAGTCCCTCGATGGTAATATCCTTTCCGAGTAAAACGCCGGTTCTGGGCTCAACGCCGAGCGCAATAATGCGGTCTATTTCTGCCTTGACCAGGTCTTTCGGAAGCCTGTATTCAGGTATCCCCTCGCTAAGCATCCCTCCAAGGACTTTCTGCGCTTCAAAAACAGTTACTTTGTAGCCGAGGATGGCAAGGTCGTGGGCTGCGGTAAGGCCTGCCGGTCCGCTTCCGATTATCGCTATTTTTTCAGGACGGTTCTGGACCGGTTTCCCGGCAAAGACAAGCTCTTTTATCTGATCTGCGGCAAATCTTTTCAGCGCTCTTATGGATACAGGTTCATCTACCTGACCCCGCCTGCATTTCTTCTCACAGGGTCTGGTACAGATTCTGCCGCAAACGGAGGGAAAGGGATTGACTTGACGAATAATCTTAATAGCATCTTCAACATCACCTACAGCAATCGCAAAAACATAGCCTCGCACATCTGTGTGTATTGGGCATGCTGCCTGACAAGGTGGCATAGCGCTAATACTCATGATTATCGCCCTCCTTTTTTAGAAATCCTAATAGTTTCAGTCCCCTCCTCTGACGAGATGGCCGCATTTTATAAAAACAGATATTCTTATGCGCATCTTTCTAATAAGACCATAAGTAAAGCCACGTCTATCATTCTCCAGAAAGCTTTCAGGATCGGGTCACCTCAGCGACTCGCCGAGGCGAGAAGCTTTCTGAAACAACCCCCTTCATCCCCCTTTATAAGGGGGAATAAGAAGGATGCCGGACAAGCCGGCATGACAAAAATGAAATACTTAAGCGGCCTTACTTGTGAACTCCTTAAGTAATAAGCCCTTATTTTACGGGGAGCAGGACAGTAAATATAGTGCCCTCCCCTACCTTACTTTCAACATTGATAGCTCCACGGTGTGCGTCCACAACGCTTTTAACAATAGAAAGTCCCAGTCCTGTGCCGCTAATATTTTTTGTTGTCTCTGATCTTACCCTGTAAAATTTGTCGAAAATACGAGGAATATCCTCGTTTTCAACGCCTATTCCTGTATCGGAAACTTCTATCTGAACGTTCTGTGCATTCTCACTCATCTCGACACTAACCTGCCCCTCTGAGGGTGTGTACTTAATGGCATTATTAATCAGGTTAATAAACATGGCCTCCACACTGCTTTTGTTGCCAATAATCAAAGGAAGGTGATCTTCTATTTTTACATGAAGGACGATATTCTTGTCCTGGATCTGAGGTTGCATTAACTCGACCGTTCTTTGTAAAATCTCAGCGAGATCCAGATTTTCTATCTGTGTTAAATATCCTCCCTCTTCGATATAGCAGACATCAAGGATATCATGAATCAGATCAACCATACCCTTTATTTTGTTTCTGACCTTTTGAAGTAAATCCCTTTGTTTCTCATTGAACTCTCCCACTATCCCATCCAGAAGTATAGATGTCTGAAGTAAAGTAGAGCTTAAAGGGGATTTTAACTGGTGAGAAACCATTGACAAGAAATTGCCCTTTATCTTGTCTATAGCGCTTAACTGCGCCATATCATGGAGCAGGGTTACAGATCCGATGAGCAACCCATGCTCGTCTCTTACAGGATTGACATGAACCCTTAGCCTTATATTGCCTATATCCATAAGACATACCTCTTCGGCGCGATATGGTAATGGCAACTCAAGCTTCAATATCTTGTTTATAATTCCTACCAGCACATCATTTCTGATATGCTTCTGTACCGGATGATCTAAAGCAGCCTTGCCCTGTATGCCGAGAAAGGCTTCTGCCTTTTGGTTATAAAGGATGATCTTGCCTTGTTTATCGGTAACCAGTATGCCGTCCGACAGGCTGTCAATGACGGCGTTTAAGGATTCTTTCATTGCTCTGTAAGGCATATTTCTCAGCTCCCAATAATTAGAATTTTTTTAATTTGCCTGACCCATTTTTGCAGAAATTTAAGCCATAAAATCCTAAGAAATCCTCAATATGTTTTCTACTCTTTCTACCAGCACAACCGGCTCTACAGGCTTTGGAATATAGTCGTCGGCCTCTGTTTTCATGCCCATTTCCTTTGTATAACTTGTTGTGGTGATAGCCTCTCCCACTGCAGTCAATAGAAGAATGGGAATCTGTCTATATTTAGGGTCAGCTTTGAGCTTGGCACAAACTTGATAGCCATCCATTTCAGGCATCATGACATCTAAAATAATTAAATTCGGCCCTTCTGTTTGGACCTTTTTCAGCCCCTCTTTGCCATCATTGGCAACAGTCACATCATAAGATCTACTTTCTAAAAGGAGCTTAACGGCCTCCGTAAAATCTGCGTCGTCATCCACCAGTAAGATTTTCTTTTTCTCCATGTCTTTCTCCTTAAGCCTTGCCTACTTTCTTGAGGATCTTCCCTATACGTTCCAATAAGATCGTGTGCTCAATGGGTTTTTCTACATAATCATCAACATCGAGCTGCACTCCTGTTTCCAGTTCATAACGCCGCCTGCTGGCGTCCTGCTTTATGCTGCTCAGAATAATGATGGGTATATGAGCATATTTGGACCATCGCGGATCTTTCAATTCTTTGCATACTCCAAAGCCATCCAGCCTGGGCATGAGGAGATCCAGAATCATCAAATCAGGTTTTTCCTCTTTAAGCTTATTCAGGCCTTCAATCCCGTCTCGGGCCGCAATTACCTGATAGCCGCGCGCTTCAAGGATAAGGCTTATAGCTTCCAGGATATCCGGATCATCATCGACAACCAGAATTTTTGCGCTCATCATATCCTCCTGTTAAATAGAGTCAGTGTTTTGTGTCTGCGCCGGTAAATAGAATTTTTTCGGCACTAATCACTGACACTGATACTTTTATTATAGTATAGGTCTGGGTAATAAACCGGCCCTTTCTGCGATAACAGGCACTATGTCTTCCCAGGCCACCGCCATGATATGGACGCCGTGGATACCGTCTATTTCTTTCAATTGCTCAATTATCTCCAGAGTTATATTTACTCCCTCTTCCTTGACATTCTTGGCGTTCTCCAGGCGTGTAACAATCTCATCCGGCACACTCACACCTGAGACATTGTCCCTCATATAGCGGGCCATTCCAACAGATTTTATGGGAATGACTCCGGCAAGAATATGAACCTGTTTATCCAAACCCTGATCTCTTACCATCTCCATCCACTTGATAAACTTTACCACATCAAAGACAGCCTGGGATTGAATAAAGTCCGCGCCTGCTTTTACTTTCTTGGCAAGCCTTGTAACCCTGAACTCAAAGGGGTCGGCATAGGGGTTTTCAACTGCCCCGATAAAAAGAGGAACCTCGCCAGAGATAGCCTCGCCGCAAAGAAATTTTTTTTCATCCCTCATGGTCTTAAGGGTCTGGACGAGCTGGATAGAATCGATATCATAAACGCCTTTGGCTGTCGGATGATTACCGAATTTCTGGCTGTCGCCGGAAAGACAGAGCACATTTCGAATTCCCAAGGCAATTGCTCCCAGGACGTCGCTTTGGATAGCGATTCGATTCCGGTCCCTGACCACCATCTGCATTACAGGATCAAGCCCCATCTGCTTCAATATAACACAGCCGCTCAGACTTGACATGCGAACGATGGCTGTCTGATTGTCCGTTATGTTCATAGCATCACAACAGGATTTGAGGAGTTCACCTTTCTTCTGAATGACCGAGGCAGAAGTACCTTTTGGAGGACCCACCTCGCCAGTTACAGTAAAATAGCCTCCTTCCAATACCTTTTCCAGATTACTTCCGCTTTTCATCTCCTCTTTCCCCCTCCCTACGATTCTTTTTTCTCTTCCTGTGCTTCAACGTCTGCTATATGCTCCAATACTATCCGACGAGGTCCTCCGTATATTCCGGTTGACCAATCCCTGGGAGGTTTAATTTCGGACAGTTTTTCCAGAGTACCGAGTTTTTTCATTCTCTCAATAATCAGGTACCATGCGCAATCCACTTCCTGACTAATCTCGCATTTGCCGTTGTTCGTTCCGCCGCATGGTCCGTTCATAAGAGATTTTGCGCAACGGGCAACAGGACATATCCCGCCTGTCAGGTGGAGTATGCAGTTTCCGCATCCTGCGCACAGCTCTGTAAATATCCCCGCCTTTGGAACAGCTCCGTAAAATCCCGTATTAATGCCCGGATATACAGGAATATTTCCGATCCTTTCAGAAAGGAAATTTACTCCGACGCCGCAAGCCAGAGAAAGTACCAAATCAAAAGTCTTCACATCATCCATTACAGGCTCAAAAAATTCAGGCTCACAATGTCTTTCGATTGCAGCATGCTTAACCTCCATTTCCACACCTTCCTGAGAAGCCTTTATCCTGAGCATGGAAGCGAGTATCTCCGCTTCTTTGCCTCCTCCCGCGTGACAGATTGCAACACAGGTATTGCAGCCGAATACAAGAACTTTTCTGAAATCTTTTAACATATCCCATATTTCTTCAAAGGGCTTCTGTTTGCCGACAATCATTTCTCTTCACTCCTCTTTATCCCGCTTCTTCTGCGCACCGCAAGCCAAATGGGTGACGGACCAAGTTTTCGGATTCTTTCTGTAAATTCGGTACAGATATCAGCCCACTTTGGGCCCATAGCCGCTGAGAGATTATACATCTCCAGGCGCTCAGGATCTATACCCACTGTTGACAGTAATTTTTTTGCATATTCAATTCTTCTTGCTGCATATGTATTACCTTCCAGGTAATGACATTGTCCCTGCAGTCAGCCTGCCGTAAAAACTCCGTCCACACCCCGCTCGAATGCATGGAGGATATGGATATAGTCCAGCTTTCCTGTGCACGGGAGCCTGATGATCTTGACGGATGGCGGATAAGAGAGGCGCATCACTCCGGCCAGATCGGCGGCGGCAAAGGCGCAGTAATGACATGCAAAGGCAAGGATATTCGGTTCCCAGTCAGATGGTGTTTCGTGAGGTTTTTCGACAGAAAGAACCTTTTCCTCTTCTTTTACCATCCCCCTGTCTCCCTTATCATACTCTTTAATATCATTTTATCACGGGTTCACATTCCACAGCAGCATCAATCATTGCAACTATCTGGTCATCACGGAAGCTGTTCACCTGAAAAGCCTTGGCTGGGCATATGCCTGCACAGATTCCGCAGCCATGACATTTGATCTCGTTGTGAGCAATTTTGCCCTCATCGTCAATATAAGGCGAATTAAAAGGACAAACTCTGAAACAGCTTAGACAGGACATACACAAATCTTTTCTTTGCTTTGCGATGATCCCTGAGACAGCGAGACTTTCCTTGGAGAGGACCACACCTGCACGGCCTGCTGCTGCCAATGCCTGACTGATCGTCTCATCAAGATTCTTGGGTGCATGTGCCAGACCTGCCACAAAGATTCCGTCGCTCGGAAAATCAACCGGACGGAGCTTTACATGAGCCTCAAGGAAGTACCCGTCAGGATTCCTGGTGACCTTATACATTTCACCGATTTTAGAAGCTGTCGGATGCGGCCTCAGGCCGGTCGACAGGACTAACCAGTCAGCATTGAGTATCAATTCCTTATTCAGCATGTAATCCAACGTCCTGATTCTGAGACTATCTCCAATTTTTTCAACCGCAGGTTTTTTGTCAACCTCATAGCGCACAAAGAATACACCCATATCCCGTGCTTTTTTGTAATAATCTTCCTTCAGCCCATAAGTACGGATGTCCCTATACAGTATGAAGACTTGGGCATTAGGATCCCTCTCTTTAAGAGCAATGGCGTTCTTGATTGCGTCCTGGCAACAGATACGAGAGCAGTACTGGTTCGGCTCTTCACGGGAGCCCACGCACTGGATCATAACATACCGTTCGCCGGATTTCGGCTTCTCTCCCATAGCAAGCTTCTTTTCCAGTTCTCTCTGTGTTATTACATGGTCGCTTTCATTATAGAGATATTCAGTCGGCTGATATTCAATGCCACCGGTAGCCAGTATAATTGCTCCATGTTTTATTACATTTCCATTTGTAAGAGTTGTCTCGAAGTTACCGATAAAGCCTTCGATTTTTTTGACCTCTGTATCCGTGTAAAGCTTAATACGTTCGTGTGATAGAACATGTTTTATCCTTGCTTTCAGGAATTCGCGGACATCATCTCCTTCCAGTATGCGATAAAGATTCTTTAACAGGCCTCCCGGCTCTTTTTCCCTTTCGATAATAGATACATGGAAACCCTGGTCAGCCAACGAGAGCGCAGCAGTCATGCCGGCGATTCCACCGCCTATGACCATTGCAGCAGGGGTAACTCCTACAATATCGGTTCTGAGAGGTTCGAGGAGACGCGCCTTTGCTATCGCCATCTTTACAATCTTAATTGCCTTCTTTGTTGCCTCCTCTTTGTGTCCCATATGGCACCAGGAGCACTGTTCGCGGATATCGGCAAGATCGAAAAGATATTTGTTCAGCCCGGCATCACGAATTGTATCCTGGAATAGTGGTTCGTGTGTCCGTGGAGTGCATGACGCTACAACCACCCTGTTCAGATTCATTTCACTGACAATTTTTTTGAGCATTTCCTGACTGTCCTGTGAACACGCATAAAGCGTATTCGTTGCATAGACAACTCCCGGCAGATCTCTCACTGCCTCGACAACCTTTTCGACTTCAACAGTAGAGGCGATATTTGTTCCGCAGTGGCAAACGAAGACGCCGATCCTCGGTTCCTGCCCTTTTATATCTTTTTCCGGTGGCAGCTCTTTTTCAACCGTCTCTGTTCCCCGTGACTCGCTTAAAAGGGACATAACTTCACCTGCCACAGCGCTTCCCTGTATAACTGTTTCAGGTATATCTTTAGGTCCCTGATACGTTCCCGTAACGAAAATTCCTTTCCGCGTAGTCTGAACCGGGTTGAAAGGAAACGTCTTTGCAAAACGATATGAATTTGCCTCAATACCAAAAGTCTTTGCAAATCCCAAGGCGTCTTTATGGGGCTCAAGACCGGCGGAAAGGACAACCATTTCAAAGGTTTCGTTGATCAGCTTTCCATCCTCAGCAGCATAGCGGAGAAGCAAATTTCCTGTGCCCGGCTCTTCCCGAACCGCGGAAATCATAGTGCGTTTATACCGCACAGCATATTCATTTTTAGCGCGTTCTACATATTTATCGAAGTCTTTCCCAAAAGAACGCATCTCCATGAAAAAAACAGTCGGCTCTATTTTTGAATCGTGTTCTCTTGCGATAATCGCCTGCTTTGTCGCATACATGCAGCAGACTGAAGAACACCATGGATTTGCATTATGAGAGTCTCTGGATCCCACGCATTGAATCCATGCAACTTTTTTTGGATGCTTCCCGTCAAAGGGTCTCTTTATTTCACCTTTATACGGACCTGACGCGGAAAGGATACGTTCAAACTGAATTGCGGTCACAACATTTTTCCATCTGCCGAGGCCGAATTCACCTCTCGCCTTTGCATCATAACGATCCAGTCCGGGACAAAGGATGATTGCTCCAACATTCAACTCAAGTTCTTTTTCCGCATCTTTAAAATTAACGGCTCCAGCCTTGCAGGTCTTTTCGCAAATGCGGCAGCGGCCATTTCTGAAATATATGCAATTATCTTTATCAATAGCCCTGGTATTCGGCACAGCCTGAGGGAACAATGAATATATAGCTTTGCGCACAGTGAGGCCCTGATCGAACTCACTTGATACTTTCTTCGGGCATTTGGTCTCGCAATCTCCGCAACCGGTGCACTTACCGGGATCTACATACCTTGGGGCAATTTTGATTTTTACCCTAAAATCTCCCGGCCCGCCTTCCACTGCCGTTACCTCTGCCAACAAATGGACAGTGATATTCAGGTGCCGGCCAACCTCAACCATTTTAGGCGATATCATGCACATGGAGCAGTCGCCTGTTGGAAAAGTTTTATCGAGCATGACCATTGTCCCGCCTATTGACGGGTCCTTCTGCACCATATGAACCTTGAATCCGCTGTCGGCAAGATCAAGCGCGGCCTGCATTCCCCCGATACCGCCCCCGACGATCAGGGCAGAGCCTTTTTTTATGGAAGAAATCTTTTCATTCATATCAGTTATATCAGTTTCAACTCCTTTAATAGTCCAAGAGAATCTGTAAAATGCCTGTCTATCTGCAGCTCACGGGGTGTGAAGCCCATGGCAATGCCCAGAAGCTCTGTAATAAAAAAAACCGGAAGCTTTTTCCGTATTTCATAGCGTTCAGAGACCTGCTCCTGATACATGTCCAAATTAAACTGGCACATCGGACAGGTTGCGACAAAACAGTTAGCCCCCCTTGCAAGGCCGTCTTTTATTATTTGGGACATAAGAAGCAAAGATGTATCGGCGTCATTTATAGCGGCTGAAGCGCCGCAGCAGTCTGTTTTGTAGCTCCAGTCAATAGGATCTGCGCCGAGGGCCCTGCAGACGGTCTCCATGCCCTGGGGATTTTCAACATTATCAGAGATTTTTATATCACAGGGGAATCTCGTCAACAAACAGCCATAGTAACATGCAGGCTTGAGACCTTCCAGTTTTTTTGTTGACTTTTCAACAATCCCGCCTAAATTTGCTTTGGATACAAGAAGATCGAGGATACTTAATATTCTTATCTTCCCCTCGACCTTTTTGGAGAGTTCACTATTAATTTTATCCTTTAGTCCTGGATCTTCAGAAAGTATTTTTTGAGAGACTATTGTACGGTTATAGCAGGATGAACAGGGGATAAGCAACTCTAAAAGACCGCTTGCGTCCGCGATACCCAGATTGCGGGCGGGAAGCGCTACAGCCAGAAAGTCATCGGTCTTGCTTGCTGATGTTGCGCCGCAGCAGTTCCAGTCCTCAAGCTCTTTCAACTCCAGCCCTAATTGTCCGAATACCTTCCTGCACTGGATATCATAAAGCTCTGAAGAAGCATGGAGCGAACATCCCGGATAATAGGCAATCTGCATGGTCTCAGCCGCCTGACTTATCTCCGGCCTTCTTGTACAGCCGTTTGATTTCAGAGAGATTCTTGATTTTATCCAGGCGGAAATGTATTCGTTT
>Ga0265292_1000544_pt1 | contig 50383 bp, 43 predicted proteins | sample Munlanlewell296A_FD_189080 | JGI IMG/M metagenome (GOLD analysis project Ga0265292, IMG submission 189080) | Leachate microbial communities from a municipal landfill in Southern Ontario, Canada - Leachate well 296A | ecosystem: Engineered > Solid waste > Landfill > Unclassified | place: Canada... | reverse complement strand
ATAGTTTTTGTCGTAGCAGGGTCCGAGACAGAGCTTGAAATCGGATGCGAGGGCGAAAAGGCATTGCCGGATTTATGGAAAGGCCTGAAGTGTCCTCTGGTAATTGTTTCAAAAGGCGAAGCGCCACTCTCATAGTTTAACGACGAACCCATTGCCGCAAGACAAAAACAACAGAATAGACTTTCTTAAGTCAATTTAATATAATCTGAGAATATGTTTCTCTGGTTTGGCTTTATAGTCTGCACATCTTTAATCGTGTATTCAGGCACAAAACTCTCAAAATACGGCGACATTATCGCTGAAAAAACAGGGCTTGGAAGGGCATGGATAGGCGTTGTGCTTATGGCGTCGGTAACATCCCTTCCTGAACTTGTAACTGGAATAAGCTCGGTGACGTATGCAGGTTTGCCGGATATTGCCGTTGGGGATGTTCTTGGTAGTTGCGTATTTAATATGCTTATTCTTGCCTTTCTTGACGCTATTTACAAACCGAAGCCTATATCAGCAAAAGCCCATCATGGTCATATCCTTTCTGCGGGGTTTGGAATCCTTCTTCTGAGCATTATCGGCATAGGCCTGTTTCTTGGAAGTCGTGTTGCTCCTCTCGGGTGGATTGGGCCTTATAGTTTGATGGTTCCGGTTATTTATTTCGTGGCGATGAGACTGCTGTTTGTTTATGAGAGAAAGAGGATTGCGGAATTTGTAAAAGAGAGGGTTGAGGAATTGAGATACGAAAAGGTTTCAACAAGGACTGCGGTTATCAATTATGGAATCAATGCGCTGGTTGTTATTATTGCCGCTGTTTTCCTTCCTAATATCGGAGAACGAATTGCCGAAACTACAGGCCTCGGTCAGACATTTGTCGGAAACATTTTTATAGCGCTTTCCACATCGCTTCCGGAAGTGGTAGTTTCCATTTCAGCGGTAAAAATGGGAGCTATAGACCTTGCAGTAGGAAATTTATTTGGAAGCAATATTTTTAACATTTTTATTCTTGCTCTTGATGACATGTTTTTTGTAAAGGGACCGATTCTTTCGTTCGTCAATGCAAGCCACATTATCTCTGCCTTATCAGCTATATTGATGACAGCCATTGCGATTATAGGGCTGACCTATCGGGCTGAGAAAAAACGGTTATTTCTGGCATGGGACTCTATAGGCATCGTCATTGTGTATATAATAAACCTGATGCTGCTTTATGCGATGAGATAAGTATTGACACGGATTTTATTTTCAGATAATTTATTTAACGGGTAAAAGGGAGTAGTTTGGGGAAGTGGATATCGCCAATATGGCTAAAGGCCTGATACCACTGGTAATATAAACCTAATATAAGCAGGACCTTTATCACGATTAAATACAAAGTGTGGTAGGGTTTTTTTATGGAGGGACTCTTAGATGGAAAATTTGCTGAGTAAAAGCAAGCATTTGATATTGATTGCAGTTATCGCTTCATTTATTGCATCTGCAGCCGCATTTTTGTGGGGAGCGGCTAAGGTTATTTTCCTTATAATAAATATTGTCAAAAGTTATGGCAAAGACCCCTTAACTGCAATAGCTCTCATAGAGGTTATGGACACATTTCTTATAGCTGCTGCCCTTCTTATGTTTGCGGCTGGTATATATCAACTTTCCATAGAAGCTATAAGCCTTCCTGAATGGCTTGTTGTAAATAACCTCCGGGACTTTAAGACAAAGCTTAGCAGTATTGCAATCCTTATTATGGTTTTTATATTTATAAGACATCTTGTAGAGTGGAGAGACCCGCAGGGCACTTATTACTTTGGCATTGCAGTAGCATTGGTTTCCGCATCCCTTATAGCGTCCAGTCATTTTGGCGGGAAGGACTGAGGCATAGTTATTTTTGCTGACAGGTAAATCTTAGCGATCAAAATAAAGTATTATTTTAAAGGAGGAAATGTAAAAGATAGATAAGTGCTCTGAGTGTGAGGGCATATGGCTTGACGCAGGAGAGCTTGAGGCTGTAGCAAAACTCGAGAAATCAGGACTTGATAAGCTGTTCAGTGTGTTTAAAAAGTAAAAACTGATCGAGTTTATAAACAGACACTAATTAGCGCTTGGATACCGGGATGTAATGCTTTTTTCCTTTCAATGACGAAACATAAGAAGGCCTTATAATCCTTCCCTGAACTATCTCCTCGATTCTGTGAGCAGACCAGCCGGAGACCCTTGCCATTGCAAATATCGGCGTGAAAAGCTCTTTTGGTATTCCCATGCACTGGTAGACAAAGCCTGAGTAGAAATCAACATTTGTGCACACAACCTTTCTTTTTTTCTCCCTGACAAGGTGTGGCGCTATCTTTGCAATTTTCTTGTATAGCAAAAACTCTTTTTCTTTTCCCGCCATTTGCGCCAGTTGTTCCGCTCTCTTTTCGAGAAACACTGCTCGCGGGTCTGACAATGTATAGACAGCATGGCCCAGCCCATAAATCTTTCCTGTCTTATCCCCCGCTTTCTTGTCAAGGATCATTTCAATATAAGAGGTAACTTCTTCATCGCTTTCCCAATCCCTGACTTTCCGCTTAATGTCACTTATCATTTTGACAACCGCTTCGTTAGCGCCTCCGTGCAGGTGGCCTGAAAGAGAGCCGATACCTGCGCATAGCGCCATATATGTATTGGCGCCGGATGATGATACGCATCGTGTTGAGAACGTTGAGTTATTACCGCCGCCGTGCTCTGCGTGAAATATCAGCATTGTATCGAAGAGTTCTGCAGTGAGCCTGTCAGGAGCTTTGCCGGAGAGCATCAGAAGAAAGTTTTCTGAAGTGCTGAGGTTAGGGTCGGGCTCTATAAGTTTATTGAAATCTTTTTTATTCATCAATGCAGCCTGATAGTTGTAAGCTATGATTGACGGGAACTTTGCTATCAAGTCAATGCACTGTCTCGCTACATCCTTTATATCTGTTGAATTTGGGTTCTTGTCAAAAAGATGCATGGCTGAGACAATGGTATGAAGCGAACCCATCTGGTCATCATGCTTCGGCCTGTTAAGTATTATTTCTTTTGCTTCTCTTGGCAGTGCACGTTTTTTCCCGAGTTCTTTTGAGAAGCTTTTCAAGTCTCCTTTCTCAGGAAGTTCTCCGGTCAAAAGGAGGTAAATTGTCTCTTCAAATCCGAATCGTTTTTCTTTTTCCTTTCCTGCCACTAAATCTTCAACGTCGTAGCCGCAATAGTAAAGCTTACCCGGTATCGGATTAATTTTTTCTGTGGCATCCGCACTTATGATCTTCTCATACCCGATAACCTGTCCTTTGCTTGTAATGCCGACAAATACACCTGTGCCGTCTTCATTCCTAAGTCCTAATTTGATGTTTTTTTCTTTTACGATTTTTGGATCTATCTTATCGTGCAGCAACGCAAGTTCTTCAACTTTTTTCATTATCGCATCCATAATCCATTTCCCCCCGCAAAATTGTTTTGACAGTCATGAATTGAATTTGCAGTGAAGCTATTCAAGACTCAACAATCTTTAGTTTACAGTTTTTCTGTTTTTTCCTCAATGGTATGGAAGGACAGAAGCGCAGAGGAGCGATAAAGAAGAAGATCGGAAGTAGAGAAATATACTGGAATAAGCTTGAGGCGGATTTTTTATAAGTAGGCAATTCTCGTGTGTTGATTTTTCCCCCTATTTAGGGTATTTTAAAACAGTTAAAACAGGTAAAGGGGAATAGCTGAATCAGCGGCTAGCGTCAACACGGTCTGAACAGGCCAGGTACCGCTGGTTAGGTAGAACTAACAAGCAAGACCTTTACCACGGGAGAAGATGCAGATAGGCTCGTGGTAAAGGTCTTTTATATTAAGGTGGAATAAATGGAAAAACTTTATAAGGGTATTCACAGATTTCAGGAGTCACATTTTAAGAAAGAAGAGGATTTCTTTAAGAGAATTTCTAAGGGGCAGACGCCTGAAGTCCTTTTTATAACATGCTCGGATTCGAGAGTCGACCCGAACCTTGTTACTCAAAGCAAACCCGGCGAGCTTTTTATTGTCAGAAATGTGGGCAATATTATTCCCCCATATGATGCCATTAAGGACAAAAACAGCGTTGCCGCCGCTATAGAATTTGCAGTTCTTGACTTAAAAGTTAATGATATTATTGTATGCGGGCACTCAAATTGCGGCGCTATGCAGGCTATTTTCAAGGGCGAAAGAGAATTTGAACAAATGCCCCACCTCAAAGATTGGCTGAGGTTGGCGATGCCTGTAAAGAAAATTATTGAAGAGTATTGCCCTCATGCTTGCGGCGAATCCCGCCAGAGGATTGCAGAGGAAGAAAATATACTTGCCCAACTGCAGAATATTCAGACCTATCCTTTTGTGGCACAGGCATTAAAAGAGGGAAGTCTCCATCTTCACGGCTGGTATTACAATATTGAAACAGGCAGGGTATGCGCCTATAATCCCAAGAAAGATATGTTTGCTGAGATAAGCCAAGAAGAAATCCTGATTCAATGAGAAAAACCGGGTGAACATATTGTTTCGGAATGGCGTTAAACAGACAAAAAGACTGATAATAGCAGTGGTCGGTTTTACTGTCTTAGCTGTAGGTATTGCAATGATTGTATTGCCAGGTCCTGCCTTTATTGTAATACCTCTCGGTCTTGGAATCCTTGCCATTGAATTTGTCTGGGCAAGGAATCTCTTGAAAAAGGTGAAAGGCAAATTACAGAGAATAAAAGGAGGCTCATGCGCTGGCACCAGAGAGAGATAACTGAGATTGTAGAGGGTTCAGGCTCATCCCTTAGCGGGCTTTCTTCTGAAGAGGCAGAGAAACGTCTTGAGAAATACGGCCACAATGAATTAAAAGAGAAGAAAAAAAAGACTGTGCTTATGATGTTCCTTGAGCAGTTCAGGGATTTCATGATACTGGTCCTTATTGCTGCTGCAGTCATATCAGGGATTATCGGCGAGCTCTCAGATACTATTGCGATAGTTGTGATTGTTGTCATTAATGCCGTCATCGGATTTATTCAGGAATACAGGGCTGAAAAGGCAATGACTGCGCTCAGGAAGATGTCCACACCTGTTGCAACAGTCATCAGGGACGGAGTCCATACAAACATCTCAGCATCAAAGATTGTGCCGGGAGATATCGTGCTGCTTGATGCAGGAAAGTTTATCCCTGCTGACATGAGGCTTATTGAGGCTGCTCAATTAAAGATAGAAGAGGCAGCCCTTACTGGTGAATCTATACCTGTAGAAAAACATACAAAGGTGTTGCATGATGAGATGTTGCCACTGGGTGACAGAAGGAACATGGCGTACAAAGGCACGATGGTTTCCTATGGAAGAGGCAGCGGAATTGTTGTGGCTACCGGAATGGATACAGAACTCGGCAAGATTGCCACGATGCTGCAAGAGGAAGAAGAAGTCAAAACTCCTCTTCAAAAACGTCTTGCCAGTTTCGGGCAGAAGATTGCTTTTGCAGTCTTTGCCATATGCGGTATTGTCTTTGGAATCGGAGTTTTCCGCGGAGAGCCTCCGATGCTGATGTTCCTTACTGCAATATCCCTTGCAGTTGCAGCAATACCTGAGGCGCTTCCTGCTGTGGTAACCATCTCTCTTGCCCTCGGCGCTAAAAAATTGGTTAAGCAGAATGCATTAATAAGAAAACTCCCTGCTGTTGAAACCCTCGGCTCTGTGACTTATATATGTTCTGACAAGACCGGAACACTGACGCAGAACAGGATGAGCGTGGAGGAAATGTATCTGGACGGTAAGATTGTAGGGGTAGACCCACGTGTCTACCCAAAAGAAAAGGGCGAACACATGGGTTCGCCCCTACAAATATTGTTTACTGCCCTTGCCTTATCCAACGATGCAAAAGCGGATAAAGACGGAAACGTTATCGGCGATCCGACAGAAATCGCCCTTTTCGCAATAGCAAGAGACTATGGCTTTGACAAGAGAGATATTGAAAAGGATTTTCCGCGAGTTGCGGAGATACCCTTTGATTCTGACAGAAAATGCATGACGACGTTTCATAAGGGTTCGAGGGTTCAAGGGTTCAAGGATTCAAGTGGGAAAGAAAATTTTTTACTTGACCCCTCGACCCCTCGACCCCTCGACTCCTACTCTTACATCTCTTTTACTAAAGGCGCTATCGAAACTCTTCTGGACAAATCAAAGGACATTTTAACCTCTGAGGGCGTAAAGGACATAAATAAAGATGAGATTCATAATATAAATGGAAAAATGGCTGCAGACGGACTCAGGGTTCTCGGCATTGCAATAAGAGGCTGGGATGAGCTTCCATCAGAGATGTCTCATGAGAATGTGGAGAAAGGACTCACAATCATCGGTCTTGTCGGGATAATGGACCCTCCAAGGGAAGAGGCAAAAGAAGCTGTCTTAATGTGCAGGAGAGCAGGAATAGTGCCAGTGATGATTACAGGCGACCATCCCATCACTGCATGGGCTGTTGCAAGAAGGGTAGGCATTATTGCGGAGGATGACATACATTTTAATACGATAACAGGAAAGGAACTCGAAAAATTATCTGTCAGGGAATTTGAAGATAGGGTTGAAAACATAAAGGTATATGCACGTGTGGCGCCTGAGCAGAAACTGAAGATTGTGAAGGCCTTGCAGGATAAGGGGCAGTTCATTGCCATGACAGGGGATGGAGTGAATGACGCTCCTGCTCTTAAGAGGGCGGATATAGGTATTTCAATGGGGATAACAGGAACAGATGTGGCAAAAGAGGCAAGCCATATGATACTCCTCGATGATAATTTTGCGACGATTGTGAAGGCGGTCAAAGAGGGCAGGAAGATATATGACAACATCAGAAAATTCATTAAATATCTGCTTACCACCAATTCCGGAGAGATATGGACTCTGTTCCTTGCGCCAATAGTCGGACTGCCGATACCTCTGCTTCCAATCCACATACTATGGATTAATCTCATGACAGACGGTCTTCCTGCGCTTGCGCTTTCCGTTGAGCCTGCTGAATCAGATGTGATGAAAAGGCCTCCCCGGAATCCCAAAGAAAGCGTGTTTGCTCATGGATTGGGTTATCACGCAATATGGGTTGGGCTTTTAATGGCAGGCATAGTTTTGTTTGTGCAGTCATGGGCGATTAAGACAGGGAATTCACATTGGCAGACAATGGTATTTACAGTGTTATGTCTTACACAGCTTGGCCATGTGCTTGCAATCAGGTCTGAGAAGGAGTCTTTGTTTAAGATAGGGATTTTTTCGAATAAGGCAATGCTTGGAGCAGTTACGCTTAGTTTTGGCTTCCAGATGGCAACGATTTATGTGCCTTATTTGAATCCGATTTTCAGGACAGTGCCATTGAGTTTTAATGAATTGATGATTACAATAGCTGTGTCATCTGTAGTGTTTTTTGCAGTGGAGGGGGAGAAGTTCTTCAAACGCAGATTCAGGAAAACTTAGATTTACAGAAAAGCAAAAAATGGCGGGTATAGAAGCAAGGACGGGAAGATTGGATTTCACAGGGATGGGGAGAAATAAAAAAATCATGTATTTTGGTAACATAGAGCAATAAAGTATTTGACTGTGAAATGATGGACGGAGAATCAATAGACATTAGGCAGAACAGGCTGCAAAGGCTGAAAGAGCTTTTTCCGGAACTCTTTGTTGAGAGCCAACTGGATTGGGAAAAGCTGAAGGCGGCTTTTGGTGATGATATCAATTTTGCCAATGAACGTTATGTATTGAATTGGGCAGGCAAGTCTGATGCTTTTAAAATATTGCAGCAGCCCACTACAGCCACATTGAAACCCGTGCCGGAAGAATCCGTCAACTTTGACACAACCGAAAACCTCTTTATTGAAGGTGAAAACCTGGAAGTGCTCAAAGTCCTCCAAAAAGCCTATTACGGCAAGGTAAAGTGTATTGATATAGACCCGCCTTACAACACAGGCAGTGACAGTTTTATTTACCCCGATAAATTCAGCGAGAAAAAAGAAGATTATCTGAAACGCATCGGCGACAAGGACGAAGAAGGTTTTCTGATGAAAGAAGGCCTGTTCCGCAAGAACAGCAAAGACAGCGGTCACTATCACAGCAACTGGCTCAGCATGATGTATCCCCGTCTGTTCCTCGCAAAAAATCTTCTGCGTGATGACGGGGTAATCTTCGTTCACATTGACGATAATGAGGTGCATAACCTGCGGATGGTGATGAATGAGATATTTGGGGAGGAGAATTTTGTTTGTCAATTCATTTGGAAAAGCAGACAGAATAAAGATAATCGTAACATTACCGGGGCCTCCATTGATCATGAATATATTCTATGTTATGGGAGAAAAATTAAAGGGAGCCAAAGAAAAACTGAGCAATATTCAAATCCTGATAATGATCATAGAGGACCATGGACAAGTGGTAATATGGTTGGTTTAGCAACACAGGAAAATCGTCCTAATTTACATTATGATTTAGTAAATCCTGAAACAAGGGTCAATTACGAAAAACCTAAATTGGGATGGAGATATGATCGTGAAACGATGAATCGATTAATACAGGAAAAAAGGATCATATGGCCGGAATCATCAACAGGTAGGCCAAGGAAAAAGACATTTCTCAGTGAGTTACATGGTGAATTTACCGGCTTTTCTTCAATAATCGGAAAGAATATATATACTCGAACAGGAACAGCAGAAATAGAGTCACTATTTGAGTTTAGAATCTTTGATTTTCCCAAACCAAGTTCTCTTTTGAAAGAATTAGCAAGTCAGGGAGCTGATGACGGTGATATTGTTCTTGATTTCTTTGGTGGATCATCTCCTCTTGCCCATGCCGTTTTAGAACTCAACAAAGAAGATGGCGGTCACCGTAAATTCATTTTAGTACAAATGCCAGAACCATGCGATGAAAACAGCGAGGCTTTCAAGGCAGGCTACAAAACCATTGCCGATATTGCCAAAGAGCGCATACGCAGGGTAATTCAGAAAATTAAAAAAGAGAAAACTGAGAAGCCTGATTTGTTTGCCGAGGGCAAGCTGGATTTGGGTTTTAAGGTATTCAAGCTTTCGTCCTCCAATTTCAAAATCTGGAGAGGCAGCGAAATAGACAGCGAAGAAAAACTGGTACAACAGCTTGATGCCTTCACTAACCCCATCAAGCCCGATGCCGAAAAGCAGAATATGCTCTATGAACTGATGCTCAAAGCTGGGTATGAACTTACGAGTTTTGTCCAGTATGTCCCACTAAGCAAAGGTAAAGGGGCTGTCGGCTATTACAGCATCAACAAAAACGAACTCATCATTGCCTTAGATGCAATGAATGGAAAACTGATAGAACAAATCATTTCCGCCAAACCGCAAAAAGTCATCACTCTTGATAGTCTGTTCACCGGAAACGACCAACTGAAGACGAACACCGTCTTGCAGATGCGGGATGCAGGGGTGGATTTTAAAACGATATGAGCCAGATTATTGAACCTTCCTATCAGTTTGCCGGCGCTGGCAAACCGATATAGGGCGGAATAGGAATGAAGCTGGGAAATGAAAAAGCGAAGGATGAAAAATAAAAAGTAAGGAAAGCCCAATGCTGTATTGCAAATGAAGGATGTAGTGGTGGAGTGATGAGAAAATTAAAAGAGATATTCAATCGTCTGGGCATGAATGCTCAAAATGGCTTGTATATAAACGCCGAAGAAAAATGGAGAGGGGTTTTATCTCCACGAATAGGATGGCTTATTGAAGAAAAGTTAAAACCCGTCGCTTTTTTCTGTATTGATAAAAAACCAATAGTGCTGTTTTATGATTCTCCACAAAACAAGGAAGAACTATTTAAGGCTATATGGAACTTTAATGAATCGCCGATAGTAATTATTAATGAACCAAATGCAGTAGATATTTTCAATGGATTTTCATATTTGAAAGAAAAAAAGACGCTGAATAAACTGGAAGAAGATAGCAATAAACTCAATGCTTTTTCTTATTTTGAACTGGTAACAGGTAAGACATGGCAAACGCAAACATACGCAAATAAACTAAAATACAAGAATAAAGTTGATTATCATTTACTGGAAGATATTAGATCTGCCCGTGATTTACTCATTAATGAGCATAAAATTACCCCTTATTTATCTAATGCCCTTATTGGGAAATGTATATTTATTCGTTACTTGATAGATCGTAAAGTAAGAATCGGGTTTCCTGATGGTAATTTGCGTAAATGGACGAAAGATGAATTCTGTAAACTTTTAGAAAATAAAAATCAGACCATCAACTTTTTGAAATATCTAAAAGGCCATTTTAATGAGGAAGCCTTTCTTGCAGATGATAGCGATTTACAGAAAATTCCAAAAGATGCTTTCGGTGTTTTAAACAGACTTATGCGAGGAACAAAAATAACAACTGGTCAGGAGTCTTTATTTGATATTTATGATTTTTCAATAATCCCTGTTGAATTTATCAGCAATGTGTATGAGCATTTTATTGGGAGTGAAAACCAGGCAGAAAGTGGTGCATACTATACGCCTTTATTTCTGGTTGAATACATATTGTCCGAAACTGTTGAAAAGTTTTTCGATGAGAACCCCAAAGAATATAATTGTAAGGTGCTTGACCCTGCCTGTGGATCCGGAATTTTTCTGGTTGAAGCATTACGAAGGATTATTGAACAGTATAATAAAATAAATAATATTACTTCCGCAAACTCAAAAAGCTTCAAAAAAACATTAAAAGAAATAGCGGAAAACAATATTTACGGAATTGACAATGACAAGGGTGGCAACGCAATAAATGTTGCCATATTTTCAGTGTATCTTGCTCTGCTGGATTATCTAAAGGATCCGAAAGATATAGAAAACTTTACCTTTCCAAGTCTTAAAAGTAGAAATTTTTTTGACAAAGATTTTTTTGATCTGGATGCTGAGTTCAATAAAGAATTTAAGGGAATTAAATTTGATTTCATCATTGGCAATCCTCCATGGAAACGGGGAAGCAACGAAGAAGCTTTGTTTGTGAAATACATTGATCAGAGAAAGAAAAAAGAGTCTGCCAACAATGCTTCATTACCCCAAATATCAATTGGCAATAAAGAAATCGCCCAGGCTTTTTTACTTAGAACAAGCGACTTTTCCACTGCACAACAAACAAGATGTGCCCTGATAGTAACCAGCAAAACACTTTACAACCTTAATGCAGAGGATTTTAGAAGCTATTTTTTAAAAAATTATTACATTGATAGTGTTTTTGAATTGGCACCTGTTGGTACAGAAGTATTTCAGTCTGCAAATACTCCCGCTGTAGTTTTATTCTACAGATGTTCCTTTGGTAGTGAAACAAATAAAAATATTGTAAAACATATTGTAATCAAGCGAAATCGATTGTTTTCATTATTTAATATCTTTGCACTTCAGAGAAACGATTGTAAAAATGTAGCGCAAAAAAAGTTAAGAGAAAATGATTGGTTATGGAAAGTATTGATCTGGGGGTCGTATCTGGATTTCAATTTTATTAAAAGATTAAAAAATGGCCATATTCCAATTAATGGAGCAATTGGGAAAAATAATTTGTTAGTTGGGCAAGGAATTATTATCGGTGATAAGGATAAAAAGTATAACGTTAATGATTTAATTGGGAAACCGTTGATTGACCATAAAAAAGACATAAAACAATTTCATGTATGCGCTTCCTTGCTATGGACAGAAGAGAAAGTGACAAGAGATAGGAATAAAGAATTATTTAAAGCTCCGATCCTTTTAATTAAGCACGGTTTAAAAAGACTTAAAGCAGTAGCCGCTATTTCAAATTCAGACGTACTATATCAACACTCATTGACAGGAATAAAAGGTGATATCGCAATTTTGAGAACATTGTGTGGTTTATTAAATTCTGATCTATTTTCATACTATATGATACATGCGTCTGTCGCTGGAATAGACAGAGGAAGGGCACATGATGAAGAGAAATTTGACTTTCCATACATAAGCAACATACAGATAACAGAATATGTAAAAAAAATAGAAGTAATTAGTAAAAGAATATTCGAACAAAAGCAAAATATATTAAATTCAAAGCTTCAGCTTCAGGAAGATGAAAAACAGCATCTTCTTGATGACTTGAACGATGAAATATTGAAGAGTTTTGATTTAAACGAACAGGAAAAAACTCTTGTTGATTATGCTGTTACGATTACTATTCCATTGATTATGAAACATGACGATACATTATTTACACCCCTAAAGTTCGAAGCTCCTTTTTTAAAAGATTATGCAGAAATATTTATAAGCCGTTTCAAGTCTTCCCTTGAAAAGTGTAAAAAAGCATTCCGCATTCAAATACTACACAATAACTACATAATAGGTATGTTTTTCCGTGTAACCAATCAAGCAAAAAAATCAGAATCAGTGAGTTGGGAGAACAAATCCGACGATGAAATGTTATTAAAATTATCATCTCTCGGCTACCAAAAAATAACCGAAAATCTTTTTATTCAGAAAGATATTCGCGGATTTGAAAACGAGGGGTTTTATATAATTAAACCAAACGAAAAAAAGCTGTGGCATAAAGCAATAGCATATCTTGATGCAGATGAATTTGCAGATGCCATGTTGAAAGAAGGAGGCAAAGTGGAGCATGGTGTTTAATCTCCCTGATGCCTCTGTTTTTGCTGAATCCGTAAATTTTTACAGTGCAGAATTTGAAGGCATTCTTGCAAAGGTCGTACTTTGTTACAGAATGATGATAAATGGGGGAGTCGCGGTTTCGAACAATGAAGAAAAAATAAGAGATTTATTATATTCACAATATTTAAATAATAATGATGTGCGTAATAGTATTGGCCTGAACTTTAATATAGTCTGTGAGCCGGCTGAATATTCAGAAGATGGTAAATGTACAGGATATGTTGATTTGAGAGTTTTTAGCAGAAACAGCCTTACGGATACCTCGGCTTATTTTATAATTGAATGTAAACGGTTGGATAATCAGAATCTTAAAGGGGAAACCGGACTTAATGCTAAATATATCAAGGACGGCATTATGCGCTTCGTTAATAAACAATATTCAGCAAATAAACATTTAAATGGAATGATTGGTTTCGTTGTTGAATCGATGAATATTTCCGGCAATATTGACAATATCAATAATCTTTTGAAGAATAAATATGCCTGTTCTAATACGCTAACTAAATTGACGGTGACAGATTTTATTCAAGATTTTGATTATCAATATTATTCTGAACACAAAGTAATAGAGAAACATAAAAAAGTAAAATTGTATCATCTTATGTTTGACTTTTCTAAAAATATGCAGGCTTAAATGAAACTCCACTTCGACAGCAATCAGGAATACCAGATAGATGCCATCAGGGCCGTGACCGATATATTTGAAGGGCAGCCTTTGAGCGGCGGGGATTTTGAATTTTCACTGACGGCAACGGGCGCATTGCTTTCTGAGAACGGCGTGGGAAACCGCCTGACATTGACTGAAGAGCAGATTTGGGAGAATGTAAAAAGGATACAGCAACGCCATGAGATAAAGAGCGAGAACACGGAATTGCAGGGGATGAATTTCTCTGTAGAGATGGAGACAGGCACAGGCAAAACCTATGTGTATCTGCGGACTATCTATGAACTAAGTAAGCTCTACGGATTCAAGAAGTTTGTGATTGTAGTCCCGTCAATTGCCATTCGTGAGGGTGTCTTAAAGAACCTGCAAATCACCCATGAACACTTCCAGACCCTTTATGACAAGGTGCAGCTCAATTATGACGTGTATGACAGCAAGAAGGTTTCTAATCTAAGAGGCTTTGCTGCCGGTAATGCCATTCAGATATTGGTTATAAACATTGATGCCTTTGCCAAAGATGAAAACATCATCAACAAACCCAACGACAAGCTCACAGGCAAAAGACCCATCGAATTTCTCCAAAGCTCCAACCCGATTGTAATTGTGGATGAACCTCAGAATATGGAAACGGACATCCGCAAAAAGGCGATTGAAAACCTTAACCCCCTTTGCACCCTTCGTTATTCCGCAACCCATACCAACCTTTACAATCTCGTGTATTCCCTCAACCCGGTAAAGGCTTATGATTTGGGACTGGTGAAGCAGATAGAGGTTGACTCTATAATAAGCGAGAATGCCATGAATGAGGCCTTCATTCAGTTGGAGAGGATAAATGCAACCAAAACCAAAATCACTGCGAAAATCAGGATTGATTGCAATACGGATAAAGGAGTGGTTAAGAAATCGGTCAGCGTTAAGGCCGGTGACGATATTTATAAGCTCAGCAAAGAGCGGGAGATTTACAAAGAGGGATTTATCATTGATGAAATTGATGCAGGAAGCGGCACTATTACTCTTACCAACGGTTTGATGCTTTCAGTAGGCGAAACGCAGGGCGGAATGAATGACGAGGTGATGAAGTTTATGCTCCGTCGGACTGTTGAGGAACATTTCAAAAAAGAAAAGTTTTATAAGGGCAAAGGAATTAAAGTCCTTTCGCTGTTTTTCATAGACAAGGTCAAGAATTACAGGGAGTATGACACAAACGGGAATCCTGCAAAAGGCAAGTTTGCCGGATGGTTTGAAGATATATATCGGCAGGAAATCGCCAAGCCCGCTTACGCCGATCTGTTGCCCTATGCGGTTGACGAAGTCCACAATGGCTATTTCTCACAGGACAGCAAGGGAAGAGTGAAGGATACCGAAGGGGAAAGTCAGGCGGATTACGACACCTATAAACTGATTATGCAGGACAAAGAGAAACTCCTTGACCCTAATATACCTCTTCGCTTCATATTCAGCCATTCTGCATTGCGGGAGGGGTGGGATAGCCCGAATGTGTTTCAGATATGCACTTTGAACGAGACCAAATCAGAGATCAAAAAGAGGCAGGAAATAGGCCGTGGTTTACGCTTGTCGGTGAATCAAAACGGCGAGCGGATATTTGACCGCAACATCAACAAACTGACCGTTGTTGCCAATGAACGTTATGAAGATTTTGCAAAGGCCTTGCAGAAGGAGATACAGGAAGATTGCGGAGTGGATTTTTCAGGAAGGGTAAAGAACAGAGGCGACAGGCAGAAAGTTAATTTCCGCAAGGGCTTTGAAGCAGACCCGAAATTCCTACAGATTTGGGAGAAGATAAAGTTCCATACCCGATACAGCGTTGATTACAAGACAGATGAATTGATTGCCATGTCTGCAAAGGCGGTTAAGAATATGCCGGAAACGAAAAAATCCTCCATTAAGTCAACCAAGAAAAAGGTTTTGATAACACAGAAAGGCGTTGACGGAATATTAGTAAGCGATAGCATTGATGATGATTACGGGATCAGATTTGAAATACCCGACATGCTGGCTTATATTCAGGCCAAAACAGAGTTAACGCGGAGCACTATACTGGAAATACTCAAGAAGGCGGGAAGGTTGGGTGAAGTATTCCTAAACCCGCAGCTTTTTATGGATAACGCAGTAAGTGTTATCAAAGCGGTGCTGTGTGAGTTGATGGTGGATGGCATCAAGTATGAAAAGATCGGCAATAGAATTTATGAAATGGCATTATTTGAAGACAATGAGCTTGAGATATACCTTGACCAATTCACCTTCTCAGTCACAGAGCGGGACAAGACCATTTTTGAGAATTACATTCCTCTCGATTCATCTGTGGAAAATCAGTTTGCTAAAGATTGTGAGAGCAGTGAGAATATAGAGTTCTTTTTCAAGCTTCCTTTCTGGTTCAAGATAAACACACCCATAGGAACATATAACCCTGATTGGGCAATAGTATTCAAAAGAGAAAAGAAAATATATTTCGTTGCGGAGACAAAAGGCCAAGGGCAGGAACTGAGAGGCAGTGAAAAACTAAAGATTAAATGCGGGACAGAACACTTCAAAAAATTTGAGGATGTTGTTTATAAAAGAGTTTCATCTGTTTCAGAGTTGGTGTAATGATGATTTGTTATACTTTAGTTTGGATACTACATTTTGAATAAAAAATTTCTGGAGGCAGAGATGGCGGACGTTATAATGGAGACGGATTTCAAGGATGTAAAATTTCTCAGGCGCGGGAAGGTGCGTGATGTCTATGAGATAGATGATTACCTTCTGATAATTGCAACAGACAGGGTCTCTGCATTCGATGTGGTATTGCCAAATGGGATTGCAGGAAAGGGCAGGGTCTTAACACAGATATCGCTTTACTGGTTCAGCCAGATGGAAGATATTATCGAAAACCATATAGTGGCAACTGAAGTAAAAAATTATCCAAAGGTTTTACATAAATATAAGGACCTGCTCGAAGGCAGGAGCATGTTGGTAAAAAAGGCAAAGCCGATGCCTGTTGAATGCGTTGTGAGGGGATATCTTTCCGGTTCAGGATGGAAGGAATACAAAAAATCAGGCACAGTCTGCGGTATAAAACTTCCCGCAGGGCTTGTTGAGTCATCAAGGCTTGATGAGCCGATATTCACTCCAAGCACTAAGGCAGAGGTCGGGCATGATATAAATATAACCTTTGAAGAAACGAAAAAAATTGTCGGAGATGATGTTGCAAATAAACTCAGGGATTCAAGCCTTAAGATTTATAAAAAGGCAAGAGAGCTTGCTGAGAAGAAGGGGATAATAATCGCTGATACCAAGATGGAATTCGGTCTTTTTAATGATAAACTTATTCTTATTGATGAAATTCTCACTCCCGATTCATCGAGGTTCTGGTCCATGAAGGGCTATAAACCCGGCAAGGGTCAGGACAGTTTTGACAAGCAGATTGTCCGAGATTACCTTTTAACCCTTGACTGGAACCAGACATATCCCGGCCCGAAACTTCCGGATGAGATTATTGAAAAGACCGCTGCGCGGTATAGGGAGATATTGGGGATATTGACGGGGTAAGAAGTTACGATGTTATTTTGTGAACCACTTGGAAGTCTCCTTGATAACCTCCTCTTGTGAAATAAGTCGCCCCTCGCGGACATCTTTCTCGGCAGCTTCAAGTTTCTGCCTTAGATAAAGACGATATATAACCTCATCAATATCCACTTCCTCCGGCAGGTCTTTTATCAAATCAAGGACTTGTTGTTTTGCGATGGTCATAGCAACCTCCCTTCTTTGTTAATTATAACACAAGGGATATGTCGCCAGTCTACGACTCGTAGAGAAAATTACCAAACTTCCTGATGAGATTATTGAGAAGACTGCTGCGAGGTATAGGGAGATATTGGGGATATTGACGGGGTAGGGGTTTGTTTTCGGCTATCGTTAGCGGTTGATTTTACGTTTGTTGATTATTATGAAATTCATTTCCCTTTGAATTTTGAACGAATCATGCCGATGTATTTGTTTATCGGGTTACCTCGTGAAAGAAACGGTAAGGGTGGATTTTTTCTTGTGCCGAGTTTTTTTAATTCCCAGAGCAGGTCATGGTTTTTTTTATCAAAGGTTAATCCATTATCGAACGCCTCGATAGCCTGTTCTTTCTGCCCGCCGGCAAGATATGCCCTTCCAAGATTCAGGTAAAACGTGGCATGAACGGATTTTTCAGTTGAGGGGCCGAGTTTTTCTAAAGCCCCCTGACATAATTTTATTCCCTTGTCAATTTTTTTCTCAACAATAGCAGTTAAACAGCCATAATAAGACATAATAAACAGGTCTTCAGGAAATTCCCCGAACCCCTCTTTTAATATCCTTAGCGCTTGTCTATTGTTACCGCTTCTAAGCAATTTTTTTACTGTATCAAAATATTCTGCCTTTTGCTTTTCTCTTTCAAGATTTCCTGTGAACGCTTCTATGGCGCTTTTGTGCTGGTTTTCCATCATGCTGCTAAGTTTTTCGTTATAATTTTCTGCATTCAGGATGTCTGAATAATCATTATTTTTTGAATAAACAATTTCGCCTTTATAGTAAATATGTGTTTTGATTACAGGGGTTTTTGTATCGCCATGCTCTGTCTGTACATGATATGTTTTCCCGTCTGCGGTGATGTTTATATTGAACCCCTCCGGGATATTTACTGTAATGTGAACCTTTTCAGATTTTTTCGCCATATCTCATAATATTCAAAAAATTGTTATTTAATCAAGTTGAAACCAAAAGGAGTCTTTGTTATAATCTCCCGAATGGAAAGAAAAGTGGTATATTTTGAAAAGACCGGCAGGGAAAACACAGTTGCATGTCTTGATGTTGTCAAACAGGCAATAAAAGATAGCGGCTACCGGCACCTTGTTGTTGCAACAACAGGAGGAGATAACGGGCTTCTGTTCTCGGAAGCTCTGAAGTCCTCCGGGATTAATCTGGTTGTTGTGACACACTCAGCGGGCTTTAAAGAAGCTAATACATTTGAGATGCCTGATAATGTCAGGGAAAAGATAAAGGCGCACGGCGCAAGGATTTATACAGGTACTATACTTACCCATTCATTGGAGACCTCGCTTGCTTCGAAATTCAACGGTATTTATCCTGCAATGATTATTGCGCAGGCCTTAAGAAGGTTTGGCGAGGGAGCAAAGGTATGCTGTGAGATTGTGATGATGGCTGTTGATGCGGGCCTTATTCCTGAAGGCGAAGAAGTCCTTGCAGTTGCAGGCACAGGAAGGGGCGCTGACACAGTGATGGTTATCAGGTCTGCAGCATCAAAGAGGTTCCTTGAGCTTAAGGTTCTTGAGATACTTGCAAAGCCAAGGGCATAATTCCTGCTTGTAAATATTAAGGGCTATTTCTTAAAATAATTCATGCACCTGATACTGTTTGATATTGACGGCACATTAATAGATTCGGGAGGGGCAGGCGTCCGCTCTCTCAACCTTGCATTCAGAGAACTATTTTCCGTCAAAGATGCTTTCCATGGTATAAACATGGCAGGCAAGACAGACTCTCAGATAATCAAAGAGGGTTTGATGAAACACGGCAGATTAATAAACGGTCATCTCGATGCTATCACAAGCGCTTACATCAGGCACCTCGGGAAGGAGATTAATAATAAAAAAAGACATATCCATCCCGGAATATATGATGTGTTAAGGGAATTAAGTTTCATGGAGGATGTGAGATTAGGCCTTCTTACAGGCAATCTTGAGGATGGCGCAAGGATAAAGCTTGAGCCTTTCAATATAAACAGATATTTCCCGACAGGCGCATTTGGAAGCGATGACGAAGACAGGGACAATCTTCTGCCCATAGCAATACGGAGGTCTGAGGAATTATACAAGGCAAGAATAAAGTTTTATAACTGCACAGTGGTGGGGGATACACCGCGTGATATATATTGTGCAAAGCCGTATGGCGCAAAGTCTGTTGGTGTTGCTACAGGTCAATATACCGCAGATGCGCTTAAGAAGGCAGGCGCAGATCATGTTTTCGAGGACCTCTCAAATAATACCAACTTCCTCCAGCTTTTCGCTTCCTAAAATGTTTTTTGTCATTCTGGCTTGTCCAGAATCTTTCTTGCGACCCCGAACGAGTCGGAAGGATTCCCGATTCAGCCTTCGTAGCTACTTCGGCGAAGTAGGCCAAGCGGGAATGACAATGGGACAGGAATGCTTATTATGGATATAGGCAAAAAAGCCGCTCAGACACTATCCCCAGCCTGAATATAGATATTTCTTGAATAAATCAGCTAAAATTCCACCAGTTAATTTTATTCAGGAGATGAAAATGAATATATCCATAAAAAACATCAGAGAAACAGATTGCCTTTGCGATGCCTTGATACTGCCTGTTACAGAAGGAGATTCAAAGCTCTATAACAAACTTGGCGTATCAGTTCAAAGTCTTGTAAAAAAAGTATTTTCAAAAGAATTCAAAGGCAAACAAAACGAGGTTTTATTGGTCCCCGCACCCAAAGACATTAAACCTGAGAGAATTCTGTTTGTGGGCCTTGGCAAAAAAAGTGAAATTTCTGCTGAAAGGATAAGACAGGCCGGTGGAAGAGCAGCGGTTTATCTGCGTGATATGGGGATGAAAAAGGTTGCTCTCTCAACAGGTGTTATATTTTCTTTTAATTTATCGCCTGTAAATTTTGTTGAGGGAGCTTTACTCGGACTTTATACATTTAAGAAATACAAGGAAGAGAAAAACAATAAGGCAATAGACAGCATTACGATACTTTCGAAACCATCTAAAGAGCTGAATAATGAACTTAACCGGACTAAAACCGTGGCGTCATCAGTTTGTTTTGCAAGGGATTTGATAAGTACTCCATCAAATGACATGACGCCAACGCATCTTGCAAAGGCAGCTTTATCTCTAAAGAGGAAAAACCTTTTTGTGAAAATTCTTAATAAAAGGGATGCAGAAAGACTCGGGATGGGAGCATATCTTTCCGTTGCCAGGGGCTCTAATGAGCCTCCAAAGTTTATTGTGCTCGAATATAAGGGGGCTAAAGGCAGACCGTTAGTGCTTATAGGCAAGTCAATTACCTTTGATAGCGGCGGCATATCATTAAAACCTGCTGACGGAATGGAAAAGATGAAATATGATATGGCAGGAGGCGCTGCAGTTTTGGGAATAATCAAAGCAGCCTCGGAATTAAAACTTCCGGTTAATCTTGTCGGCATACTCCCTGCAACAGAAAATCTTCCCGGAGGCTCTGCAACAAAACCAGGTGACATTGTTAAGTCAATTACCGGGAAAACCGTTGAGATAATCAATACTGATGCAGAAGGACGGCTGATTCTTGCTGATGCAATTGGTTATGCAAAGCGTTTTAAGCCGAGCGCTATCATAGATATCGCAACCCTGACAGGCGCATGTTCCATAGCCTTGGGCAGTGAGGCTATGGCAATGATGGGCAATGACAGGGGATTGATGGATAAGATTAAAAAATCTGACGGCAATACGTATGAGCGTGTTTGGGAGATGCCTTTGTTTGATGAATACAGGGAGTATATAAAGAGCGATATCGCTGAGATAAAAAACACCGGGGGTAAAAACGGCTCACTGGTTACAGCAGCATATTTCCTCTATGAATTTGCAGAAAAAACTCCGTGGGTTCATCTTGATATTGCAGGTACTGCCTGGGCAGAAAAAGACAAGCCTTATATCCCAAAAGGAGCATCAGGGATTGGGGTGAGGCTGGTAATGGATTTGCTTAAGAATTTCAAGTAGAAAATATGAATATCTTTATATAAAGACCGGCCCGGTGTCTCTATTTCTCCTGTATAAAAACCATATTTTTCCCGCGTTCCTTGGCAGTATACATGGCGCTGTCAGCAGCCCGGATGAGTTGTTCTACGGTATCTCTTACAGTTCCTTTAGATGAAACATTTTCCGGCAAACATGCAACACCTACGCTGCATGTAATGAGATTTTTTATGTTAAGACTTTGTTTGAATCCCAGCCTGCGTTTTTTAAGGAAAGTATGCCCGGCTATACAGGCACGTAATCTTTCCGCATAATCCCCGGATGCATGAAGGCCAGTATCAGGCAAGACTATCACAAACTCATCTCCTCCGTATCTTGCTATTACTGCTTTTGTGCCTCTGAATAGTTTTCTAAGCAATTCGGCGACCTCTTTCAATACAGTGCTTCCGGCAAGATGGCCGTGAGTGTCATTCACATCCTTGAAATGGTCAAGGTCAAAGAATATCAGAGTCACCTTGCTGTTTCTGCGCAGAACCCTTTTTACTTCGCCTTCGAGAGTTTGATAAAAATAACGGTCATTAAAAAGCCCGGTCAGGTTGTCTCTTTTTGCGAGTTCCTCAAAGCTCCTGGCAATCAATCCCGTGTGGATTACGCTTGCCGTGTATCCTGCAAAAATCTCCAGAAGGACAAGGTCATTCATATTGAAGTTTTTTTGTCCCTTTCTGTTAATCAGCTCGATAACACCAATGACAGATTTATTGATGATAATCGGAGCGCAGATAATTGATGTGGTTTCATACCCGGTTTTTTTATCAATTTTTGAGAAAAACTTCTTGTCTTTTTTTACATCCTTGCTTATATACGGTTGTCTTGTGTGATATGTTTCACCGACAATGCCTAATGTATCATGAAGTGATGTTCCAACAAGCGTTTCAGAGCTTTTTCCGAAGCATCCGGCAAAATAAAGAAGGGTTTTCTTTTTAGGATTTTTTTTAATAACCGGATCGTCAAACAGGATGGAGCCTGATTCCGCAGGGACAAAGCTGTTTGCCCATGTAAGTATATCGCGGAGGAGATCACCCAGCTCAAGGCCATAAAATTCCTTTCTCCGTTTTTTACGGTCAAGAAGCCTCTTAAGAAGCGATGTTTCCGCAATATGTATGTGCATTATATATGCCTTACGAAATTTAAGTTCTTCTATTAATCACTGATTCAAGTTTATCTGAGATATCCTTCAATCAGAATATCTTCTCCAACTCGTTTCACGTTTATCTCTTTTAACTTATATGCCTCTGAGAGTTTTCTGAATACCTTTCCGCCTACGGCAGGGAATGAATCCTTGCCCCCGATAATCTTTGGAGCTATAAAGAACATAACCTTGTCAACTATGCCGTCTTCAAGGGCGTGGCTGTTTAATGAGGAACCACCTTCTATGAGAACAGATGTTATATCCATTTTGCCAAGTTTTTCTATCAACCATTTGAGGTCAAGCCTTCCTGTGTAATGGATAAGCTTTATCCCTGCCTCTTCAATCTTCTTTGCTTTATTGCCTGTATCTTCGGTAATGATGATTGTTTCCGGCGGAGCGTTTAAAATTCGCGAATCTAAAGGTGTCTCAAGGGCAGGGTCTATGATAATCCTTAACGGGTCTTTTTTGCCTCTTATTCTTGCTGTAAGGCGGGGATTATCAGCTTTAACAGTTCCTATCGCTGTAATTATTGCATCAACGCTGCTTCTTAGCCGGCGGACTTTTTCTCTTGCTTTTTCACCCGTGATCCATTTTGACTCGCCTTCAGGAGTGGCAATCTTTCCGTCAAGGGTCATTGCGACTTTTAATATTACGAATGGTTTTCGGGTTGTGATGTATTTGATATAAGCTTCGTTTAATTTTTTAGCTTTCTCTTCCAAAATTCCTGATATAATTTTTATCCCTGCCTTTTCAAGTTCTTCTATCCCTTTCCCTGCGACTTTTGGGTTAGGGTCTTTCATTCCAATAACAACTTTTTTAATCCCTGCATTTATAATTGCCTTTGTGCACGGCGGGGTTCTTTTATCCGTATGGCAGCATGGTTCAAGGTTTACATAGAGAGTTGCTGCCCTTGCTTTCTCTCCTGCCTTTTGAATAACAAGCGCCTCAGCATGGGGAGTTCCGGGCTTCCTGTGATAGTCTTCAGCAATGAGTTTCCCATTTTTGACAAGTACAGCGCCGACCATAGGATTTGGGCTTGTCATGCCTGCTGCCTTCGCAGCAAGCCTTAAAACACGTTTCATCAGAAGAGAATCATCCATATTGTCGTCTATTATACCCTAACTTTAAAGATAAATTTGAACTCCAGCACTGGCAGGAAGCGATAGCGAGACATATACCACCATAGCGACTAAGCTGGCGGTTGATGTAAGCTGATATATATGATATCATTGATATATAAATTGCAAGGGGGTGTAGGATGGCAACTCAAATATTGGTGAGAGTGGATAAAGATATTAAGAGCAAATTTCAGAGATTGAGCAGGTTTGAGCAGAAGTCTGTAAATGAAAAGATATGCGAGCTCATGGAAGAGTATGTCAGGGACCACAGCATTGAGGATACGATGAAGAGCCTGTGGGATGAGATGGGCGAATCCCTGAAAAAGAAAGGCTACAAGGAATCTGACGTTGAAAAGACGATAAGGAAAGTCCGCAGCGGCAGATGAGGGTTGTTATAGACACGAATGTCTTTGTCTCATCTTTTTTTGGCGGCATCCCCAGAAAGGTAATAGACCATTGGTTCTCCGGCAGATTGACCCTCTGTGTTTCAAGGCCGATACTTAAGGAATATCTTGAAGTCCTGAACAGGTTTGATTTTGATGACAAGAGTCTTTTGTTCAGGCTGATGTTAATGTTTGAGAAGGGCTACAATACTCTCTTTATAGATAAACCTGAGGAGCAGGCGTGGATAAAGGCAGACCCGGCAGACAATAAGTTCATTGCCTGTGCTCTTGCCATGAAGGCTGAATATATAGTTTCCGGCGACGGGCATTTAACCAGGTTAAATAAAATCGGGAAGATTAAGATTGTTAAGCCGGATGAGATGATAAAGGTGATTGGATAGTCTCAAGAAAGATAAAGCTACCGAATTTTATCAGCAGTAAGATGCAGAACAATTCCGGCGGCCGCGAAAAGAATAAATGATATTAAACCTACCAATAAACCGTATTCGGTTCCAACAATAAATGCAATCCCAAAAGACCCCATAAACAATAGACCAGCCAAAAATCTAACGCTGTAGTATATCGATAAGTATTTCATAATTGATTTATTGCTGAGCTCATTTGTTTTTTGTAATCGATAAAGACTGTAAATGATAAGAGAAAAACCGCTTATGCTAAAAAATGCAACTGTGCCATTTATCCCCAATAGCTTAACAAATGATTTTGGCAAGCCTGCTTCAATTCCCCAGCCAAAGGCAAACACGGAAGCGAGAATGACAAGGCAAATCCCTGATATGAAAACTCTCAACCAGAGTTTGTTATTTTCTTTATCCATTTTGTTGTCTACTTCTTTGTATAAGGCAGCAGCCCGCCTTTTATGATTATGGCTTTTTGCCTGTCGTTCAAATCTGAGACCACCTCAAATGTGCTGCCCTTTGTGATGTTTTCGACTCTATAGACCTGAGAGCCCTTGAGAGAATTTATCACATCTTTTATGACAAGGATATTTCCTTTTTCAATATGTTCATAATCAGAAAGATTTCTGAATTGCAAAGGCAGAATGCCAAAGTTTATCAGATTTGCCTTATGAATCCTCGCGAATGATTTCACAATCACTGCCTGAAGCCCAAGATGCATCGGCGCAATTGCCGCATGTTCGCGGGATGAACCCTGCCCGTAATTTTCTCCTCCGACTACAATGCACCCGCCTTTGGCCTTTGCCTCATTTGCCCTTGAACTGAACGTTGAATCAATCCCGCTGAATACAAACTCTGAAATCTTCGGAATATTCGAGCGGAATGGAAGGACTTTTGAGCCTGCCGGCATGATGTCGTCTGTTGTGATGTTATCACCGAGTTTGAGCAATACCTCTGCCTCGATTTTATCTTTTAGCGGTTCTTTGACAGAGATATCCTTGATATTCGGCCCTTTTATAACAACTGCTTTAGATGTATCTTTTTTCGGAGGAATTATGAAACTTTTGTTTATCAGATATTTCTTTGGCTCTGAAAATTTTCCAATCTTGAATCCTGATTTGCAGGGGTCAACCATTTTCCCTTTTACTGCAAAGACAACGCATGACACCGGGCTTGCGAGATAGACAAGCGCATCCTTAGTGCCGCTTCTTCCTTTAAAGTTTCTGTTATATGAGCGCACTGATACCTGTCCGCTACCAGGCGCTCCTCCCATTCCTATGCACGGGCCGCATGATGATTCAAGCATACGCGCGCCTGCTGAAATCATCGCAGATGTGAGGCTCTCTTTTGATATCATCTGGTAGACCTGTTTTGAGCCCGGATTAATCAGAAGATTTACACCTTCTGCAACAGGATTAACTTTCAGTACTGAGGCCACTGCCTTCATAGACTGATATGATGAGTTTGTGCAGCTTCCTATGCAGACCTGGTCAACCTTTGTGCCTGCAAGGCTTTTGACAGTTACGACATTGTCAGGGCTGTGGGGCTGTGCAATCATTGGTTCGATTGTGCTCAGGTCAAGATTTATTATCTCTGGATATTCAGCGTCTTTATCTGCCTTAAGTTCTGCCCAGTTATTTTTTCTTCCTACGGCAGTAAGATAAAACTTTGTTCTTTCGTCACTGGGGAAGATTGAAGTTGTTGCTCCGAGTTCTGCTCCAAGATTTGTTATGGTTGCCCTCTCTGTCACATTCAGGTCTTTTACGCCAACGCCTCCGTATTCAAATATCTTTCCAACACCGCCTTTAACTGTAAGTTTTCTGAGTATTTCAAGTATCACGTCCATTGCAGTTACCCAGGGACGTTTGAGTTTTCCTTTCAGGTTTATCTTTATGACCTGCGGCATGGTAAGTTCAAAAGGAGCGCCTGCCATGACAGTTGCAGCGTCAAGCCCGCCGACGCCTACAGCAATCATTCCCATACCGCCGTTTGTCGGCGTGTGGCTATCAGTTCCCAGAGCGATTTTTCCCGGAGCAGCGAACTGTTCAAGATGAACTTGGTGGCATATGCCGTTGCCAGGCCTTGAAAAATATGCGCCATACTTTGCCGCGACTGTCTGGAGGAATTTGTGGTCGTCAGGATTCATATAGTCTGTCTGAAGCATATTGTGGTCCACATATGAGACTGCCAAAGGAACCTTGACCCTGTCTATCCCTATAGACTCAAACTGAAGCCAGGTCATTGTGCCTGTTGCATCCTGTGTATAAACCTGGTCAACTTTAAGTCCGATTGTACTGCCTGCTTTCAACTCACCATAAGCCTTGTGCGCTTCAAATATTTTTTCAACTATATTCTTTCCCACTTTATACCTCGCATTTGATATTTAGAATGTTATTTTACATGGCGGATGTTGATTGAATCAAGGTAAACAATGCTTTTTTTGACTTTCGCTTTGAGCATATGTAAAAATATAAAGCACAAAATAAAATAATCAAAGGTTGAGATGCATTTTTTTAAATACAAAAACAATGAATTATTCGCTGAAGATGTTCCTGTAAGGAAACTTGCAGAAAAATACGGCACTCCGCTTTATGTTTACAGCCATGCTACATTGCTCAGGCACTTCAAGGCTTACGATGATGCATTTGACGGTTACCCTCACATAATCTGTTTTGCGGTCAAGGCGAACTCGAATCTGGCAATACTCCGGCTCTTTGCAGAAAACAACGGAGGCGCTGATATTGTGTCAGGGGGAGAACTTTTCAGGGCTTTAAAGGCAGGTGTTTCTCCGAAAAAGATTGTTTATGCAGGCGTTGGAAAGACTGACGATGAGATAAGGTTTGCATTAAGGTCGAAGATACTCATGTTCAATGTTGAATCCGAAGCTGAATTACAGAGGATTAATGAAGTTGCAGGAAAGATGAAGACAAAGGCTCCTGTTGCGCTGAGGATCAACCCCGACATAGACCCTCAGACACATCCGTATATTTCGACAGGGCTGAAGAAACACAAATTCGGCATACCGATTGAGGATGCAATCGAATATTACAGGGCTGCAAGCAGGCTTAAAAATATCTCTATTGTAGGAATACACAAACACATAGGCTCCCAGATTACAAAGGTGTCTCCTTTTGTTGATGCCCTGAAAAGAATTCTGCTTTTGATTGATGAGCTTAATGCTCAGGGAGTAAACATAAAATACCTTGATATCGGCGGCGGGCTCGGTATTCCATACAAGGACGAGGAACCTCCTGTGCCAAAAGACCTTGCAAAAAACATTCTGCCATTGCTCAATGGAAGAAAGATGACGCTCATAATGGAACCCGGCAGGTCTATTGCCGGAAATGCAGGCATACTTGTTACAAAGACGCTTTATCTGAAACAGGGGCATGAGAAGGAATTTATCATAGTGGATGCAGGGATGAACGACCTGATGCGGCCGTCATTGTACGGCGCATACCACGGAATAATTCCGGTCAAAAGATATAAGAGGGCGGATACATTTGCTGATGTTGTGGGGCCGATATGCGAATCAGGCGATTTTCTTGCAATGGAAAGGGAAATGCCCAGGGTCAGACAAGGTGAATATCTTGCTGTTATGAGCGCGGGCGCGTATGGGTTTTCGATGAGCTCAAATTATAACAGCCGCCCGAGGCCTGCTGAGGTGCTGGTGAAAGGCAAGAAACATTTTCTGATAAGAGAAAGGGAAACATATAAAACTCTGACTGATAATGAGAAGATTCCCGGGTTCATGAAATGATTAATATTGCCGCTACAGGCGGCCCCTTTTAATTTTTTTGCCGTCACTCTCGAAGGCTATATCACCATCCCTGTAAGTGGAAAATATTTTGACGCCATTATTTTTTAATCTCTCTGTCACATCTGATTCAGGGTCCCCCTTTGCATTGTTTTTGTCTGCCGATATAACTGCATACTCAGGGGAGACGGCTTTGATAAACTCTTCCGATGATGCATCCTTGGCGCCGTGATGACCTGTTTTAAGAAGATTGGCCTTTAACCCTGTGCTGTTTTTCAGCAATGATTTTTCTATCCCGGTATTTGCATCTCCCATGAGGATGAAAGATGTTTCCCCGTAAATTATTTTCAATACCAGCGTATTTTCATTCCAGTCTGAAGTAAACCTGTAAGGCCAGAGGATATTAATGACAACCTTTCCCATGGGAATGCTGTCCCCGGCCTTTAAAGCCCTGTAATTGCCGTTTCTGTAGATGGAACTATACCACCTGTATATATCATAATCGCTGCTGTTATCCAATTCCTGCCCGTTGTCGTAAAGGGCGTTTGCCTTTATCTGCTGAAGTATATGGAATACCCCTCCGGCATGGTCAGGATGAGGATGTGTGATAATAAGGATATCAAGTTTTTTGATTCCTCTTTTTTTAAGGAATTGAACTACCTTATAGCCGCTGATGAGGTTCCCTGTATCTATAAGTATTCTTTGCGTATCCGGTGTCTCGATATATATGGCGTCTCCCTCGCCAACATCCAGAAAGAAAAGCTTAAGGCTTTCTGCCCACACAGGGGCATGACAAAAGATAAGGATTAACGCCGGGACCAGAACTTTTCTACCCATAATCCAAGAACCCCTCCTGTTGCGTTCATTAAAACATCCCTTAAGTCTCCAACCCTGTTTGGAAGCAGTAATTGGATAAATTCGTCTACGCTGCCAATCAGGACTATTAACAACAGGGCCCGGATAAGATGTCTCGAACCGGTTCCCGTTGCCGTTGAAACTAAAAACCCGAGTATGCCGTATTCCAGAAAATGCACCCTCTCTTCAGGCCGCTCCATCTGATAGATAAATATAAGCGCTGCGATCAGCGGGGTGATCACTATTGCAGACCTTACAACCCCTTTCTTCAGAAATAAAAATAAAATGAGACAGGGTATGACAAAGAGAACTATATCAATAGAAACTGCCAGATTTCTTCTTCCGATAGATGAGTACAAAAAATTGAGGAAAGCGCGCATAACAGGAAGAGTTAGATAAATGGCAGCGACATAGATTATTATAATTTTCCAGATTTTAGGTATCCTGGTCATAAGTTGAGTAATAATACTTCCTCTTGAAAGTTATTAACAGGCATTTTTTATCGCTGATATTTTGGATTATAACATGCAGGTTTGTTTATATTCGCTGCAAATCTTTGGATTTTCAGCGGCATATCCGTACAAAGTTAGTCTTAATGGTAAGATTGTTTTTTAAAGAGTTTCTTTTTTTTGAGGGCAAGGCATGCGAAAATCCTTGACTTTTCTATGGTTTAGCAATAAAATTTTGAGAAATGTATAAATATATAGAAGGAGTAAATTATGGCTCGTAAGCTGCTTCTTGCCGATGATAGCATTACAATACAGAAAGTCGTAGAGCTTGTCCTTGCCGAGGAGGGCTTTGAGATAAAGGCTGTTAATAACGGCGAGGAGGCGCTTGCTGCTGCTGCAACGTTTAAACCTGATATAGTCCTTGCCGATATTGAGATGCCGAAGATGAACGGTTATCAGTTATGTGAAAAGTTGAAAGCAAATCCTTTAACCAAAAATGTTCCTGTTATACTTCTGTCCGGCGCCTTTGAACCGCTTGATGAAGAACTTGCAAGGCAGGTAAAGGCAGACAGTTTTGTTATAAAACCATTTGAGTCCCAGGAGTTAATCAGTAAAATAAACGCTTCTCTTACATCTCTATCAGCAACTGCAGAAGCAGTGGTAGACCAAGCAATGGTAGAAGAAGCTGAGGTAGTAGAAGCTGAAGAAGCCGTTGTTGCAGAGGCTGTCAGCGGCGATGAGGATCTCTGGTCAATGGAGGCAATGGAAGAGGTTCCTGCAGAGGTAGCGGCCCTGGAAGAAGTATTGGCAGAAGCTGTGCCGGAAGATGTTGCCTTTTCTGATGTATTCGCAGCTGCAGAACCGGAAGAAATAAATGTTGCCGAGGCCTTAGAGGTTGCTGAAGAGGCAGAGCTAAGTGCAGAGGCAGTTTTTGCACAGGCAGTTGAAGCTACTCCAGTGGAAGCAGCGGATGCAGGAAAAATGGCAGCGCCTGTCTATGAGGAAAAAATTATTTCTGCCCCTGCAGATTTACGAAGGCAAAGAGAAATGCCCGTGATAGAGCTTCCGTCAAAAGAAGAACTATCAGCCATGTTTAAAAAGGCAGTGGATGAAAGGGTTGCGTCATTCCTGTCAACAATGGATATTAAAAGCGAACTGCTTTCATCAATTACACCCGCATTAAAGGATTCTATTGAAAAAGTTTTATGGGAGGTTGCCCCTGAACTTACTGAAAAGCTTCTCAGGGAGATACTTCAGAGTTCGCTTGCATCATTAAGCAAGGAAATTGAAAAGGTTATATGGGAGACTGTCCCTGAGGTTGCAGAGAGGTTGCTTGCAAAGGAAATAGAAAAGATTAAGTCAGAGTTATAGATTTGGCAGAATTAAATAAAAGTTACACTCCAGAAGGCATAGAAGAAAAGTGGTATGAGATATGGGTTAGCAGAGGTTATTTCAAACCAGAGATAAATCCCTCCGGAAAGCCGTATTCGATTGTTATACCGCCGCCAAATGTAACAGGCTCATTGCACATGGGACATGCCCTTAATGTGACATTGCAGGATGTTCTGGCCCGGTGGAAGAGGATGTGCGGTTTTAAAGTGCTCTGGCTTCCAGGCACTGACCACGCCGGCATTGCGACCCAGAACGTGGTTGAGCGTCAGCTTGCATCAGAGAAAATTACCAGGCAGCAGCTCGGAAGAGATGCATTCATTGAAAGAGTATGGAAATGGAAAGCTGAATACGGCGGAAGAATAATACATCAGCTTAAAAGCATGGGCGCTTCATGTGACTGGTCCAGAGAAAGATTTACACTTGATGAGGGTCTTTCAAAGGCTGTAAAAGAAGTTTTTGTCAGGCTTTACGAAGAGGGGCTTATATACCAGGACAACAGACTGATAAACTGGTGTCCACGCTGCCATACAGCCTTATCAGATCTCGAGGTTGAGCATGAAGAACTTGACGGCTCATTGACTCATATCAGATATCCGTTCTCAGACGGAAGCGGATACCTCACAGTTGCCACGACAAGGCCTGAAACCATGCTTGGCGATACTGCAGTTGCTGTAAATCCGGCAGACGAAAGGTATAAGGATTTAATAGGGAAAACGATTTCTCTTCCTTTGACAGACAGAAATATCCCTGTAGTTTCTGACACAGTTGTTGACATGGCCTTCGGCACAGGCGCGGTTAAGGTGACCCCTGCTCATGATTTTAATGACGAGGCCATTGCCAAGAGACAGAGCCCTTCGCTTCCTTTTCTGATTGTCATAGATGATAATGCAAAGATGACCTCTGAGGCAGGGCCGAAATATTCGGGGCTTGACAGGTATGAGTGCAGAAAACGTGTCCTGATCGAACTCAGAGAACTGAATCTCATAGAAAAAGAAGAAAAACACAGGCATGCAGTAGGGCACTGTTACAGGTGCAAGACGATGATTGAGCCGTTGCCGACACTCCAGTGGTATGTGAATGTGCAGTCTCTGGCAAAAGATGCAATGGATGTTGTGAGGGAGAAGAAGATAAAGATATCTCCCGAGTCATGGGAAAATGCATATTTCGGATGGATGGAAAATATAAAAGACTGGTGCATCTCACGCCAGATATGGTGGGGGCACAGAATTCCTGCATGGTACTGCCGGGAGATGAAAAATGAAGACTGTAAATCAAAAAAAGGTGTTATCGTATCCCGCGAAATACCAAAGGAATGCCCTTTCTGCGGCTCCCAGAAGCTCGTACAGGATGAGGATGTGCTTGACACATGGTTTTCATCTGCTCTCTGGCCTTTTTCAACCCTGGGCTGGCCTGAAAGCACACCAGACCTGAAGGCCTTCTATCCAACGAGTGTCCTTGTTACGGCATTTGACATACTTTTTTTCTGGGTTGCAAGAATGATAATGATGGGGCTTAAATTTATGGGTGATGTGCCTTTCCGTGATGTATATATACACGCAATTATCAGGGACGCATCCGGCCAGAAGATGTCCAAATCAAAGGGTAATGTAGTTGACCCATTGATTCTGATTGAAAAATACGGCACAGATGCATTCAGATTTACGCTGTGCGCATTTGCTGCACAGGGCAGGGACATTAAATTCGCAGAGGACAGAGTAGAAGGCTACAGGCATTTTGTAAACAAGCTTTGGAATGCGACAAGATTTATAATGATGAATATAAAGACAGAGACAGTAGAGCAACACCCTGCATCTGATCTTGCAAGCAGGTGGATATTGAGCAGGCTGAGCGCAACTGTTGATGAAGTGAATACAGCGCTTGATGATTACAGATTTAATGACGCAGCAAACAATATCTATCAGTTTGTATGGCATGAGTTCTGTGATTGGTATATTGAGATGTCAAAGGCAGAGATCGGGAACCCGAAATCGGAACCAGGCGTTATGTGGTGCCTGCTTCATACGCTTGAGACATCCCTCAGGCTCCTGCACCCGTTCATGCCTTATGTGACAGAGGAGATATGGCAGAATTTACCTAAGATTAGAGCAGAGGGCAGAGAGCAGAGAGCAGAGAATAAAGAAAGCATAGTCATCTCGGATTATCCGAAATCTTTGCCGGGGGACCAGAAGGCAGAGGCAGAGATGTCTTATGTAATAGAGGCTGTAACCGGCATACGGACTATAAAGGGTGAACTCAATATCCCGCTGTCTGCCGGAGTGAAGGTATCAATAAAGACCTTTTCCGATGAGGCGGCAGATACACTGAAAGACAATCTGTATTACATAAAAAAACTCTCAAGGGCGGCAGAAATAGAGATAGGCCGCGATATAACAAAGCCAATGGATTCCGCAGCGTGCGTAAGGGCTTCTATGGAGATATATATACCGCTTAAAGGGCTTTTGAATATTGACACAGAAATTGACAGGCACATTAAAGAGATGAAAAAGGTTGATGAGGCAATGACTTTTCTTGACAGTAAACTTCTGAGCGAAGATTTTTTACAGAGGGCGCCTGAGGCTATTGTAAAAAAGGAGAAGGCCAAATACGGGGAGCTTGCAGCAAAAAAGGAAAGGATAAAAGAGAATATTAAGAAATTGAAAGCGATGGCAGGATAATTATGAAAATACCGCACAACGTCAGGGAAATAATCCGCATGGCCCTTGAGGAAGACATAGGCAATGGAGATATTACGACCTCGCTCCTTATACCGGAAGACCAGGAATCAAGGGCATTGATAATGGCAAAGGGAAATTTTGTTGTTGCCGGGCTCCCGTTTGTGAAGGAAGTCTTTGCCATGATTTCTGCGGGAGCGAGATTTACTATTTTTATCAATGACGGTTTAAAGGTGACAAAAGGGGATATGATTGCCGAGGTATATGGAAAGACAAGAGCGCTGCTTGCAGGAGAGAGGGTCGGCCTTAATATACTTCAGCGTCTTTCCGGCATTGCAACGCTTACAAACATGTTTGCGGAAAAGGTGATTGGCCTGAATGCAAGGATTGTAGATACAAGGAAGACTACCCCGGGCCTCAGGTTCATGGAAAAATATGCCGTGAGGATAGGCGGGGGCAGCAACCACAGGTTCGGCCTTTTTGACGGCATACTGATAAAAGATAACCACATAGAGGCTGTCGGAAGCATAACAGAGGCCCTGCGCCTGGCCGGGGAAGGGCATCATCTTGCAAAGGTCGAGGTTGAGGTGGAAAACCTCAATGACCTCAAAGAGGCAGTAGAAGGAGGCGCTGACATTGTGATGCTTGATAACATGTCTGTTGAGAATATGAAAGAGGCTGTAAAGATTGCACGCGGCATACAAAGAAATGTAATTATTGAGGCGTCAGGGAATGTAACTCTGAACAATGTCAGGGAGATAGCTGAAACAGGCGTGGATTTGATATCAATAGGCGCGCTTACCCATTCAGCAACAGCAGCGGATATAAGCATGAAGATAGTGAGGTAATGTTTCGGGCGCTTGAGAAGGGCGAAGCCTTAGGGCATCAGCCTGAAGCGCTCTTTTCCAGGCTCATTATGCCTTCCTTGGCCCTTTGATGGGCCGGAGATAATTTCAGCGCTGCCTCAAATGTAGTCTTTGCCCTTCCCTGGAATCCAAGGCTTAGATAGATATGTCCTGCCTCTGCCAGATAATCGGCATTCGCAGGCTCGATCTTCAAGGCCCTCTGGACTGCCTTCTCAGCCTCTTTTAATCTGCCGAGTTTGTTGAGGGTCAACCCATAATAGTAATGATATTTCGCAATAGAGTTGTGAAGATATGCTGCCTGACCGAAAAGCTCCAATGCCTGTGTTAAGTCATGAGCTGCAAATTTCTTCGTGCCTTCCCCAAACTTTTCCTTTGCAAGTTCTTCATTTGAGGCTGTTCGTACAGATTTATGGGATAACTGTTTATCGTACTGCTTTCTTTTTTCGGGGTCAGACAGTGTTGTATACGCCTGCGTAACAAAAGAAAAGATCGCGTTAAGCTTTGCCTTCAGGTCGTCAGATTCAAGATTGAAATGCATGTCAGGATGAAATTCTTTTGCAACTTTATAATAGGCCTTTTTAATATCATCATGCGCTGCCCATTCCTTAACGCCAAAAACTCCATAATAACCGAGCCTCTCGTAGCTGTTATACATATTCTCTATCCTGTCTATGACCTCCTGTGGCACACTCACATCCGGCTTTTCAATTATTTCTTCAGCAGATATTTCTACAACACTCTCTTCCCCGCCCTCTGACACATCGATTATCCTGGTGTTTAAAAGCGCATAAATAGCCTTAAGTGTTTCGAATGCATTAGAGCGGGAAAGCAAAAGCATGTCTTTTATTGAGGTCTTACCAGTTATATAAGAGAGTATTTCCTTGGCTATTTCATCTAATGTGATTGACTGGAACAGGTTTAAGGGGTCCGGAGAAAAGACGAGGGTTGCATCCATAAGTGCATTGAGATAATCCTTGGCCTTTTGAATATCGCTGTTTATCTTTATTCCCTTGTAGATAAGATTTGCAGCAGAGAGCTTAAGTATTATTACCTCATTAGTAGGAAGCGGGCCTTCATTGAATTCAAAATTTCCATCTTCAAGGCCAAAAAGGCTTATGATTATTTCTTCAACCTGATGTTTTACTGCATGGATAAGCTCCTGTGGCTTGAGATAACCGAGTTCAACAAGTGCAGCGCCCTGCCTTTTGCCTGTTTTTTTTAAGACCTCTACAGAATGATTATATTGTTCAAGATTGATCTTTTTCTCTCTGAGAAGAATATCGCCGAGCCTGTCAGCCTCCTGGTTCGATGCTGAAAATATCATATCCCCGTCTTTGGTATAAACTTTTTTCAGGATAGAGCCGCTTTTTATCCCGAGTATGCCTGTAAGCTTGCTCCGCTGAAGTCCCATAAGAATATCCGCAAGCATATGGTGTTTCAAAGAACCCTTTACCGGGCCTGTCATTTTTAGCCCGGCCCTTGTGTGTGTCTTTGATTTTTTTAACCAGACTATTTCCCCCGTTGTATGGATGGCAGCTTCCTTGATATTGAGGTCAATAATTGTTCCCTCAGCAATAGGCGGAGAATCTTCTATGATAAGCCTGACGCCATCGGCAGAATAATCAACTGTCTCTGCCCCGAAGGACTTTCCCCCGATTAAAAGATTGAACATCGAGCGTTTCTTGTATCTCCTGAAATGTCTTTTTTCCTTTTTATCCATTACAACCTTCATTATTTTACCCCTTCTCCCCCTTGTATATCAACCGCAGGTCCAGGAATGCCCGGTAGATGTTACTAAGGGGGTCATAAGTAAAGCCTCATATTTTGTCATTCCCGCAAGCGGAGCGCGTCGGGAATCCTTTTGAAAACAAAGAAAGATTCCGGACAAGCCGGAATGACAGAGTAAGCGGGCATGTCGCTTTACTTTCATTCTCATTAGTATGTAGTTCCAGCTTCCGCTCTTCCGCGCTTTGAGCTTTGAATCAGTCCGGACTTGATTTAGGTTCATGGTTAGTGGACAATATGAGGGGAGAAAAAATACTTGGTGACCAGTAAATTCAGGACAGAATTCAGGAGAGACATATGGAGAGCAGGCATAAGCGGATACTGATAAACGCAATCTACCCGGAAGAAAAAAGGGTCGCGATTGTAGAGGGGGACACCCTTGTTGATTTCTACGTGGAACTATCGGAGAGGGAGCATCTCAAGGGGAATATTTATAAGGGTATCGTTATTAGGATTGAGCCGGGCCTCCAGGCGGCCTTTGTAGATTTCGGCCAGAAGAAACACGGCTTCCTTCAGTTCAGGGAGATAAGCCGTGAATACTTCAAGGAGAAAAGGGAAGGGCGGCAGAGGGCTCGGATACAGGATGTTATTGAAAAGGGGCAGGAGATTGTTGTGCAGGTCGAGAAGGACGCACGTGACACAAAGGGTGCGAGCCTGACCACTTTTATCTCGCTTCCGGGAAGGTACATAGTTATGCTGCCGGGGCAGGAACGAGTCGGCATTTCAAGAAAGATAGAAGCGCTCGAGGACCGCGAGAGGCTAAAGGAGATATTTAAATCCCTGAAGCTTCCGAAGCATACGGGGTTCATACTCCGCACCGCCTGCAGCGACCTGACAGGCGAGGAGTTGAACAACGACCTCAAGTATCTGACAAAGCTCTGGGGCAGGATACAGTCCGAGGCAAAGCAGGCCCCTGCGCCTGCGCTTATATACAGGGAGCACGATATCGCGCTCCGCACGGTCAGGGACTACCTCACTTCAGACGTGAGCGAGGTGCTCATTGACGACCCCGCTACGTTTAAAATGACAAAGGATTTCCTGCGTAAGGCAGCGCCATGGCTGAAAACGAGCATCCGCCTCTACAGCGAGAAGAAACCGATATTTTACCTTCACGATCTTGAAGGACAGATAGCAGGGCTCAGCGAGCGATACGTCCACCTTCCTTCAAAGGGCTACTTTGTGATGGACAAGACCGAGGCGCTCACCGCAATCGACGTCAACTCCGGCAGAAGCAGGAAAGAAGATCATATCGAAGGGACCGCTCTCAGGACCAACCTTGAGGCGGCGGATGAGATAGCGCGCCATCTCAGGCTCAGAGACATCGGCGGTCTTATCGTAATCGATTTTATTGACATGGAGTCATCAAAGAACCGGCTGGAAGTGGAGAACAGGCTGAAAGAGGCGATGAGCGCTGACAAGGCTCATTTCGAGCTGACAGGGATATCTAAATTCGGCCTTATTGAGATGACGCGCGAGCGCCTGCGCCCTGCGTTTGCCCAGGCCGTGAGCCGCCCGTGCGAAACCTGCGGTGGCACAGGGGGCATAAAATCGGATGAATCGGTCGCTATAGCCGCACTGAAGAATATCCAGGCACGCGCTGCCAGGGGAGACTGTGATTCCATTGCGTGCGATATGCCTGTTGAAAGCATGAACTATCTCATCAACGCAAAGAGAGAAGACCTGCTGAGGATAGAGAAGGACTTCGGCGTCCCTGTTACGCTTCGCGCGGACAATAGCCTGTCAGGGCGGTTCCTGCTTAAGGTTGTCGAGAAAAAGACCGGGGCTGTGCAAGAGGCAGGCATCGTCCCCCAGGAGGGCGTCATGCAGGGTTCAGAGGCTGGGTCATCAGGACAGGTCATGCCGGAAGGGCAAGGCGGGCAGAGAAGAAAAAGAAGAAGGCGCAGGAAGAAAAAAAGTCATGAAGAAATCAGCGGATGATGCTTGCAAAATGAAGTGGAAAACAACGAATCTGCAAACACGTCTTTACCTCATCAGCGCTATTATCCTGCTGGTGGGCCTGAGCAGCTCCATCTGGATTTATCTTGTAGCCGGGGATGATTCTGAAACCGTTTTGGGTTATGAGATAGTAGGCGGGCATGCTTATCTCGTTTCGCCTGAAAATTCCAAAAAGTATGTGCATGATTTAAAACTCATTGGTGGAAGTGCGGCCGTGGTTGCGGACCAATTCAGTCGTTGGTTTATCGGTCTGTGGCACGGGAAATCACTCGCATTCACAGTAGCCTGCATTGCCATTTTTATATCCCTTGGGTTTTTCTTTGCTGCCAGAATCTCACTATTCGCCTTAAAATCTGATGCCCATGATGAAAATAACCGGGCCGGGAGTTAGGCGTGAAATAGTTTTTGACTTTTGCACCTCTGCTCTGTTGTTTCCACTTGAACCCTTGACCCCTTGTAGTTAAAGCTTCCCCGCTTGCTTGTGTCCGAGCTGTCTTGTTATAATGCGGTAAAATATGGTCTGGTATGTTGAGCATAGTATGTTAACCAGAAAACTGGATAACATGACAAACGGAATGTTAGTCACCCTGATAAATATAATGAATTCAAACAGTTCCGTTAAAGCGCTATTATTTTCTTTTTGACTGTAAAAAAAATAGCCGATATTATCGGATTAACTACATAATAACTGGTTAACTTTAAAATGGACATTACCAATACAACAGCAAACCGCTTTGATTTGGGAATTCAGTTATTTCTCGAAGGACAGCCGATTTCTTTCGAGGAGGTGCTTTTTTGGAAGGAAGATGAGAAAGTTTTGCATGTTGATAGTTACTCCGAATGGGAACCACAAAATACAACACCCGAAATAGCTAAAGAGAAAATTACACGCTCGAAGACTATTTTGGCAGAGCTTTCAGAAAAAAGCTCCGAATTTGCTAAGGTCGCAAAGGGTTTGCCACATGAATATTATTTTTGCTACGACTATGGAAAAGGTTCAGTCGCATTGGCAAAGGAAGTTAACAGTCAATTTACTTGGCTTGAAATAGGGAAATGAAAATCATGAAAATCTATCCTGAGATCGTAAGAACTATTTTAGAGAATGCAAGGTCATCAGGTGAAGACCGAATATCGCTGGTCGATGTAATTTGGAAATACGACGAGAAGAACAAACTAGCGCCATTGCTTGAAGAAATCAATGAAGCCTTAAGAGATATTGATTGGATTTCTTTGTCATGGGATGATAAGGAATTATTCCTCATTTTTAAAGATTCGCATACTGCTTCAGTATCGGTGACCAAAGAAGATTTCAAATGGGCCGACAATGAATACCGTCGTCGCTTCTCTAAGGCATTGAAGAAACTTAGTGGAAAATAATTTTAACATGCGGATCGAGTCCGACGCGCAAGAAACGCGCGTCTCATCCGCGTGTTGACCCGTCTGCTAATTTTGCGTTATGGTTCAAGGAACAAGGAGAAGGTTTTATGAAACGAAAATTGCAGCTTTTTATTATCTCAGCATTCAGTCTGTGTCTATGGACAGGTTGTGTCTCCGATCAGGTGAGAGGAAGGCTCATTTATAACAATATCGATATCGACAGGCTAACCCCGGTTGAGTCCACCTTCTGGTTCCGAAGCGAAGAAAAAGGAACTTCTGTGACTCCTACTATCAAGTATAAAAATGGATCTATTACAATAAACGGATTACCTCCCGGCCCATATGGAATGAGTGTGAATATCGATGCAAATCCGCTCAATCCACGCATGTTTCCGGGCGACTATTCAACATGGAAATCCTTTACTATCATAGCTGGTCACCGAAGTGATCTGGACATTGAACTTCAGAAGATCATTCATTTGACATCACCGGTGGACAATGCGACGGTGATGAGCTACGGAGGCCAGGAGTGCGCCGACAAAATTGGAAACAATAGTCCGGTAGTTTTTTCCTGGGAGACACTGGAAGATGATGTCTATTATGATTATAGCATTGCGGCAATGCAGTGTAAGCCATTTAAAATGCTGAAAGCAATGACCGGTGCAACCACAAAGGACACATCGATTTCATTGCATCTTCCACATAACGAACCTAACGAATTCTATCTGCTGACGCTGACGGCCAAAAAAAATGGTAAGCTGATCGGGCAACTCGTGACTCATGGCTTGAATGAGTATAAGTGGGAGGGGTGGGATTACCGCTTTCGTATAAACTGAGGAGGTGCGGGTGCCTTTCTTTACCTTTGATAATTATGTCAAACACAAAGAAGCGACCCCAGTTATCCTTCATATGTCAACGAGTCGTTCGAGTCCCGCGCTCTGCAGCGCGGGGCTCAACTCGTCGTTATTGGTGTGCGAGTAAGAGGATTGAATGCCATATACAATCGAAGAACATAAGCATCGATTTTCCGCATGGGCAGCTGGTCGGGCCGCCAATGTTATTGGGTGTCGTTTCTCAGTTGCGCAAGCCAAATTGATCCTCGAAATTTCTGGCTTGAAGCAGGTGCTTGATAGTCCAAATAACCTGCCCTTACCGCACGATATCGACACCGGTCATAGGGAGTGGCGTACAAACGTTGTTGCTGCTGCAACCGGCCAGAAACTCAACTTCACACATGGTGTGGCGGCAAAACTTATTAATATCTATCTTAAAGCCGGGTTCGTTTGTGGTGGGCACCACACCGATGCACGGGTGCAAGCATTACACCCTCCGATCGATAGCGTGCTGCTGGCTGAGTTGTCAGCCCAAAATGTTGGTGGCTTACGCAGTTCTTGGGATGAGGCGCGCCGAATTCGTTGGTCAAAGTTCGACTCTCAACAATATGAAACAGTTATCGATAACATACGCATTTCAATGCCGAATCAGGCGCTTTGGGAAGTCGAGCAGTATTGGCGAGGTTACCAATAGGCGATTAGACCGCCCATCCCGTTTTTTGCGATTGACTATACTATCGTGCCACTGTAAAATATTCCCATAAAGCAGTATCGATATGGGTTAGGTGTGGTTTCAGTCTTTGCTCAAAAAGGAGTTTATTATGAGATTAACCGTTGAACAAATTGCAGAAGAAGCTCTTTCACTTCCCAGTGACGCACGTGCCCTTCTTGCCGATAGATTAGTCGAGAGCCTAGATCCCGCTGAAGACGAAGATATCCGTCAACTCTGGATAAATGAAGCATGTCGCCGCCGCGATGATGTTCGCAGTGGCCGCGTTCAAACAATTCCCGGCGATGTCGCCTTGGCACAAGTCAGGCAAGCCATCAAAAAATGAGATATGAATTTCATCCGGAAGCTCTGGAAGAATACCAAGATGCGGCCCGCTATTATGAGGGTTGCCAGTCCGGTCTCGGGCAGCGTTTTATTGACGCGATTGAGCACGCCATTCAGCGAATTGTCGATAAACCAGAACAATGGAAACCACTTGAAAAGGATGTACGCCGATATCTGACGCGCGTATTTCCTTATTCCATCCTTTACTCTATCGAAGCAGCTTACATTCTTATCATGGCAGTAATGCACTGCCACCGGGAACCCGGATACTGGAAAAATCGCATTCGATAGGCCATTCTTATTACAAGCCGATAACACCATTCAAGCGACAAGTATTCCAACCAGCGGATCGAGTGCGACGAGTCGCGCCTCATCCCCGCGTTCTGCCTATGAAAAAATTAGTAAAAAAGGCTAAAATAAAAAAAGATGTATGAGGAGACGTCTATGAGAAGACATTATCACTGTCTGAGGAGGTCAGACATGCATTACTTAGAATTTCTGCGGTCCGCTTGGCCCAAATTGGTAGTCATTCTAAAATCAGATTTGAAGATCATATTTGAAAATCGCAAGAAGGACCGTTATGAGTATACAGGTGGGAAATTAGAGTATACTTTGTCCCCTTTTTCTGCAGATAAAATATTTGAGGCAGATGTTATCGATTTTAGCCAGTTGGGATTGTGTATACTGTCAGCAAACTACATTGCAGTGGGTGAAGAGATAACGATAAGGAATTTTATGAACTACGCATTGCAAACTGCAAAAGTAATCCGGGTTGAAAAAACTGATGAGGGCTTATTTAAGATAGGATTATCAATTGTATGACCGCACGCGGCAACGAGCAAAAAAACATATTTAGGGATAATCAGGACAGCGACCGGTTTTTCACAAGCGAGGAAGTTTGCAAGCATGCAAGCGAGAGCTGAAGTCAAAAGTTCCATAGTGCAATAGAGCAGCAAAGTACGGACTATTTTTTCAGGGGCACTTCAATTCTATCCCGAATTATCCGTTTAATCATGCTTGCATTTTGAAAGATAAGCTTTTAATTTGCAAGGTTAAAATGCCAAGATACTAAGCTCGGTCTCCTGGGCTACGTTGCCTGAAACGAGGAGTACTGAAGTCCTGTTGAGCAGTAAAAGCAGGTGAACCGGAAAGTTTAAATTACGGAAACAGGGCTATTGTATCAATACCTGTTGTTTCTTTAAAGCCCATCATGAGGTTCATGTTATGCACCGCCTGTCCTGATGCGCCTTTCATGAGGTTGTCTATGGCAGTGACTATGATGAGGGTGTTTGTTCTGTTATTCACAGCAAGTCCAATGTCACAGAGATTGGTCCCGCGGACGTTTTTGACATTCGGATATTTGCCTTCTGCAAGCACTCTTACAAACGGCTCTTTCTGATAAAGCTTTTTATATGTGCCGAGGACTTTTTTAGTGTCGGTGTTCTTTTTAAGTCTTGCATAGATGGTTGAGAGTATCCCCCTGTCATAAGGCCCAAGATGGGGAGTGAAATCAACTGTAATATTTTTATTGGCAATAGCGGAAAGTTCCTGCTCTATCTCAGGCGTATGCCTGTGTGTTGCAACTGAATATGCCCTGAATCCTTCATTTACCTCGCAATATGAAAATGCAGTCTCGCCTTTTCTGCCTGCTCCTGTGGTTCCGGAGGTTGAATCTATGATAATGGAATCAGTGTCTATGAGCCTTGTTTTTAATGCAGGATAAAGCCCGAGTATTGCGCCTGTCGGATAGCAGCCCGGATTTGCTATAAGAGATGACGTTCCAATCTTCTTTCTGTATAGTTCAGGCAGCCCGTAAACAGCTTTTCTGAGAGTTCCTTTGTACTTATGAGACGTCTTGTACCATTCTTCATATATCTCAGGAGAGCGGAGCCTGTAATCTGCGGAGAGGTCTATTATCTTTTTCCTGTTTCTGAAGAAAAAATCTACTGCCTCCTGGGACTCTGCATGGGGCAGGGCCATAAAGAACAGGTCGGCCCTGTTGAGCAGCTTCTCCTTTTTTAGCGGCTCGTATACAAGCTTGGAATGATTGTTCAGATGGGGGAATAAATCGCTGACAGACTTTCCTGCTGATCTTTCTGAGGTAACAGCAGTTATCCTGACAAGAGGATGATTTGAAAGAAGGCGAATAAGTTCGCCTCCTGCATATCCACTGCCGCCACATATAGCTGCTTTTAACATGTTTTCAATGAGTAAATATTTAACTGCTGACGGCTGTTAGCTGACAGCTGTTAGCTAAATTATCTCTTCGAGAACTGGAATCTCTTTCTTGCGCCCTTCTGGCCGTATTTCTTTCTCTCTGTTTCTCTGGGGTCCCTCGTTAAGAAGCCTTCTTTCTTAAGTTTCAGCCTGAGGTCGTTGTCTATTGAGAGTAAAGCCCGTGAAATTCCGTGCCTGAGCGCTCCTGCCTGTCCTGACAGGCCGCCGCCTACAACCTTTGCGGTTATATTGTATTTGCCTGACATCCCTGTTAGCTCAAGGGGCTGCCTTATCATCATCTGCAGGGTTTCACGGGGGAAATATGCGGCAAGGGATTTTTCATTCACGATTATCTGCCCGTTGCCCGGAGACATGCTTACCCTTGCAATAGATGTCTTTCTCCTGCCTGTGGCGCCATATTTGATTTCAGCCATTTAAAACTCCTTATATTGTAAAATTTCTGGTTTCTGAGCTGCATGCGGGTGTTCGTTTCCTCTGTATACCTTGAGCTTCTTCAGCATTGCCCTTCCGAGCCTGTTCTTTGGGAGCATTCCCCATACTGCATCTGTTATAACCTTGTCAGGTTCTTTGGCAAGCCGTTCCTTGAGAGGTTTGGCCTTTATGCCGCCGGGATAGCCTGAATGATGATAATAAATCTTGTCATCAAGTTTTTTGCCTGTAACCCTGACCTTCTCGGCATTCACGACTACAACAAAATCGCCTGTATCAACATTCGGGGTGAACACAGCTTTATTTTTACCGCGCAGATGTACGGCAATCTTTACAGCAAGCCTTCCAAGGATTGCGTCCCTGGCATCTACAACGTACCACTTATGTTCAGTATCAGTTTTTTTAGCAAATTGGGTTTTCATCCCTTCACCTTCCCTTGAGATTTCCTCGTCAAAATTGATCCGCATGAGCGGAAAGAGTAATCATAATAATAGAAATGTCTATGAATTGTCAATATCAGAGCTGCTAAGTTTTGATATCCGGACAGATGCTATTACTTTAAACAGCAGGCCAAATATAGAAGATTGCTTTTGTTATAAACCGGGTATAAGCCTGTCTTTACAGAATTTAAAGGGTATATTAAGGGCATGACTGTTAATTGACACTCTTTGTCAAAATATGATATTTTTAGTATAGGAACATGTCGGATAAAGCAGCGATAATAAAAGAAGCCCAGAAGTATCTTGCGAGGGGCCAGATAGATAAGGCAATAGCTGAATGGGAAAAGCTTGCAAAAGAGACCCCTGATGCTAACACCTATAATACTATCGGAGACCTCTATTTCAAGAAAGGCGATAAAGCTCCTGCTGTAGATTTTTTCCATAAGGCGGCGCGTTTTTTCAGAGATGAAGGATTTTCTCTTAAGGCCTTAGCTCTGTATAAGAAGGTATTAAATATTGACCCTTCAAATACAGATGCTATGAATGCCCTTGGTGAGTTAAGCGAGGAAAAAGGCCTGGCAACTGACGCCATAAAATATTATCTTGCCAGCGCAGACATACTTTCCAGGGAAGGCAAGAAAGATGCCCTGCTGCGCACTTATGACAAAATTCTGAACCTTTCTCCGTCCAATATTTCATTGAGAAATAAGGTAGCGGAGCTTTTTATAAAGGAAGGCCTTCAGATCGAGGCGGCAAAAGAATATCTGCACATAGCAAGATTATACGATGATAAGGATGACATCAATAATGCAAAAGGATATTTCAAAAAGGCGTTGGAACTCCAGCCTAATAACAAAGAGGCCTTGCTTGGGCTGAGTTCTGTATTTGAGAAAACAGGAGATTCAAAACAGTCTTTAGAGTATGCAAAAAAGGCAGTTGCGCTTTGTCCGGATGATGCGGTGCTTTCCTTGAAATGTGCACAGCTTCTGATCAGTCAGGAATCTTTTGCAGATGCATTGCCATATGTATCCAGGGTTATTGAGGCAGAGCCATCAAATATCACAGCAAGAAAACTGCTCGGAGAAATATATCTAAAGGAAGGGGACGAACAAAAGGCCTGGAAAGAATATAGTATGGTGATAGATGAGATGGTGTTTGAGGAGAAGATTGATGAGGCCATAGACACCCTGATATTGTTTAAGGATGTTGAACCTGTTGAGACAAGGAAGAAGCTGGTGTCGCTCTACAAACAAAAAGGGAATACCGAGGCTGCATTTATTGAACTGGTATTTCTGGGCGATGCCTTTGTCCTCTCAGATGGAATGCTGAAGGAGGCATTGAATTGTTATCGTGAGGCAGTACAGATACATCCTGATGATCCGGAGTTACAGGGCAAGGTGACTGACATTGAAAGGGAGTTGGGAGAAGAACAGGCGTCGGCAAGACCTGAAAAGTCAGTTGAGGAGTCTCTGGCAGAGGCAGACATATTTCTCAGGTATGGCCTTTACGACGAAGCAAGGACGCTTCTTGAAAATCTTAAGATAAGAGAACCCCGGGATATTGATATTCATGCAAAACTTAAAATTTTATATATAGACACAGGTGATAAAGAACAGGCTGTGGCTGAGTGTCTTGTTCTTGCAGAGCTTTACAGCAGGGCAGGCAATATGGAACAGAGAGAAGGGATACTTAAAGAAGCCTATGAGATAAACCCTGAGGATCACCGGCTGCTCGAAAGAGCATCTATGCAGCCTTCGGCAGAGTTTGTAGCGCCTGTTTCTGAGGAGTCCGCTCTGGGTATAAACCTTGAGGACTACAGCGAAGATATGTCAGAGGCTGAGTTCTATTTAAGGCAGGGATTGTATGCAGAGGCAAATGCGATATATCAAAAGCTCCTTAAACTCTTCCCTGACAATGAAGAGATAAAACAGAAACTTTTGTCGGTAGAAGTCCCTATGCCGGAAGAAGCTGCTGCAAAAGAGGAGACAATAGAAGGGTTTGCCGAAAAGCCGGTCGCGGAGTTTGTGATGCCGGAGGCGCTCGATGCGCAGGAAGCTCCGGAGCCTGCACTGGGGAACGATGTGCTTGATATATTCGAGGAGTTTAAAAAAGGCCTTGAAAAAGAGGTAGGGGCAGAGGATTCAGAGACGCACTATAATCTCGGTATTGCTTATAAGGAGATGGGACTGATAGACGATGCAATAAGGGAGTTTCAGGTATCGAAGAATGACCCAAAGAGATTTACCCAGTCAATAAATATGCTCGGGATATGTTATATGTCTAAGGGCCTGTTTTCCCTTGCAATTGAATCTTTCAGCAGTGTGCTTGGGAAAATAGAAACAAGGGATGAGTCATACTGGGGTGTAAAATATGACCTTGCAGAGGCCTATGAAAAAAAAGGAGATGTTAGAGAGGCGCTTGAGTTCTATACAGGTGTATACGGGTGGAATTCAAAGTTCAGGAATGTTTCAGAGAAGATTAATCTGTTAAAAGTAATGGTTGCAGGAGCGCCTGAAAAAAGAGTAATATCCGAAAAGCAGAAGATAAAGAAGGAAAGGGTTTCTTACTTATAGAGTATGGATTATCTTGATTATTACAGTTTAAAAGAGCACCCGTTTTCGAATGTTGTTGATAACAGGTTTTACTATAAGGGCACACAGCATTCAGAAGCGCTGGTAAGGCTGAAATACGCCATTGATACAAAAAAGGGACTGGCGGTTGTTATCGGCGATATAGGGACAGGCAAGACCACATTGGCGCGCAGGCTTCTCGATGAGCTTGATGAGAGTGTCTATGAGGCAGTCCTTCTTGTTGTAATCCATTCAGCGGTAAGCGCTGACTGGCTGCTGAAGAAACTTGCAATACAGCTTGGCGTATCAGATATAAAAGACGACAAGGTTGAGCTTCTGAGCCAGATATACAGAAGGCTTTATGAACTGGGTGAGCAGGGGAAAGCGGCAGTAGTTATTATTGATGAGGTCCAGATGCTTAAGTCTAAAGAGATAATGGAAGAATTCAGGGGCCTGTTAAATATGGAGATGCCCGAAGGAAAGATGGTGAACTTCATATTTGTCGGCCTGCCTGACCTTGACAGCGTACTGTCGCTTGACGAGCCGTTAAAGCAGAGGGTTGCAGTAAGGGTGAGACTGAGGGCGCTTTCTGAAGAAAATACAAAGGACTATGTAACCCATAGAATGCATGTAGCCGGCTGTCCCAAAAATCCATTCACAGATAGCGCAATAAAGGCCATATTCCAGTATTCAAGCGGAGTTCCGCGGCTGATAAATACTATTTGCGACAACGCGCTTCTTGATGGATATCTGTTCAAGGCGAATGCAATAGATGAGGCAATTATAAGGGCTGTTGCCGTTGATCTTGGGCTGAACGGGGAAGAAAAGAAATAGTCTTTATCTGCAGTTTCACTGTATATCTTGAGAGTTCTAACCTTATCTTTGAGGGGTACCAGAAATTTCCATTGCTTACAGGGGCCTCATAAAAAATCCTGAGTTCCCTGCCGTTATCAAGTTCTATTGTCTGATGAGTCGGCAGCATTGTTTTTTTATCGATAGCAATGCTCTGCCATGAATTCCTGAGCTGATAGATTCCATTTTGCTCTTCTATGTTATAGTCTTTAATCGTCCACCAGAGGATGCCGTTTCGTAAACCGTCTACAAGGATTATTCTTTTATTTCTGCTGAGCTCGGGATTGCTTTTTATCGTGCCGTTTGCCTCTGTCAGTTCTGCTACGAGAAAACCTAATGAGTAAATCCGCAGGTCTAAAGTCTCATCTGTGAGTTCAAGCGCTGCATCGCCTGTTATTATGCTGTCATCTTTTTCAAACTCAACATAGAAGGTTGCTGCAACGCTTTTTATGCTGCTGCGCTCGGCAATGGTTTTTTTTATATCACTGCCTTCGTAATTGGGCAGTTCAACTCTCTTCGCTGAGCAGGAAGTTAGCAAAACCAGAGCAGAAAAGCAGAAGAGCAAAAGTCCGGAAGAATAAAAAATCTTTTTTATTGTTTTGCTGATAGCTGTCTTTTTAACGTCCGAGTGTAGCTTCAAGTGCATCCTCAACATCCTTCACCCCGAATACCTCAAGTCCGAAAAATTCCTTGAGCCTGCCCTGATTGGTCCTGGACATTACCGCCTTCTTAAACCCTATCTTTGCCGCCTCTTTAATCCTCTGTTCTGCGTGTGCAACGGCCCTTATCTCACCGGAAAGGCCGACCTCTCCAAACATGAACACCTTTGGGTCAATGGGTATCTCCCTGAGAGAAGATGCTATTGTTGTTACAATCCCCAAGTCGATTGCAGGCTCGATGATTTTAAGCCCGCCAACAACGTTTATGAATATGTCCATCCCTCCCAGGTGCAGTCCTGCATTTTTTTCAAGCACTGCGGCCAGGAGATTTACCCTGTTAAAATCCACCCCGATACTTGTTCTTCTCGGCATCCCGAATGTTGTTGGCGATACTAAGGCCTGAATCTCAACCATCAAGGGCCTTGTGCCTTCTATGCTTGCAATGACTGTTGAACCGGAGACATTAAGAGGCCTTTCCGCAAGAAATAATTCAGAAGGGTTTTCTATTTCAGAAAGCCCTGCATCAGTCATCTCAAATACGCCTATCTCATTTGTTGAACCGAAACGATTTTTGACAGTCCGTAATATTCTATAGGGATGTCCCCTGTCTCCTTCAAAATAAAGGACTGTATCAACGATATGTTCCAGTACCCTGGGGCCTGCAATTGCGCCTTCTTTTGTAACATGACCGATTATGAATACAGGGATTCCAGATTTCTTGGCAAAAAGCATGAGTCTTGCCGCACACTCCCTCACCTGGCCGACTGAACCCGGCGCTGAGAATATCTCCTCTGTGTACATTGTCTGGATTGAGTCAACAACAATCACACCCGGGTTGAGTTTTGAGGCTGTATCAATAATGCCTTCAAGAGATGTTTCAGCAAGAAGGATTATCCTGTCAGAATCTATTGAGAGCCGCTCCGCCCTCATTTTTATCTGCTCGGGGGATTCCTCGCCTGACACATAAAGAGCGCTCTCATATTTTTTTGAGAGCCCTGCCATAGCCTGCATGAGAACTGTTGATTTTCCTATTCCCGGGTCGCCGCCGACAAGGATTACAGAGCCTGCAACAACCCCGCCGCCCAAAACCCTGTCAAGTTCTTTAATGCCTGTGGTTGTACGTTTTTCTTTTCCGCTGGTGATTGTATTCAGGGGCTGGGGTTCTGACCTGCCTGACGGCCTTCTGCCCTGCCTGCTCTCTTTTTTCTCCTCGACAAGGGTGTTCCATTCCCCGCAGTCAGGACATTTGCCGAGCCATTTGGGACTGACATATCCGCAGGCCTGGCACTGGAAGAAGGTCTTTATCTTAGCCATTTATTATTATAGTCTTGTATTCAGGTGATTGACAAGGGATTAACGCCAATGGAGATTAGATGAGCGTAACAATTTTGACGTGGAAAGAGATGCCTTAAATTTAGATACGTTACGATCGGTTCCTGATATAATACGAAATCAAGAGATAACCTATGAGCGCAAAGACCATTTATGAACGATTTCTCTGGTTTGACCACAAGGCCAGGGCAAAGAGATACCCCAACACTACAGTGCTTTCCAAAGAATTTGAAATATCTCCCAAGACCGCCCAAAGGGACATCGAATTCATGCGAGACAGGCTGAGATGCCCGCTGTTATACGACCAGAGCAGAAAGGGCTATTATTATCGGGATGAAACTTTCTCCCTGCCCATGATTTATCTTTCCTCTGAGGAATTATCCTCACTCCTGATAGCAAAAAAGATGCTTCAGGGAATTGGCGGAGATTTTATAAAGCAGGAGCTTTCTTCTGCTATAGATAAAATAACAGGCATTCTGAAAAAGCACAGCCTTGCAGAAGATGAACTCGAAAACACCCTGTCCTTCCAGATGGTAGAATATTCTCCGGCTCCTGAGGGAATTTTTAAGGCAGCGCTGGACTGCTGCATAAAGAGAAAATGTCTTAGTTTTACTTATTATTCTCCTGCAAGCGATGAGAGGATTGAAAGGACTGTTGACCCTTATCACCTTCTTAACTATATGGGAACATGGTATCTGATTGCCTATTGCCATTTAAGAAATGAAATCA
>Ga0265292_1000543_pt1 | contig 50449 bp, 48 predicted proteins | sample Munlanlewell296A_FD_189080 | JGI IMG/M metagenome (GOLD analysis project Ga0265292, IMG submission 189080) | Leachate microbial communities from a municipal landfill in Southern Ontario, Canada - Leachate well 296A | ecosystem: Engineered > Solid waste > Landfill > Unclassified | place: Canada... | reverse complement strand
GCTGGTGGACGCGAATCTGGGCAAGAACCTGGTGGGAGGGGGGCTGGTCTGCCTCAAGGAAGCGATCAAGGCCGGCACCTGCCTCCCCAAGCCCTTCCTGTGGGCGCCCGACCTGGCGCAGCGGGCCTCGGGCATCTCCACCGGTCCAGGAAAGGCGCTGGGCTGGACCCTGTTGGCCGTGATGGGAGCGACCACCTACATCTCGCAGAAGCAGCTCATGGCAGGCCAGCAACAGCAGAACCCGCAGATGCAGATGATGACGAAGTTCATGCCGGCGATGCTGGTGTTCATCGGCATGAGCTTGCCTCTGGGGGTACTGGTCTACTGGGTCACGACCAACCTGTGGACCATGGGCCAGCAGTGGGTGATGCTGCGCGGCCAGGCGGCTCCGGAGCCTCCGGCGGAGGGGAAGGGCAAGCGTGCCAGAAAGCGTTGAGGTTTCCGGACGCACCGTCGAGGAGGCCGCCCGCGAGGCGCTGAGGCTCCTCGAGGCGCTCCCCGAAGAGGTGGACGTCGAGGTGCTGGATGAGGGGCAGCGAGGGCTCTTCGGCATCGGGGGCCAACAGGCCCGGGTGCGGGTGAGCGTCAAGACTCCCGGCAATGTCGCTGAACCCGAGGAGCCGCTCGAGGACGAGCTCGAACCGGCGGAGCCGTTGGCGGGAGAGGCCGACGAGGCGCTCGAACCTGCGGCTGTGGAGGCGCTGGACGCGGAGGCCGACCTGGCCGAGGACTTCGTGATCGGTCTGCTGGACGCGCTGGACATCGACGGCGAGGTCGATGTGGACGTCCGGGGCGACACGGTCAATATCGACATCGTCGGACCCTCCATGGGCCTGCTGATAGGGAGAAGGGGCGCCACCCTGGAAGCCTTGCAGGACCTGGTTCGTATGGCGGTGCAGCGGCAGACCGGGCGGCGAACGCGGTTGGTCGTGGACGCGGAAGGCTACCGGGTGCGCCGCCAGAGCATGCTGGTGGAACAGGCCCACAAGGCCGCATCAAGAGTCAAGGCCTCGGGGGCGCCGGAGCGGTTGGACCCGATGAGTGCCTACGAGCGGAAGATCGTGCACGACGCTCTGGCATCCACCTCCGGTGTCGTCACCGTGAGTGAGGGTGAAGAGCCCTACCGGCGCGTGGTCATCCAGAAGGCCTGAAGGCTCTCGAGCGAGCCTGCCCCGGCTGATCTTGGGGGGTTTTGCGGTGGTTGAGCGCGCGAGTTCTCGATCGGGCCGAAGAACCCCCTCCCATCCCGCTGGATCGGAGCCGGCGCCGCTCGCCGGAAATCGGGCGACGGCCGCACACCCGGAACAACCGGCACCTTCCACCTCCGCCGCGGAGTCCGTTCCCGGTGATTTCCGGGAAGGAATGCTCGTCGGGTTGCTGGTCGGACTGGGCCACTTCGGGGGGGACGGAAAGCAGGCGCAGGTCACCATCCGGATGCACGTCAGACACCGAAGCCTGTTCGAGTGGTTGGTCGAGCAGTTCCCGGGGTCCAGGCTCTACGGTCCCTACAGCCACGGCGGGCGCAACTACTACCAGTGGATGGCGCGCGGGGCCTGTCTGCGCGAGCAGGTACTTCCGGTGCTCTCCCGACATATCTCAGAGGGGTTGGACGCCCATGCGGCGTCCCGACTGGCCAGCATGGTCGAGCGCTACGGACTCTAGTGCAGTGCGCCCGAGAGATGCCACTGACGGTGGGGGTTGTTTCACCGGGGAGTTTCACGTGGAACCAATAGAACCAGCGGAACGTGAGGCGACGTGACCGGGTCTGACCCCTGGTGGGCGGGATTGCCGCATTCGACACAGGTCTCCGGCGAGAGGCTGGGGATGTTGAACAAGTACGTGCGGCTGCTTCGTGGAGCAGGCACCGTGGAGGGTATGGTCGGGCCCGGATTGGCTGCCACGATTGAGGAGCAGCTCCAGGTCACTCTCCGTCTTGCCAATGCGCGCTCTCCCGGTGACGGAGAGAGGTGGATCGACGTGGGCTCCGGCAACGGCATCAATGCCCTTCCTCTCGCCGTCGCCTGGCCGGAGGCCCACTTCACCCTGATGGACGTACGCCGGCGGTCCGCGGGGTTCATGGAAGCGGCAATCCGATCGCTGGGATTGGAGAACGCGCTCGTGCGCCTCGGCCCGGTCGAGCTGCTGGCCAGGGGACCAGAGAGGGAGGCGTTCGATGTTGCCACGGCTCGGGCCCTGGGCCCGTTGCCCGTCGTTGTGGAGCTTCTGGGGGCGTTGGTGCGCCCAGGCGGGGCGCTGATGGTGCCTCGATGGGGCGTGGAGGATGCGGAGATGGCCGATGCGCGGGCCGCGTGCCAGACGATGGGTCTCGGTGCTCCCGAACTGGTCTTTCTGGGCACGGGTCAGGTTGACCCGAAGGTGGGGGTCGTTATCATGAGCAAGGTTTCCCCAGCCCCCGCCGCGTTCCCGCGCAGGCCGGGAGTTCCCGCCCGCCGTCCGTTGCGGATGTCGACCCCTCACCCGGAGGCCTGAACAGTTGATCGAGGATCGGTTGCCGCGCTGGGCCGGGAGCGAGCCCGGCGCGGAAGAGGTTTCCCGGCCCGATCTGCTCCCCACGACCGGCGTCGGCGCCGCGACCGAGCCCTTCTCGGTGGCGGGGACCCCAGGCTTGGCCGCGCCGCCCGCGCCGGCAGAGCCTGGGGGGGAGGCGCCCCGTAACCCCGCCCCGCCTCCCGACATTGAATACTTTGCCCGGGTTGTGCCGCGTGCACGCCCGGCTGCCGACCCGAGAGCGCTCGAGATCAACTTCCCGTGCCCGGCGCTGATCATGTGCGTGGCCAACCAGAAGGGCGGGGTGGGAAAGAGCACCACCACCGTGAACCTGGGCGCCTGCCTGGCGGAGCGGGGAGCCCGGGTCCTGATCGTGGACCTCGACCCACAGGCCAATGCCTCCACGGGACTCGGGCTGGACCACCGGGCCCTGGAGCGCAGCATCTACGAGGTGGTGGTCGGCGGGCTTCCGATAAGCGAAGTGATAGTCGAGACCCCGGTCGCGAACCTCTTCGTGGCGCCTGCGAAGGTGGAGTTGGCGGGGGCAGAGATCGAGCTGGTGTCGGCCTTCTCCCGGGAACTGAAGGTCCGCCGGGCCCTGGAAGCAGTGCGGGAGCAGTTCAACTACGTGCTCGTCGACTGCCCACCTTCCCTGGGATTGCTGACGGTCAACGCACTGGCGGCCGCCGACCAGGTCCTGATCCCCATCCAGTGCGAGTACTACGCGCTCGAGGGATTGGGGCAGTTGCTCCAGAACATCGAACTGGTGAAGGCCCACCTGAACCCTGGTCTCCGCGTCGGCGGGATCGTTCTCACCATGTTCGACGCGCGCACCCGGCTGGCGGAGCAAGTCGTGGGCGAGGTCCGCACCTACTTCCCGAACGAGGTCTTCTCCACGATCGTGCCCCGCAGCGTTCGTTTGTCGGAGGCACCCGGGTTCGGCCAGCCCATAACGACATACGATTCCGGCTCGCGCGGCGCCGTGGCGTACCGCCTGCTGGCTGAGGAGATGATCGCCCGAACGGCTCGGAGTTCGCGGCCGGCAACGGAGTAGGCATTCGGGTTCCGGAGATCCCTGGAGGAGAGGCAGAGAGATATGGAGCGCAAAGGCGGGCTGGGTAAGGGGCTGGGGGCGTTGATACCCGGCGTGACGGTCGGTGGTCCCCGGCTGGATGAGATTCTCGTGGATGCCATCGCGTTCAACCCTCGCCAGCCCCGCTCCGGCTTCGACGAGGACGGGATGGCCGACCTAACGGCCAGCGTGAGAGAGCTGGGAGTGCTGCAACCGATCGTCGTGCGTGCGTGCGACGGTGGATACGAATTGGTCATGGGAGAGCGTCGCCTTCGTGCTGCCCGCGCGGCCGGGCTGTCCCAGATCCCCGCCATCATTCGTGAAACCGAGGACGACGAGCTTCTGCGGGATGCTCTGGTGGAGAACCTCCATCGTGAGGATCTTAACCCCCTGGAGGAGGCCGCCGCCTACCGGCAGCTCTTGGACGACTTCGGCACCACCCACGAGGATCTCGCCAGGCGCCTCGGCAAGACGCGCACCTACATCACTTCCGCGCTGCGGCTTCTGGCGCTTCCGGCTGGGGTGCAACGCCTGGTGGCGGGACGCAGCTTGTCGGCCGGCCAGGCTAGGGCCATCCTGGCTCTGGGAGAGCCAGATCTCGAGGAGCGACTGGCGCAAAGGGTGGCCGACGAAGGTTGGCCGGTGAGAGCCATCGAGGAGCTTGTCCGTCGGCACGCCCTGGGCGAGGCGATCGATGCCACCGGAAAGATCCCGAAAGGTGCGAGCCGCATCCCCGCGGTGCCCGAGAAGGGTCTCGCGGCTGCCGCGGAAGCCTTGTCGGACAGGCTGGACACGCGCGCGCGGATCCTGATGGGCCGGCGCAAGGGCCGCATCGTCATCGAGTTTGGCTCCAGGGAGGATCTCGACCGTATCCTAGGGTCGCTTCTGCCGCCCGGTGACAAGCGGAGATAGAAAGCGGCGGAGGGGAGAAGAGATCCGAACGCTAGCGTGGTAGGTCCGAATTCACCGCCATATCGCTAGGTGCTGCGGCGGGCAAGTGCCCGCTTGACCACCCCGTCGACCAGATCCGGGAACTCGATGCCGGCGGCCTCCGCCGAGAGGGGAACCAGGCTGGTTTCCGTCATGCCCGGGCAAGTGTTGACTTCGAGCACCCACGGCTTGCCTTGGCCGTCGACGATGAGGTCGGTACGCGATAGGTCTGCGCAGTTGAGAACCCGGTGGGACGCCATCGCGGCCTCGGTGCAGGCGGCCGTCGCGTCGGGGTCTATGCGAGCCGGGATGAAGAACTCCGTCGCCCCGATCGAGTAGCGGGCGTTGAAGTCGTAGGCCCCTTCCCTGGGAACGATTTCGACCGGCAAGAGAGCTTCAGGCGAGCCGTCCAGCCCCTCGCGCACTGCGATCGCGACCTCCACGCCCGTCACGAAGCGCTCGAGGAGAACACGGTTGTCGTAGGCAAAGGCGCCGATCAACGCCGCCGGCAGACCCGAGGCCTCTCCGACGATGCGAAGCCCCAGCGACGAGCCGCCGCGGGCCGGCTTGACCACCAGCGGCAAGCCGAGGCGTGCCACCGCCTGGTCCAGCAGGGCTGCCGCACCCATCTCGCGGAACGCCATCACCGAGATGGTCAGCGAGTCGGGGGTGGCCACCCCTTCGCGGGCCAGGGCGGCCTTGGCCAGCGGCTTGTCGAACGCCAGGTGGCTGGCAAGGGCGCCCGGGCCCGTGTACGGAAGTCCCAGTAGATCCAGCATGCCCTGGATCGTGCCGTCCTCGCCGGGCCGGCCGTGAAGGCACAGGTAGGCGAGGTCGAAGTCGCCCGAGCGCAATTGTCTGATCAGTCGCTCGTCCACGTCGAACTCGCTCACCTCGTGACCGCGCTCGGCCAGACCCTCGGCCACCCGGCGGCCGGAGTGCAAGGACACCTCCCGTTCGAGCGAGAGCCCTCCTGACAGCACGGCGACATGGAAGCTCACGGTGCTCCACCTCCAATGAGGGCCCGGTAGAGAGCGAGCTCCTCGCGCACAACGCCGGCCAGCCGGCGCACACCCTCCCGGATGCGTTCCGGCGGCGGCAGCGAGTAGCACAGCCTGAGGGCATTGCGACCCTGCCCATCGGCGAAGAAGCCTGTGCCGGGCACATACGCAACCCGCGCGGAGATCGCACGCGGCAAGATTTTCTTTGCGTCCAGCCCGTCGGGCAGCACTACCCAGACGAAGAAGCCGCCCTTGGGAACGGTCCACCGGGTTCCCTCCGGCATGTGCTCCCCGAGCGAGCTCACCATGGCCTCCATCCGTTCTCGGTAGATGCCCCGGTACTCCTTGACGAGATCGCGCCAGGGGTACCGGCGGAAGAAGAGCTCCGTGAGCAACTGGTTGAAGGCGGGCGAGCAAAGGTCGGCTGCCCCCTTGACCATGATGAGCTTCTCGCGGATCGGGGGTGGGGCCAGCACCCAACCGATGCGAAGTCCCGGGGCCAGGATCTTGGAAATTGTTCCCAAGTAGATGACGTTTCCGGGGTCGATGGAGCGCAAAGCTGGAAGAATCTGGCCGTCGAATCCGAGCAAACCGTAGGGATTGTCCTCGACCACGAGGACCCCCAGGCTGGCTGTGGTTTCCAGGAGCGCGCCGCGCCGCTCGAGTGCGAGGCTCACACCGGCCGGGTTGTGGAAGTTGGGGACGGTGTAGAGGAACTTCACTCGTTTACCCCGGGCGCGCAAGTCCTTCACCGCAGGCACCAGGGCGTCCACGCGAAGGCCGTCGCCGTCCATGGGCAGGTGCACTACCTGGATCTGGTACTGGGAGAACGCCGAGAGAGCGCCGGTGTAGGAGGGGGCCTCCGCCAGCACCACGTCCCCCGGGTCGCAGAAGATACGGGCCAGCAGGTCCAGAGCCTGCTGGGAACCGGCCGTGACGACGACATCCTCGGGGTGGGCCGTGATGTGCTCTTCCGCCATGATCTCGCAGAGCCGTTCGCGCAACGCCGGCTCACCCTGCCCGCCGGTGTACTGCAGGGCCGCCGGACCGCGATCGGTGAGCAGTTCTTCGCAGAGGCGTTCGAGGGCCTCGAATGGCACCGCAGCCGTGTAGGGCATCCCGCCGGCCAGGGAGATTACCTCTGGTCGGGAGGCCACGGCGAACAGCGCCCGGACTTCGGAGGCGGTGATCTCCAAAGTGCGGCTTGCGTAGCGGTCGACGTATGGATCGAGGCTGAACTCGCTCATGGCATCCGCGGAGTCGAAGGTGGCGGGGTCGAATGTAGTGGGGGGAAGGATACTACGGGTGCAGTCTGCCGGTGGGTCGGGAGGGCGGGAAGCCCGGCAAGTGCCCTATTGGGCGAGCGCCGGAAAGCTCCCCGTGTCGCAGGGGTTGGCCGCGAATCCGGCCAGAGCCTGGGCCAGTGCGGCGGCCAGCAGGTCCTGGAATGCCGGCTCGGCCAGGCGCTTCTCTTCGGCGGGGTTGGAGATGAAAGCGGGCTCGACCAGCACGGCCGCCATGCGGGTTTCCCTCAGGATGGGGAAAGCCTTGGCGTGGGTTCGACCGTCGGGAAGCGAGGTCTGGGAAGTGATCTCCTCCTGCACCAACCCGGCCAGACGCATGCCGGCCTCGCTGACGAAGCTCTCGGACCCGAAGTAGTAGGTGCTGGAGCCCTCGGCCGAGGGACTGGGATCGCAGTTGGCGTGGACGGAGACGAACACGTCCACGTCGGCCTCGTTGGCGATGCGGGCACGGACATGCTCGTCGGGACCCTGGCCCGAGCGCCTGGAGATCAACACCTCGCAACCCAAAGCCTGCAAGCGTCCGGCCAGGCGCCGCACGATCTCGAAGCAGACGTCGGATTCGCGCACCCCGGCCGGTCCAATCCCCCCCGGATCCTCGCCCCCATGGCCGGGATCGAGCATGACGCGAAGTCCGGGCAGGCCGTGCGGGCGCGCCCGCCATGCCTCCCGCTCGCGGATGTGCGAGGCCGAGACGTCGGAAACCGTGGAGCGCAGGTTCTGTAGGGCAATCACGGTCGACTCGCCACAAATTCCGTCGGCAAGCAGACCGACGTTGCGCTGGAACTGGCGCAGGGCGAGATCGGTCTTGGCTCCCAAGATCCCGTCCTCCCGGCCGGCATCGAAGCCCAAGGCGTTCAATCGCGCCTGAAGAGCAACGACGTCGTCGCCTCGCAGGGGTTCGCCTCGCAGGTACAGCAGGCGCCGGCCCAGCTGATAGGAGGCCTCGACGAGCTCTCTCCAGGTGTCCGGGCCGACCAAGTCGTCCACGCGGAGCCGGCGCGCCTGCTGGAACGCGCGCACGGCGGCCTGGGTTTGCGGACCGAACGATCCCTCCCGCTCCTCCGTGCCAACGGGATAGCCGAGCGCGATGAGCCGCTGCTGGACGTCCCGCACGGCCTCGCCGTGCTGGCCCGCCCGAATCAGATCCATTCCGACCTCCGACTCTAGTGTGGTGCGTCCGAAGTTCCCCTACATTCGGTCGCGTCCGCATCCCGAATCGCGGCGTTGTGTGTGGTGCCCTGCGCTTCGGGCGCACCACACTAGGCGAGGTGCTCCGCCAGATCGCCCATCAGTTGGGCCTTGCCGCGGGCCCCGACGATGCGCTTGCGTTCCTGGCCGCCGACGAACAGGGCCAGGGTCGGGATGCTCATGATGTTGTAGCGACGGGCGACGGCCATGTTGGAGTCGATGTCGAGCTTGGCCACGACGATCTTGCCCGGGTGCTCGGAGGCGATCTCCTCCAGCACGGGGGCGACCATCTTGCACGGGCCACACCACTGGGCCCAGAAGTCGACCAGGACGGGGGTATCGGCCTTGAGGACCTTCGCCTCGAAGTCGGAATCGGTGACGGTGATGATTTGGCTCATAGCGTCTCTGCCGCGCGGTGCTCCACCGCAGGCGGCGCCTCCTCCCTCTGGAGCTAACGGGAACGCAATCGAGTCTAGTGTAGTGCGCCTTCGGCTTGCAGGAATCTCTCGGCGTCCAGTGCGGCGGCGCAGCCGGTTCCCGCCGCCGTGATGGCCTGGCGGTAGATGTGATCCACCACGTCGCCGCACGCGAACACTCCCGGCACGCTGGTGAAGGCGCGCGGCGCTTGGGTGGCGATGTAGCCGGCGGGATCGAGCTCGAGCTGACCCTCGAACAGCACGGTGTTGGGGGTGTGTCCGATGGCGACGAACACCCCGGTCACGGATATCGCGGATATCTCTCCCGTCCGGACGTTGCGCAGGCGCACGCCGCCAACCCTGTCCTCACCCAGGATCTCCTCGACGACCGAGTCCCAGATGAAGGAGATCTTGGGGTTGGCGAAGGCCCGATCCTGCAGGATCTTGGAAGCGCGCAGGGCGTCGCGTCTGTGCAGCACCGTGACCTTGGAGGCGAAACGCGTGAGGAAGGCGGCCTCTTCCAGGGCGGAGTCTCCTCCGCCGACGACGAGGATCTCCTGGTCCCGGTAGAAGAAGCCGTCGCAGGTGGCGCAGTACGAGACACCGCGACCGAGCAGACGCGCCTCCGAGTCCAACCCGATACGGCGCGCGGAAGCGCCGGTGGAGACGATGACGGTGCGGGCGCGGAATTCCTCGTCCTCCGTCCAGACTCCAAACGGGCGGGAGGAGAAGTCCACCCGCGTCACGTCGCGGGTGGAGAACTCCGATCCGAAGCGCTCGGCCTGCGAGCGCATCTCGGCCATGAGTTGGGGACCCTGGATACCTTTGGGGAATCCGGGATAGTTCTCGACGTCGGTGGTGAGCATGAGCTGGCCACCGGCTTCGACGCCCTCGATCACCAGCGGGGCGAGGTGCGCGCGAGCCGCATAGATCGCGGCGGTCAGGCCGGCCGGCCCTGAGCCGACGATGATGGTCTCACGCACGGGGATTGCCAACTTGGTCTCCATCCTCGAAACGAATCCGCGCTCTGGTGGTCAAACGCAATTGTGTAGGCACTCCATTCCCAAGGCAACGACGTTCGTGCGACGCGCATGTGCAAGTCGCCCGCGGCTGGTGTGTCCAGGCCCGGGATTCCTGCTAGGCTCGCCGCCATGGACCCGGAGACCCACGAGGAAGTCCCCATCTGCGTCAATCACCCGAAGGTTCACACCCGGGTGAGCTGCAGCGCGTGCGGCGATCCCATATGTCCACGGTGCATGGTGTCCACGCCGGTCGGTCAGAAGTGCGCCAAATGCGCGCAGCTTCCTCGCTCGGCGCGTCGCCAGGCGCGGGCGACCCACTACGCCCGAGCATTGGGTGCGGGGGCCGTGGTGGCCGTGGTGGGGGGATTGATCGCGCCGTCGGTATACGGGGTGCCGGTCCTCGGATGGTTCTTCCCGTTTCTTATGGGCAGCGCCGTGGGCGCCGCCGTGCACTGGGGCGCGCATCGTTCGGCCTCCCGTGTCTTTACAGTCATGGCTGTGGCGCTCGCGTTGGGGGGACTGGGGTTGGGCCTGGTGGTGGCCGGCCTGCCCATCTGGGGCTTGCCTCGCTTCGGGCTGAGCTTCCTCGTCGCGGCGCTTGGAGCGTTTGGCGCGAGCCGGGGGCCCTAAGTGCCCACCGGCGCAGATACGCTCACATTCAAGCGCCCCCGCATCCCCGATGGCTGCGTTGCTCGTCGCTTGCGTACCATCAAGGTACGCGGCGCTCCTCGCGGCCTTGCCCTCGGGGCGCGGTGACGCTCTCGGTCGTGACCGTACCTACGCCGGCGGGCACTATGAGCCGCGGATTCCCGGGTTACGTATTCAGCGCTCGAGTGTAGGGGAACTTCGGACGCACTACACTAGGTGCTTGAGCGAAGCTGGACCTGCGCCATGTAGACCACGTCGCAGGCGTCCTCGGAAAGCACCCAGATCTGCACCCGATTGAGGGGGCTCGAGGCCGGTACCGAGGTGAGCACGGCGTAGATCAGCGCGGGGCGCCCCTCGAACCTGGCGAACTCGAGGTAGACGGGCAGGAACGGACCTGGGACTCCCGAACGGACCTGGGCAAGGCAGGCGGCGGCCAGAACTTCGGGCGCGGCCCTGGTCGGCGACGGCGACGAAGCGGCCCCGGCGGCCTTCGACGTTTGATCGGTCGCCCGGGTGCTGGGAGCGGTGGCGACCGGAGAAGCCGCAGGGGAGGCAGCTGGTTCGGCCCCGGGGGTTCCCCCGACAAGGGGAGCCGTCTGCGTTGCGGTTGTCCCCTCTCCGCCGGCCAAGATGGAACTGCTGTCCGCCCGAGGGGCGCTGAGGGCCTGTCCTTCGCCGGTCCCGGCGCGCTCGGCGAGCAAGCTCGAGAACTCCTGAGAGCGACGGCGCGCCTCTGCCGGCTTCATGCCGGCGAAGGAGTCGAACAGCGGCAGAGACCCCAGCGACTGAGCGATGTTGGCCCGCGTGTACTCGGCGCCTTCGCTTCGTACGACCGGCACGCCAAACCCGCCCGCTTCGCCAACCGTGGAGGTCTCGGGCCGGGGGGCCCGGACAAGCACCAATCCGAGCGCCAGCGCGACCGCGACGCCCAATCCGCCCAGAGCAAGCACCCATCGACGCCGCGGCGCCCACCGCAGCCGGCTGCCGGCGCGCCGGCGCGCCATGGCCCCGCTGGTTGCCCTCTCTGCCGCCAGGAGATTTGAGATTCGGACCTGCAGGGCTTCGGGCATGGGCATCCCGCCCGGGGAACTCAACCCGGCCACCGTCTCGCTCAGGCTGGAAAGCCTTGTGCGACACGCCCCACAGGTCTCGATGTGGGCCATGATCGCCGCCTTCTCCTTGGCCGGCAGATCGCCGTCCAGGAAGGCCGCGAGTCTTCCGAAGGCGGTTTCGTGTTCCACAGCGTCACTCATCTCGCAGGCATCCAGGTCACGTTGGTTAGATGTCCTTCGGGGTCGGGGAGTTCCCGCCGGCGGCGGACGGGGTGATCCGCCCGCCTGATCGGAACTCCTCCAAGGCTTCGGCAAGCATCGCGCGGCCGCGATGCACCCGGGACTTGACCGTGCCCACCGGGGTGTCCAGTGCGGCGGCGGCTTCCTCGTAGGAAAGAGCTTGGACGTCGCGCAGCACCACCGCCGCCCGGAATTCCAGCGGCAGCCCGGCAAGGGCGTGCGCGACCACGAGGGCGGTCTCGGTGGCGCGCGCGTGGTCACCCGTGGAATCGGCATGCAGCTTGGGGTCCAGCGGCACGGTGGCCGTGTGGCTGCGCCGGCGGGCCAGGTCCAGGGCCGCGTTGACCGCGACTCGGTGCAGCCAGGTCGAGAAAGCCGCCTTTCCCTTGAACCCCCCAAGGCTTCGGTAGGCCGACAGGAAGGCATCCTGCGCGGCATCGGCGGCATCCTCAGGGTTTCCCAGCACGTGGTAGCAGAGCGAGTACACCCGGTTGCGGTGGCGGCGGAACAGCTCCTCGAACGCGCCCGCTTGACCGCTCAAGTGCTCGCGCACCAGGGTCTCATCGGAAGCGACCTGGTTCATCGCCCGTCCTTGGGCGCGTAGATCTGGATCTCCAGAACGGACTCGGAGAAGTCGGTCCCCCCGCCCGGCAGACGAGTGAACCACAGCAGCAGGAAACGGGTCCGTACAACCCCTGCCGGCCTGAGTGTGGTGTCCTTGCCTGCGGGGTCGGCGCCGGCCACGGTCTTCCAGTCCTCGGGACGGGGAGCGAGGGTCGAAGAGGCGCGGAGTTCGACAGCGCCGCCGCCGCGAGCCAGCAGCACGTGCGCCCGGTCGACCTCGCCCTCCTGGCCCAGGTCCACCCACATTCCCACGCCGGCCTTTGCCCCCCCCAGATCCGCCGTGTGGTACGTCTCGGTACGCCAGCCGGAGGCGGCGTTTCCGTCGTAGCTCTTGGCCAGATCCTCGGGGTGTTCCTTGCCGTCCCCCAAGGGGTCGAAGTCCCCCGCCCCCGCTATCGTGAGCCGGCCATCGGCCTTCTCTCCGCCGAGCAGCGAGGGCAAGGAGATCGATGTGCCCGGCACATGACCGATGGAGAAGCCGGCTATCACGACGCCGGCGGCCAGAACGAACAGGCCGATCGCCGGTGCGAGCCATCGCCCCTCACTCCGGAAGAACCCCGGTTGGCGAGGTCGTCCGGCCGCAGGGGGCTGCTTTGGGGCAGGCAGCGGAGCGGACTCCACGTTCAGGCGCGCCAACGCGGCCGCCAGCGCGCCCAGGTCGGAGAAGCCGTGGGCCGGAGCCGCCAGAGCTCGTGACACGCAGGCGTCCAATTCACGAGAGATACCAGGACGCAGAAGGCGCAGAGAGCCGGCTTTCTTCATGCCGGATTCGTCGGGACGCTTGCCGGCCAGCAACTCGAAGAGTAGCCGGCCGATCGCTTGTACCGGGGTCAGATCTTGGGTGGGCAGCCCGGCCGCCCGGCGCACGCTCTCCGAATCCAGGTTGTCCAGCTTGACGCCGCCCTGGGCGACCAGGAGGACATTGTCGATGTCCGGAAGAAGGCGAAGTCCTGATGCCTGGGCGACTTGCGCAGCTCGAGCCACGCACATGGCGATGTGCGCGCACGCCGCGGGCTCGAGAGGCTCGAGGCGTGCGACGAGGGATCGCAGCGGCTCACCCTCGGCCAATTCGGATATGACGAAGGTCCCGTGCGAGCCGGACCCGGCGTCCAAAGCGCGGACGAGATTGGGGTGCGAGACCCCGGCGGCTGTTGCGGTGGCTGCGAGGAAGGCGCCGCGGGCCGCGGGTATGGCCTCGAGATCGGGGCGCAGCAGACGCAGGAGCACGCTGCGACTCAGCACGCGGTCGGAGGCGATCCACCTCGTCGTCAAGGCGTCCTGAGAAAGGGGCTGGCGCAGCTCATATCGCCCGGCGGAATCGACGACGGTGCCGGGCTGGGGCAGTGTGGGCGGGATTATCCCGGTGCCGGGGATTGCTTCGGGCATGGTCTCCCGCAAGCTGGACGGGGCAGGCATGGCCTGCCCGGAAGGGTGCGGACTTCTGCTGCGAAACTCAGTCTACCAGAGGCCCTGGGGACCCCGGCCTCACCCCACCCGCGTCGCGCCGAAGTAGTCACTCCGGCCGATGCTGGAGACTCGCACGACGTCGCCGGACTCGGGCGCGTGGATCATGTTGCCGTCGCCGGCATAGATACCCACGTGGTGGATCGTCGAGGCGTTGTTGGAGTTGGTGGCGAAGAAGACCAGGTCCCCCGGCGCGAGGTGAGCCAGGTCGGGATGATTGCCCGCGTACCACTGTTCGGCCGCCGTGCGCGGGATCGATACGCCGGCTTCTCTGTAGGAGTACAGCGTCAGGCCGGAGCAGTCGAAGCTGTCGGGGCCGGTTGCGCCCCAGCGGTAGGGCTTGCCCAACTGCTGGCGCGCGACTGACAGCGCCTTGCCGGCCGAAGGCCCCGGCGGCGGAAGGTCGGAGCGCCCTCCTCGATTGGTAGGAGCCGATTCTCGCCGTCGGGCGGCGGCCAGTGCGGCGGCGGCCGTTCTGCGCCGCTCCTCCTCTTGCCGGCGCTTCTCCTGCTCGACCAGGCGGGCGATGTCCTTGTTCAGGGAATCGAGGATTCCCCGGCGCTGCGTCTGACGGGAGAGGATCTCATCGCGCTGGGCGGCCAGAGCCCGCTCGGCCGCCACCTGACGTGCCTGCTGGCTCGCGAGGGCTTCTCCCGCCTGGCTCACACGCGCTCGGGCGGTTCCCACGATGTCCAGGTTCAGGCTGTCCCGGCGCAGCACGTTCTGCGCATATCGTGTCCGGGCGAGGACGTCGTGGATGTCTTTGGCCGTAAGGATTCCCTGGATATAGGCCGAGGGCCCAGAGATGTAGAGGGATCGCGCGCGCCGGTCGAGTTGTGTGCGAGCGCCGGCGAGGTCGACCTCCGCCCGGCGCAGGTCATCCCGGTTGCGGCCCACTTCCTTCAGGGTGCGCTCGAGCTGGTCCTGGGCGGCGTTGTAGCGCTCGACGAGAACCTCGAGAGAGACGCTTAACCGGTCCAACTCGGCCTGGACCGCTTGCGCCAGCTTGCGCTTCGCGGCCAGGTCCGAAGACGGACTCGCCAGGGCAGGAAGCTGACCGAGAGGTGCGGCCATCACCGCGACGAGCAGTCCCGCTATGAGGATGCGCACTCGGCGGGCCAAACACAGTCTCCTTCGAGTAGAAGTGCGGGCCCACTCGACCCGAAGTTCATAACACTAGCAACGCTATCAACTTGTAGCACTTGAGTCACGGATCGGCAACCGCGTCGGACTGACTGGGGGCGGACACTACGGGGGTTACGGGGGTATGGGCATCTCTCGTGAGGCGCGTGCCAGCGCGAAGTGCCGCAGCGGCGAGATGTGCTTGACGAAGAGGGTCTTCGCCGTCTTCTCGATGGTCACGGTGAATGTCCGGCCATCGGGATCGATGGCACACGAGCCTTCCACGACCGTGCCGCCCACGGGAGCCACCGTGTTCTTGGCCGCTTCGCAGGCGGCATCCAGGCCTTCATGCGCGGCCAGGGCTCCCTCCCTTGCGGCGTTCTCCGTGTCGCCGTCCACTTGCACGCGGGTGATGATGATGGAGCCGCCGTCGAAGAGCAGGAGAGCGGCGATGAAGAATCCGACCAGGATGCGTAGCAGCCAGCCGGTGATGATGCCCCCGCGTTCTGAGTCACTCATGCCAGCGCTCACCCCCAATGGTCAGAAGAACTGCCGGTCGCCGGAGCAACAACTATCGGCGGAAACGGCCAAAGACCAAAGTCCGCAGTGCGGCCAGTTCCTCGATCCGGAGCGCGGTACCCGCAGCCAGGTACAGTATGGCTCCTGTGAGCAGGCCTACAAGCACCTGGGCTGCCTGGCCCGCCGCCGCCTCGGTGTCGACGAGCATGCCGGTGGCGCGAGCCGCTGTCCATGCCCCCACGGCCATGACGGCCGAGGCCAGGATCGCCCGGCCTATGCCCGATGCAATGCTCCTACCCTCGATGCCTCCCAGACGGCGGCGCATCCGTGCGGCCATGATGACGGCGCCCAGCGTGTAGGCAAGGGTGGTTCCCACCGCGAGACCGCCCACTTTCCAGGCCTGCGGCAGGAGAGAGAACAAGATGATGTTCGCGGCCACGTTGGCGGTGGCGGTCACGACGCTGATGAGAAATGGAGTGCGTGAGTCCTGCAGGGCGTAGAAGGCGCGCTGAAACAGCACGAACGTCGAGTAGGAGAGCAGGCCCACCGCCAGGAAACTGAGGGTGCGAACCACCATCGTTACGCTGGCGCGCGACACCACGCCGTGCTCAAGCAACAGCCGGACGATCGGTGTGCCCAGGGCGAGGTAGCCGAAGGCTGCTGGGGTTACCACCGTCGCGGTGGTGCGAACGCCCATTCGCAGCGTGCGCCGGAAAGCGGTCAGATCCCCTCCCACGGCCATCGCCGACAGGCTCGGGAGCAAGGCGGTGACCACGGATGTCGAGAAGATGGCGTGGGGGAGCTGGAAGAAGATCAGGGCGTAGCTGTAGGCGGTGTAGCCGCCCTGAACCTGGTTGGCCAGAATCGGGATGGCCAGGTATCCGATCTGGGTCACGATGACGTATCCGATGACGTAGACGGCCAAACGCGCGAGCTTGCGAATCCGCGGATGGCCCAGATCCCAGGTGGGTCGGAAGCTGAAGCCGACCCGGCGCAGAAAGGGAACCTGTACGAGTGTCATGGCGGCCACCCCCAGCGTGGTGCCGCCGGCCAGAAGCAGCTTCTCGGCCCCGGAGATGGCGGCCAGATTGGTGCCTGCCCGGCCGGTCAGGGCCATGAACCCCAAAGCGGTGGCGATGACCGTGAGGTTGTTCAGCACCGGAGCGAACATCGGCACGCCGAACTTGCGGTTGGCGTTGAGCACCCCGGTCATAACGGTGCCGGCGCCGTAGAAGACGATCTGTGGCATGAAGAAACGCAGGAAGTAGGCGCCGACCTGTTCCTGCAGCAGCCGGTCCGGTCCCGGCACGCGGAAGGTGAAAATGCGCATCAGCCATGGAGCGGCGACCACGGTCGCCAGCGCGAGGAGAGCCAGACCGGCGACCGTGACCGTGAGCACCGCACGGGCCACATGGTTGGCTTCCTCCCGGCTGTCGCTCTTCATGGACTCGACGAGCACGGGGACCAGGACCGAAGAGAGAATCCCTCCGAGGATGAGCTCGAAGACGAAGTTCGGCGTGGTGTTGGCGAGGTTGTAGGTGTCGGCGAGGCGGCTCTCGGTCAATCCCAGCGCGGAGGCGAGCGCGGCTACGCGAAGGAAGCCGGTGATACGGGACAGGCCGGTCCCGATCGCCATGGTCCCGGTTGACCTGGCGAAACCGGAAATCGCCGGCTCGGGTTCCGGCTCCGGTCCGGGGGCGGCGTTCATCCCCCGCGGCTCCCGCGCACCAGGAGCCTGTGGCCCCAGTAGGCGACCAGGAACACGGCGGCGCCGAGGACGGCGATCACTGCCGCTCGGCTGTAGGCGGTGGATCTGAGCGCGAGCGTCGAGGTAGTGATTCTCTCGCCACCGCCCGGCGTGAACACCTCCACCCGCAAGGGAATCGTGCCGGTTGTCAGTGTTTCGATGGACACTCGGAACGTCTGTGCCCCGTGGGCAGGCAGCTCGAACGGCCCGGCGGTTGTCGGATCCGGACGCGCCCTGGTCGAGGTGAGGTGGGCCTCGACGGTCACGGGCGTGGAACTCGAGTTGACGAGCGTCACGGGGATTTGCCCGGTGCGCGCCGTCAGGGTTATGCGAGTCGAGACCGATACCCGGATCTTGCGGTACTCCGCGGTCAGTTCTTGCGTCACCGACCTCAGGAACGCGTTGGCGAGGTCGTGGTCATTGCGGTAGAGCTGTGCCGACTCGGCAACCAGGAGGTTGCGATCGAAGCGGCGATAGGTGGGAGCGTCCGAGCCCACGGCTTCCGCATAGTTCGTCAGGCGCCGGCGAGCCTCACGCACCTGGCCGAGATACGAGGCCGGTAGCTCGTTGCGCGCCGCAGTCGGCGGGTAGACCAAGCGCTCACTGGGCGCGAGGTGGACCTCAGCGACGAAGGCCCGGAGTCCCTGGGGCTTGAGCCAGGGTGCCAGGACGAGGCCGCGAAGGAACGGCTCGACCAGGCCGGGGACGGGACGCTGTGAGGGGGCGATGAGGAGACCTCGCACGTCCGAGGAGTAGGGAAGCTCGAAGAAGGTGCCGGCGGTTTCGGCCAGCATGCGCTGGACGGTGACCACCGGGTCGTCGCTCGAGGGGCTGACCAGATCGGAAGAGAGGTCTGCGTCGGGCACCAGTGCCGTGCGCACCGCCGTGCCGCTGCCGCTCAGAGCGGTCAGCGAGTTGGGCGTCGAGAACTCCACGCGACGGCCGGCCAGGAATCGGGCATCCACGATCGGCACCCGAACGCCCGAACTGCCGGCCAGCACATCCAGAGTGGCCACGTCGAGGGCCCCCTCCGGGGGCCAGAAGTACTCCGACAGGAATGTCGCGGAAAGCAGGGACTTGATGACGTCACGCCCGATCTCGACCTGTTTGGACTCGTCGGCCAGCAGACCGGCGCGAACCAGTGCGACGAGGTCGCCTTGCGCATAGGCCAGCGGCAGGACCTCCACATCCTGGCGGGCGGCGATCTGGCGCAATCGCCCGAGCAAGGCAGCGGCCGCTTGAGCCCGCGTGTCGTCGGAGCTCACCTTCTGGGGCTTGCCGCCGACCTGTCGGGTGAAGCCGTTGGCCATGGACGCGAGTTCCTCCAAGAGCCTCGCTTGCGGGGCCAGGGTAAGGGGCGCAATCGAGGAGGCCAGAGCGGCGGCGTAGGCGCTCAAGGGCCCGCGCGAAGCGGTGAGGCGCACGAGCTCGTCGGTGGCGAAGGTGCCGCTCGGCTGCTGGTGGGGTGGTTCCGTGAACGGCCAGATGGTAGTGATTCGAAGCGGGTTGTCCGGCGGGCGAGGGAGGTAGACAAGGGCGGTCTCCAGGACTTGGTCCGGTAGCCCGCCGGCCGAGGCGCTCACCCGAACGGGGAAGACCCCACCGACTTCGCCACCTGCTGTGAGGGCCTCGCTCATCGATGAGGCCGGGACTTCCAACGTGGCCTCAGCGTCTTCTCCCGGTGCGAGATCGGCAAGCTCGACGGGAGCCGCTTGATAGTCCGCCCGGGCGCCCGGGCGCCCGCGAAGGCCTCCGCGCAGCTCGGAGCGCGATCTGGTTCGCGAGTAGAGAGAAAAGCGCAGCCGGATGTTCGTGGCCCGGCGCTTGCTCCGGTTGGTGACCCGCAAGCGCATGCGGTAGACGCTGTCGCCGACCAGGCCGGGAGGGATCTCCAGGGCATTGATGGCTAGTCCTGCGGGCGTGGGGGAGGGGCTGGCAACGCCCACCGTCCGCGCCGCCGCTGGGGTCGCCTCCCCTTCTGCCCGCGATGCTAAGGCCGGCGCCGACAGTGACAGGCCGCAGGCCGCCGCGCAGGCCATGATCGCCGCGCAGGCAAACGGTTTTCCGGAACGGGTCCGGCTCATCGTTGGCCGCTCAACATCATGACAACCTCGTTTGCCGCGTACGCGGCGGCAACACAAAGCAGGAACACCGACATCGCCGTGCGCAGGGCTGCATCCGTCGCACGGATGGCAAGTCTAGCGCCCAGACAGCCGGCAATGGCCCCCCCTGCAGCGAGTCCGGCCGCCAGAACCCAGTCCACATGGCCGAGACAGGCATGGACGACGGTGCCCGGCACGGCAAGGACCACGATGGCAAGCAGCGAGGTGCCCAGGGCCGTGCGCATCGGCAGGTGCAGCAGCAGCACGAAGGCCGGCACGAGAATCAGGCCCCCTCCGAGACCCAGCAGTCCCGACAATCCGCCGGCCGCGAGGCCGATCGCCAGACAGCGCCGGCCGAACGGTGACCAGGGGACCGGCGACCTCGGCAGCGCCGGCTCCGGGCCATGCCCCTCGGGCGAGGAGACGCCGGCGGCCGAGGGATTTCTCAACAGCCAAAACGCCGCCGCGGCCACCAGGGCGGCCGTGGCCAGCATCAACGCGCTCCCCGAAGCCCAGGCGGTTGCGGTCGCCCCGCCCAGGGCCCCGAGGATTCCGTAGGGGGCGACCAGAAAGGCGACCTCACTATCGAGCTGTCCGGCTTTCCGGTAAATCACGGCGCCGGCCAGGGCGGTCGGGATCACGGCCGGCAGGGTCGTGCCCAGAGCGATCAGTGCCGGCGCACGCATGACCAGCCGCAGGGCGGGCGTGGTGATGAGGGCACCGCCGATCCCGAACAGCCCCGAGAGAATCCCGGCGAACAGCCCCACGGCCGATGCTCCGAGAAAATGGATCACGGACATTCCCCGCACGCCCGGGCCAGAGCGGATGGCACGAGGTCGAGCAGCCGGCGCTCGTTGTCGAATCTCAGCAGCAGTCGAGCCTCATGCCGCGGCAACCACTCCACCCTTTCCACCTCTTCCGGCTGGGGGCGGAGTGTTCCCCCCAATGCACGCATGAGGAAGTAGTGAACGTATTTGTGGTATCGGGTCTGGTCGGGAGCCCAGGAGAACCAGTAGTCGACGGTGTCCAGAGGAGCCAGCATCTCCGCGCGGATTCCGGTTTCCTCCGTGACCTCCCGAAGCGCGGCTTCCTCGACAGACTCTTCCTTCTCAACCTGCCCTTTCGGCAACCCCCAAACCAGGCCCCCCCGGCGGCCAAAGCGGGCGATCAGGAGGATGCGCGCTTCGACGGTGGCGTCCTCGAGGACCAGGCCGCCCGCCGAGACCGCCCGGGCCGTCTTCACCGACGGCGCCTCAACGCGCGTCGGCGGAAGGAGCGTCGGCGATGACCCTGGCGATGTCCGCGAGCACGGCCCCCGCTACCGCCGCCAGGTCCGCTGGTCGGATCTTCAACAGCAGACCCGCCTCTCCGGAGCCCGCGTACAGCACCGGCTGCGCCTCGAAGGAGCGGTCCAGCACGACCTTCGTGTCGCAGGTGAGGGCCACCGGAGGCATGAAGCCGGTCGGGTAGCCGGTGAGTTCGGGAATCTCATCGGCAGGGACGGGCTTCACACGGCAGCCCGCCGCTCTTTCGAGGGCGCGAACGTCCACGGCAGATCCGCAGGGAGCGAGGGCGAGCACCACCGTCTTCGCTCCCCGGAAAGGCGTGGCGATGACTACCTGCTGCGTCGGCAACTCGAGTAGTTCCGGTGCCGACTCCACCGAACGCAGCGGGTAAGGCAGGTGTGCCATCTCGTGCGGCACGTCCCGTTTGAGCAGAAAGGTGTGGACCGCTAGGCCGTTTCGCATCGATCATCCTCCAGGACTCGCAAGACCTGGGAGCCGTAGTCCAGTGTGGTGCGCCCGAAGTTCCCCTACATTCGGTCGCGTCTGCACCCCGAACTGCGGCATCGCTCGTCGGTCGCATACCCACAGGTATGCGCCCTCCTCGCGCCTTGCGCTTCGGGCGCACCCGCGCCCTCGGTGTGTACGGGGAATTCGGACGCATTACACTAGCACGGGCATCGAGGTCGGAGGCAGGGGCGGCCGGCGCCGCCCAAGCCGGGTTGCGCGTGCTCTGCGCACTCGGCCCGCGGCGGTCGTCGGACCGGTGGTGGCTCTGCGCACTCGGCCTCGACCGGCGGCATTCGGCCGAGATCAAGGCCCGCACCGGTCCCCCCGTGTGGTGAAATGAAGGTCAACCAATGAGCTCGGGGTTCCGATGACAGCAGGCGAAACCCGTGCGGGTGTGACTGGGTGTGCCGGAGGGCGGAGGAAGGGCAGGGAGGTGGATGGCGTGGACGTCAACGACCTTCTGAAGGAGGCGGCCGATAAGCAGGCGTCGGACCTTCACCTGAAGGCCGGTGCGCCGCCGTTCCTTCGCATCCACGGGGATCTGGTGCCGGTGGGAACGGAGACGTTGACTGCCGCCGATACTGAGCGAATCGCGCTGGAGATCATGGACCAGCGCATGGCGGGGCGCTTCATCGAGACCAACGAGGCCGACTTCGCCTACAGCCTTGACGGCGTCGGGCGGTTCCGGGTCAACGTCTTCCGCCAGCGCGGTTCGGTGGGCATCGTCATGCGCCGGGTCCTGCCATCGAGCCAGACCTTCGACAAGCTCAACCTCCCGCCGGTCGTCGCCCGTCTGGCGGAGGAGCCGCGCGGCCTGTTGCTGGTCACCGGGCCCACGGGTTCCGGGAAGACAACGACCTGCGCGGCAGTGATCGACCACATCAACTCGACGCGCCGCTGTCACATCGTGACGGTGGAGGATCCGATCGAGATTATGCACTCCGACAAGCTCGCGCTGGTCAACCAGCGCGAGATCGGTGTGGATACTGAGGACTTCGCATCGGCGCTCAAGCGCGTTGCCCGTCAGGACCCGGACGTCATCTTCATCGGCGAGATGCGCGACCCCGAGACGGTGTCGGCCGCCTTGCGGGCCGCTGAGACCGGTCACTTTGTGCTGTCCACCCTTCACACCGTCGATGCCACCGAGACCATCAACCGCATCATCGACTTCTTCCCCTCTGACCAGCAGAAGCAGGTGCGCTTGAGCCTGGCGGGCACTCTGCGCGGAATCGTGGCCCAGCGCCTGCTTCAGCGCGCGGAGGGCGCCGGTCGCATCCCGGCGGTCGAAGTGCTGGTGATGACCGGGCGCGCGTTCGACTTCATCGTCAACCCCGAGCAGACCCACTTGCTCGAGGAAGTGATCGCCGAAGGCGAGTACTACGGTATGCAGACCTTCGATCAGGCCTTGCTGGTGCTCTACCGCAACGGCGCCGTCACTTTCGAAGAGGCTCTTGGCGTGTCCAGCAACCCGCAGGACTTTCGCCTGTCCTGCCGTCAGGCCGGCCTGCCGACCTAGTGTGGTGCGCCCGAAGTTCCCCTACATTCGGGCGCACCACACTGGCGTGGCGGCGTATCCGGGTATCCTGGTCCGGACATGGCCAACGAGCTTTCCCCGGACCAGCAGCGCCGTCTGGCGTCCCTGCTCTCGCTCTCTCCCGAAGTGGACGAACTCGCCCTGCGGTTCGTCGCGGAGGGCTTGCAGCTGTACCTGGTGGGCGGCACGGTGCGCGACGCTCTGCTCGGCCGGGCTCACACCGACCTGGACTTCGCCACCGACGCCCCGCCGGAGCGCACTCGCGGAGTCCTGCAGCCGTGGGCGGACGACGTGTGGATGCAGGGCGCAGCCTTTGGCACCGTCGGCTGTGCCAGGGGCGGGCTGCGGGTGGAGATCACGACCTTCCGTGAGGAGGTCTATCCGGCGGACTCGCGCAACCCGGAAGTGCGCTACGCGCCGGACATCCTGGCAGACCTGTCCCGGCGGGACTTCACGATCAACGCGATGGCCGTGCGCCTTCCCGAGCGGAGCTTCGTGGACCCATTCGGTGGGATCGGCGACCTGGCGGCGGGCATCTTGCGCACGCCCTCCGGTCCCGCTCTGTCGTTTGGCGACGACCCCCTGCGCATGCTGCGCGCGGCTCGCTTCGTCTCCGAGCTGAAGTTCAAGCCCAGCCCGGACACGCTGACGGCCATAACCGAGCAACGGTCTCGGCTGGGCATCGTGTCTCGCGAACGCATCCGCGATGAGCTGTCCAAGCTGCTGCTGGGCTCGGCGCCGGGGGTCGGTCTGGATGTGGTGGTGCGCACGGGGCTGGCCGCGGAGTTTCTGCCCGAGATCCCGGCCCTGGCCCTAGCGCAGGATCCCGTCAACCGTCACAAGGATGTGCTGCGCCACACGATCGCGGTGGTCGAGCGGGCCGCGTTGATGGACGCCGGTGCGCCCGATCTGACACTGCGTATGGCCGCGCTGCTGCATGACATCGGCAAGCCCCGCACGCGGGCTTTCGGCTCTCAAGGGGTGTCGTTCCACCACCACGAGGTGGTCGGAGCGCAGATGGCCGAGGCTCGCCTTCGTGGGCTGCGCTACCCGGCCAAGTTCGTCGAAGCCGTCGCGGCCCTGGTGCTCCTGCACCTGCGAGTGCACACATTTCGGATGGGCTGGACCGACTCGGCCGTGCGCCGCTATGCGCGCGATGCCGGGCCGTTGCTGGAGCGGCTCAACCGCCTGATCCGGGCGGACTGCACCACCCGCAATCCCATGCGCGCCAAGCAACTGACGACGCGGATCGACGATCTCGAATCGAGGATCGCCGTCCTGGCCGAGCAGGAGAATCTCGCTCGAATCCGCCCGCCCCTTGACGGCCGGGAGGTCATGGCGCACCTGGGCATTCAGCCCAGCCCCCTGGTAGGCAAGGCCCTGGCGCACCTGCTGGAAATCCGCCTGGACTCAGGGCCCCTGGACAAGGACGAGGGCTACCGGTTGCTCGAAGAGTGGGCCCTGTCGGAAGGTCTGGAGATTGCCGGCGAGCACTAAGGCTTGATGCCCCCGCCCGTCGCCCGGGCGTTGACCTCGGCCCAGTTCATGTTGGCGATGAAGGCGTCGACGTATCCGCCCTTGTTCGTCTTGTAGTCCAGGAAGTAGGCATGCTCCCAGCAGTCCAGGACAAGCAACGGCTGCTGATGGACCGGGTAGTGCAGGTGGTGCTCGAAGAGGATGTAGTGGTGGAACCGGCCGTCGATCGCCGAGCGGGTGAGCAAGACCCAGCCGGGAGTTGAAGCGGCCGCGGCCTTGAGGTCGGCCTGCCAGCTATCGAAGGAGCCGAAGGCGGACTCGATGCCTTTCTTGACCGCGTCGGACGGGTCGCCGCCGGCACCCGAGAGGTTCTCGAAGTAGGCCTGGTGCAGGTAGGTTCCCATGAGAGGAACCGCCTCTCGCCTCTTGAGCTCCGAGTACTCGCCGAACGAGTAGTTGGCCAACGCCCGATCGGCCCCGGCCAGCTTCTCCTCGATCTCGTTGATCTTCTTGACGTAGCCCTGGTAGAGGGTGAAGTGCGCCTGGAGTTGTTCATCGCTGATTCCCTGCAGCGTTCCCAGCAAAGCGCTGAAGTCCTTTACCTCGTGGGCCATCGGACCATCCTTTCCGCTTCGCCCCACCTTGGCGCGACCGATATGCGACAAATGCTAGCGACTTGTCGGAATTAGTGTAGTGCGTTCGAAGTCCCCCCTGCATTCGGCCGCGAGGGCCTCACGACAACCGAACACTTGGGGCACGGCGGGAACGAAGGGGAATCAGGTCAGGCCAACGCCGGCCGGCGTGGCTTCCAAAGCCAGTAGGCGCCCGCCAGCGCGAGGTAGGCCAGGCCGATGGCGATGCCCGCTCCGACGGATCTGCCGCTCTGAGGCAGGATCGCGACGGCCGCCAGTGCGGAGACCACGAACGCGAGGTTGTATCCGATGTCGTAGAAGGCAAACGCCCGTCCGCGGAAGGCGTCCGGGATGCTCTCCTGCACGATCGTGTCCACTGAGGTCTTGGAGGTGGCGAAGACGATGCCGTATAGAAATGCGGCCACGACCAGCGCGTGGTAGCGGTAGGGCAAGCCGAAGCCCAGTTGGGCCAGGCCGGCCAGAGCCAGCGCCGCAGCCACGATGCGTTCCTTGGGCAGCCGCTTTCCCAGCGAAGGGGTGATGAGCGCGCCCAGCAGCACCCCGGCTCCCGACACCGCCAGGATGAAGCCCGCCACAGCCTCCGGGCGAGAGAAGTTGAAGTAGTTGCGCACCAACAGCAGGATCGCCACGAACTGCAGGCCCACGAAGAAGCGCATCAGGAGAACTGCCCCGAGGGCTGCGATCACCCGGGGGATGCGGATGATGATGACCGCGCCGTCGAGCGCATCGCGGGCCAAGCGATGAAGCTCCTCGAAGAAGCCGGGCAGGTTGGTCAGGTCTCCCGGACCCAGCAGCGAGCGAGGCAGGCGTGAGAGCAACAGGCAGGAAAGCGCATATGCCGCGCCCGCGATCGCGATGACGCCGGCGCGCCCTCCGCTCCCAGTGACGAGGCCCGTGGCCGCGAAGCCGATCGAACCTCCTGCCAGGGCGGCAAGGCTGCCTCCGGTGGTGGACAAAGCATTGGCCGTGAGCAGTGTTTCCTCAGGGACCACCAAGGGGAGCACGGCCGATAGCGCGGCCAGGAAGAAGCGGTTGATCGAAAGGCCGACCAGCGCAACGGCGAAGAGCCCCGGTCCCCGCACCCCCGCCGCCACCATGATCGCCAGGGCCCCCGCCACCACCGTCCGGATGCCCTGAGACCAGACCAGGATCAACTGGCGCGGCCGGCGGTCGATGAAGGCGCCGGTGAAAGGCCCCAGGAAGCTGAACGGCAGCAGGGTCACCGCGAGTATCGCGGCGACCTCGCTCGCCGTCGAAGCCTTCTGGGGATCGAAGAGGACGTATGCGGCGAGCCCCACCTGGAAGGCGCCGTCGGCGGCCTGCGAAACCCAGCGGCCCGAAACCAGCGTTGGGAAGTGGCGAACTCGCAATAGGGCGCGAAGCCTGGGCAGCGAGGAGGTCATGCCGCGTCCCGAGTCCGTGCGGCGGGCAAACGGCCTTGCCCGCAATGCGTCCCGGTTGATCCTGGGGTGTGGTGCTGCTGCCGGTGCACGCTGCCCCCGGCGACTCCGATCTCTCAGTCTCTCCAGGGGCTGGGCGCGCGAGTGGCGGGTCCCAGGTCGATCTCGCGAGACCCCTTGCCGTTTCCGTTTCCGTTTGCGGAGAAGCCGGAGATGAACTCCTCCACCATGCTGCGGGCCACGTCGTCTGTGTACTGGATCGGAGGCGATTTCATGAAGTAGGCGGAGGGGCCGATCAGCGGTCCGCCGATGCCGCGATCCAACGCCAGCTTGGCACAGCGGATCGCATCGATGACCACGCCGGCGGAGTTGGGCGAGTCCCAGACCTCGAGCTTGAACTCGATATTGAGCGGCACGTCACCGAAGGCGCGGCCCTCGAGGCGGATGTAGGCCCACTTGCGGTCGTCCAGCCAGGGCACGTAGTCGCTCGGCCCGATGTGGATGTTTCGCTTGGGCATCTCATGGGACATTTGGGAGGTCACCGACTGGGTCTTGGAGATCTTCTTGGACTCCAACCGCTCGCGCTCGAGCATGTTCATGAAGTCCATGTTGCCGCCGACGTTGAGCTGCATCGTCCGGTCCAGGCGCACCCCACGGTTCTCGAACAGCTTGGTCAGAACCCGGTGAACGATCGTGGCGCCGACCTGGGACTTGATGTCGTCGCCGATGATCGGCAGGCCGGCAGCAACGAACCTGTCGGCCCACTCCTTGGTGCTGGCAATGAACACCGGCAGGCAGTTGACGAAAGCGCAGCCGGCCTTCAATGCCTCGCCGGCGTAGAAGCGAGCTGCCTGTTCGGAGCCGACCGGAAGGTAGCTGACGAGTACCTCGGCCCCCGAGTCCTTGAGGGCCTGAGCCACGTCCACGGGGGGGGCGTCGGACTCCTCCACGGTGATGCTGTAGTACTTGCCGAAGCCGTCTAGGGTGGGCCCACGCTGGACCTGCACGCCGACCGGCGGGACGTCGGAGAACCGGATGGTGTTGTTCTGGGAGGCAAACACCGCCTCGGAGAGATCTCGGCCGACCTTCTTGGCATCGGCGTCGAACGCCGCCACGAACTCGACGTCCCTGACGTGCAAGCCGCCCAGGACCGTGTGCATGAGGCCGGGTGTCTCGTCGGCCGGGTCGGCTTCGGCGTAGTAGTGAACCCCCTGCACCAGACTCGAGGCGCAGTTGCCCACCCCCACGATTGCCGTCCGCACCCTGCTACCCATCGTCCGCTCCTCCCCGTCCCGCGCCCGGCCGGTCACCGGGCGGGCCCCGTCAGTCGTCGTTACTCGGCCGGCCGTGCCTTGGGCAGGCCGGCGCCGCGCTCGGCGGCGATCAGTTCATCCAGCCACTTGATCTCGCGCTCGCGCTCGTCGAGCCCATGAGCAAGCAACTGCTCGGTGTAGGCGTCCATCCGCTCGCGTGAGTTCTTGATCGACGCCCTGAAGTCGGCCAGCTTCATCTGCAGGTAGCCCCGGCGGCCCTCCAACTGGTGGATGCGAGCCTCCGGGCGCAGATAGGAGAAAAAGGCCAGGCGAAGCGCGAAGCGGTCTTGCTCCAGGTCATGAGGCCCCGAGGCCTCCAGCAACTCCGCGAACAACCGCTCCCCCGCCGCGGTGATGCGGTAGACGTTCTTACTCCGGCGCGCCTCGCCTTTGGGATAGGCTCGCTCGACGGCCCCCTGCCGCTCCAGCTTGTTGAGTGCGGGGTAGAGAGAGCCGAAGGAGACCTGCCAAAAGTGGCCCAGCTTGAGGTTCAGGCGCTTCTTCAGCTCATAGCCGTGCATGGACTGCTCCTTGAGCAGTCCCAGCACCGCGAGCTCGAGCACTCTTCTCCTCCGTTGGCGCACACGTCGACCCGCACGTCGAACCGGGCCATGTATCCAACCGATATATCGATCCGATATATCGCACCAATACATGTGAGATGTCAAGAACCGTCGCGGCCTCGGCGTATGATCAATGCCGCGAATCCAGGGACGCTGCGGGATCTGGGAGGTTTGCGTGTTCGCGGTCACCGACTACACGTTGGCCAAACGCGCTCTGCTGAGGCAGGTGCGCACCAGCGTGGTGTCGCGGCTGGACGTCTGCGACGCTCACCCCGAACTGCTTCGAGCGGCCAAGAACGTGGGCGAGGGCACGGGCGCCTCCTGCCCGCTGTGCGGGCGGAAGTCGCTGAGGCTGGTCACCTACGTGTTCGGGGACGGCCTCAAGAACGACTCTGGCCGGGTTTGGCCCCGCAATCGGGTGGGGGAGTTGCTGGACCGGACGGACGAGCTGGCCTGCTACGTCGTCGAGGTGTGCGTGGAATGCTGCTGGAACCACCTCGTACGAAGCTTCTTGCTGGGCCGGCGAAACGCCGGATAGCGCCCGAATGAGAGAGGGCACAAAGAGCGTGGCTACCACGCGAAGGGTTCCCCGGTGGGCCGTCGGCGTGGTCCTGCTCTGGATGCTCAGCCGGACCGTGCTGGTCTGGCTTGCGGTTCACCCGCAGGGCTACTGGACCAGTCCGCCGGTGACCGGGGACGTGTCCTTGTACGCCTGGCACGCCGAGCAGGTGATCGGCGAACGCCGACTCCCCTATCGCGACTTCGCCCTGGAGTACCCGCCGGGCAGCCTGCCCTTCATCCTGGCGCCGAGGGCACTGGGTTTCCGCGGGAACGCCTACCTGGGCGCCTTCGCCGTTGAGATGACACTGGTCGACCTGTTGGGTCTGGCGGCCTGCTTTGCGCTTTCTGGGCGCAGGAGGTGGTGGATACCACTTGCCTATGCCGCGGCGACCATGCCCCTGGGACCGATCGCCTATACACGCTTCGATTTCGTGCCCGCGGTTGCCGTGCTGTGGGCCATCACGCTGGCCCGGCGGGGGCGCTGGGCGGGCGCCGGTGCGCTGCTGGGCCTGGGCACCGCGGCCAAGCTGTACCCGGCATTCGTGATCCCGATCTTCCTGATCGAGGCGTGGCGCCTCGGCGGAACCAGTCGCGAATGGAAGCTGCGCGCGGCGCGACTTGTCGCGGGCGTGACGCTCGTGCTGCTGATCGCGGTGGCCCCGTTCTTCCTTCTTGCGCGCAAGGGCCTAGAGGCGGGGACCATCGGCTACCACGGCCGGCGAGGGGTGCAGGTCGAGAGCCTGTGGGGCGGCCTGTTGCTGGGCAAGGCGACGAAGGGGTATCCCGCGACGGTGGCCTATAAGTACGGCGCGTTCGATGTGATCTCACCCGCCTCCAATACGCTCAAGGCAGTCTCGTCGGCCCTGAGCGTGGCGATCCTGGCAGGGGGAAGCCTCGCGGCCGGGTTCGCGGCCCGCCGGCGCAGGGGCGACCCGGCGTTCCTGGCCGGGGCCTGCCTCGCCTTGTTGCTGGCGCTGGTCGCCACCGGGAAGGTGCTGTCACCGCAGTATGTGTTGTGGCTGGCGGTCATCGCGCCGGCGGCGCTGGCTGAGCGGGATCCGTGGTTCACGTGCACGTGGGCTCTTCTCCTGCCGGCAGGCTTCGCCAGTCAGATGCTCTACCCGTTCCTGTACTACAACCTACTGGCCATTGAGTCGCAACCGGTCTTGCTGCTGCTGGCCCGCAACGGGACACTCCTTGCGGCGACCGCCGTCGCGGTGGTCGGGTTGGCGCGGAAGCTGCCCGTCCAGACGAAGCTGCCCACCCCGGCCGGATCGGTGACAGGAGAGACTGGGGTATGAGCATGGAACCGGCGGTGATCGACGCGGCCGAAGTCTCGGGGGGCGCCCGATCCCGAGAAAGGCCGTGGCGGCGAGCCGTGCTGGACTCGTTGGCAGTGCTGGCCGTGACTCGGCTGCTCGCCTTCATCGTCGCCTGGGCGGCGAACTGGATGACGGCCGCGACCTCGAGGGGACCCCTGCCCTCCGGCACGTTCCTGGCGAGCTGGAACCGCTGGGACGCGATCTCCTATGTGCAGATCGCCCAGTACGGATACTTCGACCCGCGCACTCACGCCAACTCGGCGGCCTACTTCCCCGGTTTCCCGGTGGCGTTGCGCGGGCTGGGACGGCTGCTCGGCGGGCGCTACATCCTGGCCGCGTTGGTGGCGAACGTGGTTCTTACCGGGGTCGCTCTGGTGTACCTGCACCGTTTGGCGGACCAGGAGATCGGCGCCGGCGCCGGCGCCCGCGCCGTCTGGTACCTGGGGCTGTTCCCGGTCGGGGTGTTCCTGGCCGCGGGCTACACCGAGCCGATGTTTCTTGCCGGCGCCTTCGCCGCTTTCTACTACGGCCGCCGGGGCGAGTGGTGGAAGGCGGTCTTGCCGGGAGCGCTTGCGGTCGGCTCGCGGTTGACCGGGCTCTTTGTGGTGGTGGCTCTCGGCTTCGAGTACATGAGGCAGCGGCGGTGGGACCCTCGCAAGATCGGCCCCGACGTTCTGGCTCTGGTCGTGGCGGTCCTGCCGCTGGTCGCCTTCATGGCCTACTTGCGCTGGAAGGTGGGCAATCCCTTGCAGTTCCTGACCGACCAGGAATTTGGCTGGGGTCGCAAGTTGGTCGGTCCCTGGCGGGCATTTCGCACCACCTGGGCGGGAGCGACCTCGCAGGTCCAGGCGACCAACTGGGTGTTCTCCTGGCGGGTGGAGATCGCCGCCGCGGCGCTGGGGGCGTGGGTGGGCGTGGTCTGCCTGCTGCGCCGGTGGTGGACCTACGCCGTGTACACGCTGGCGTTCTTCGCTGTGTTGCTCTCCAGCACCTGGTACTTCAGCACCCCACGCATGCTGCTGACCCTACCGCCGTTGTTCCTCATCTGGGCCGACCTGGGGGCGAACCGCTGGGTCCATCAGGCAAGCCTGGCGGCAGGGGCGGCTCTGATGGCATTGAGCGTCGTGGTCTTCACCAGCGGGGCGTGGGTGTCGTGAGAATCGTGCTGGTCAACTACCTGCCGGAGGTGCGCAAGGTATTGACCGAGCAGTTCCTGGCGCCTGCCGGTATCGACGTCGCGGGGGAGGCCGGAGATCCGGAGGAAGCCCGGAGAGTGGTCGCGCGATTGCTTCCGGACGCGGTCGTCGTCGCCCACCTACTACCCGAGCCGGTCGGCGCCGCGCTGGTCGCCCAGTTCCGCGAGCGCTATCCGGGTATGGCCGGGGTGCTCTACTCGACCTTGCCGGCCGAGGAGATGGAAGGCCAGCACCTGCTCGCGGATGCGTTTGTGGAAACCGGCGACCTTCGCCATTTGCCCGCCATCATCGGGCGAGCGGTCGACGCCGTGCGCTCCTCCGGCCGTCCTTGACTCACTTCCGGAACCTGCTGGTCCCCTGCTTCCAGCGCTTCTTCACAGTGCTCTGCCCATGACAGCAGGGGGTCGGTGGTTGGATTCATCGTCAATCCACGATGGGCCCGGAACTCTAGCCCGCCAAACGAAGCGTCATCCGCAAACCCAGCTCGCACTCCAGGGACATCGAGTCGGAGGATTGCTCCGGCTCACAGTCCAGCACGAGTTCTGCTTCGCCCCGAGCTTTGGCCAGCCAGGCGGGGGCGAGGATCTTGACACCGGAGACTTCGCCCACCTCGACCACGTCCGGGCCGGGGTAGTGGTTGTCGAAGAGATAGGGCGCGGTGGAGTCGCAACAGCCCGTGCCGATCACGACGAGCAAGTTCTCACGGCCCGAAGCCGCGACCTCGCTCACCGTACGCTCGGCAGTCGGAGTCGGCTTGACTCTCATGGGGCATCTCCTCTTCAGCGAGGCTTCCCGTAAAGCGGACGGCCCTGCCGTGTTCAACGCAGCAGGGCCGTCCGAAAGTCCCGGTGAAGCCTCACACACCGAGGACCATGTACCAGAACTTCTGGTCCTTGCGCGGGGTCTGGTCGACGTGGATGTGCTTGACCTGCTGGTACTCGCGGAGCCCCTTCGAGCCCAGCTCGCGCCCGACGCCGGACTGCTTGTAGCCGCCGAAGGGGAACAGGCCGTTGATGAGGTGGAAGTCGTTGATCCAGACGGTACCCGTGCGGATCTTGCGGGCGATGGCAATCGCCTGCGGGATGTCCGTGGACCACACCGAGCCGCCCAAGCCATAGATCGAGTCGTTGGCGATTTTGACGGCCTGGTCGGGCGTGTCGTACTTGATGACCGAAAGGACCGGCCCGAAGATCTCCTCCTGGGCGATGGTCATTGAGTTGTCCACGTCCACGAAGATCGTGGGCTGGTGGAAGTAGCCCTTGTCATAGTCGCCGCCGGTCAGCCGCTCGCCGCCGGTCAACAGCTTGGCGCCTTCCTTGAGACCGATCTGTACGTAGTCCATCACGGTCTTGAGCTGCGCCGCGGAAACTACGGGTCCCAGGTCGGAGTCGAAGTCTGAGGCGGGGCCGACCTTGAGGGTCTCGGTGACGGCCTTCAAACGCTCACAGACTTCGTCGTAGATGCTGGAGGGCACGAGCAGGCGGGTGCCGGACTCGCAGATCTGGCCCGCGTGCAGGAAGGTGCCCCACAGGGCGCCCGGCACGGCAACGTCCAGGTCGGCGTCCTCGAGCAGAATCGAGGCGCTCTTGCCGCCCAGCTCCAGAGTCACCTTCTTCACGGTGCCGCTGGCCATCTGCATGACGCGCCGGCCGACTTCCGTCGAGCCCGTGAAGGCGATCTTGTCCACGCCGGCGGAGGTGCAAAGCTCCTCACCGACAGCGCCGCCGGGTCCGGTGATGACGTTGACCACGCCCTTGGGAACCCCGGCTTCCTCCATGATCTTGGCAAGCTCCAGCGCCGTGGAGGGGGTGTAGCTGGCCGGCTTGACCACCACGCAGTTGCCGGTGAGAAGCGCGGGCATCATCTTCCAGACGGCCATGATGAACGGGTAGTTCCACGGGATGATCTGGCCACACACCCCATAGGGCTCGTATGAGGCGAGGTTCCAGGAGACCGCCGGGTAGTTGTTGAAGGGCAACGGCTCGAGCTCGGGCAGACTGAGCATCGTGCTGCACATCGCGCGCATGTGCTCGGGCGCCAGAGGGATACCGAACAGACTGGACATGCGGATCGTCTGGCCGGCCTCGTCGGTTTCGATGGCGGCAATGTCGGAGACCTTGTCGAGGATTCGGTTGGCGACGTCGCGCACGATCTCCACCCGGCGCTCCACCGGCATGTCGGACCATTCGCCGCCGTCGAATGCGCGCCGTGCCGCGGCGACGGCGCGCTGGGCATCATCGCGGCCGCCCTTGGGCACGCGGGAAACGGCCTCACCTGTGGATGGGTTGGTCGTGTCCATGGTCTCGCCGGAGAGCGCCTCGACCCACTCGCCGTCGACGTAGTTCTGGTACTCGCGCATGCCGCCTCCTTAGCATCTGGACCGTCGGTCACGGTGCCGGGAGCCCCCGAACCCGCGGCTGTAGGGGGAATGATAGGGTGCTGGCAGAAGGAAAGCCAGGCAATGCAGGAGCCCACGGAGAAGGTGCTCCCGGGTGAATGAGAGGTGTGTAGCGACCTCGCGGAAGCTCGGCCGAAAGCCTTGCGGGCCGAGCTTCCGGGCGACTCCTTGTGGGTAGGTGGCGGGAGTGATCAGTTGAAGGTTCGAGGCGTGGGTGTGCGCGGCCGGATTGTGCGGATGCTCGCCGCGGGTGCGCTGGCAACGGTGGGCGGCCTGCCGGCGGCCGTCGGGCCTGTGCGGGCGGCCTCGACTCAGGAAGTGACGATCAGCGACGGCGGCTACTCCCCGGTCACGGTCACGGTTGTGCCCGGAACCATGGTGGTTTGGACCAACCAGGGCCAGAACTTCCACAGCGTGTCCTCGGACTCCGGCTCCGCTGATAGCTTCGACTCCGGCCCGATGCCCCCGGCGCCCGGCCCCAACTCGCAGTTCTCTCACACCTTCGAGCAGACCGGCACGTTCTCATACCGCTCCACGATGCCGGGGGATTCGATGGCAGGCACGGTTGTGGTGAAAAGTGCCGGGACAGCCTCGCCCTCTCCGCCCAAGACCTCCACTCCCAAGCCCCCCTCACCATCTGCCTCTCTAAAGTCCTCTCCGAAGGCGACCCCCAGTCCCAAACGGAGCACCCCTGCCAGAATCACACCGCCGGCCTCGCCATCGGCCACCCAGACCCCCACGCCGCCGGTCGTGGCCCCGGCTTCCACCTGTCCTCCGGCCGGCGCCGGGGCGGCCGGTTCTCCCGGGTCGAGTCATCGAAACGGTGCGATCCTGGCTGGGGTAATGATCGCGGGGTTGGTCGTGGCGCACGTGCGCTACTTGTTGACCGCTGATCTAGGCTAAGTACTCGCCCCCGCAAATACGCCCCCATTCGAACGCCCCCCCATCCCCGATGGCTGCGTTGCTCGTCGCTTGCGTACCGTCAAGGTACGCGGCGCTCCTCGCGGCCTTGCCCTCGGGGCGCGGTGGCGCTCTCGGTGGTGGCCGTATTTACTGGGGCGAGTACTAAGTGCTGCCTGATCTGGTCCAGGTTTCCCCGAGAGTGCGCCGGCACTCATGGGCCCCCGCCTCCCCGATGGCCGCGTCGCCGGTGGCGCCCTGCGGAGGGCCTCCGCACCATTCGGACGGCCCTGGTTCTCGGCTTCATCAACAACCTTGTGACCGGCGTCCCCGGCTGTCACAGGCGAGGGGTAGACTCCCGGCTGGACGCTGCGGTTGTCCATGATTGGGGTGGGTGCTACACTCCGGTGCCCTGCAATAGAGTTCACCCCTGCTCCCATTGGAGGAGCCGCTAAGTCCATAGGAGGTGAGGATGCGTCGGTATGAGCTCATGCTGATCGTCGACGGCAAGCTGGAGGAGAAGGATGTCCCCGCAGCCGTTGACAAGCACCTGGATATCGTGCGCGAGCGCGGTGGCAACGTCATCAAGGTTGACCACTGGGGCAAGCGCCGGTTCGTCTACGAGATCCGCCACATGAACGAGGGCTTCTACGCCGTGGTCGATTTCGAGACCACACCGGAAGTTCTCGCCGAGTTGGATCGAGTCCTTTCCCTGGCGGACGAGGTCGTTCGGTTCAAGGTTCTGCGACCGGTTCCCTAGCGCGCGGCCGACCGGGCAAGGCCCGGTACTGTGCGATAGGCCGATCTATCCTTCCCCGTCCCGCCGGCACGATGTCGGCGGAATCCGGAGGAAGCCGAGTTGGATCGGCGGGAGAGGAGCGGTGATACAAGATGGCTAACGGCAACAACGTGGTACTGATCGGCAACCTGACCGACGACCCCGAGCTGCGCTTCACCCCGAACGGGGCTGCGGTGGCGAACTTCCGCATCGCGGTCAACCGGGTCTACAACAACCGCAACGGAGAGAAGGTCGAGGAGACCGACTTCTTCCGGGTCAACGTCTGGCGGGGACTCGCCGAGAACGTGGCCGAGTCCCTTTCCAAGGGCACTCGGGTGGTCGTGACGGGTCGGCTGCGCTCGCGGTCCTGGGAAACCGAAGAGGGCCAGAAGCGCTCGGTCGTTGAGGTGGAGGCCGACGAGGTCGCTCCCAGTCTTCGCTTCGCCACAGCCAAGGTCGAGAAGACCTCTCGTGGCGGAGGTTTCGAGGGCGGCAGTTGGGAGGCCCCCAGCGGTGGGACTGGCGAAGTACTCGCCGAAGCACCAGACTTCTAGGAAGGATCAGAGCCCCCGGGCAGGATGCAGGGGCTGGGTGGGAGGTAAGAGATCGTGGTCAAGCCGATGTTGCGCAAGCCCAGGCGGAAGGTGTGCCACTTCTGCAAGGAGAAGATCGACTACGTCGACTACAAGGACCTGACTTTGCTCCGCAAGTTCGTCTCGGACCGGGGCAAGATCCGGGCCAGGCGAGTTTCGGGCAACTGCTCGCAGCATCAGCGCGACGTCGCGTCCGCGGTCAAGAACGCCCGCGAGATGGCGCTGCTGCCGTACAGCAGCCGGTAGCCGGGACGGCTTGGAGCGCAGGCAAGGGCAGGCAAGGGGCAAGCAAGGAGCGAAGCTCGTGAAGGTGATCCTCACGCAACAGGTTCGTCGCCTGGGTGCGCCGGGTGACGTGGTGGACGTGGCCGATGGCTATGCCCGCAACTTCCTCTACCCCCGCGGGTTCGCGGTCGCCGCTACCACGGGCGCCCTGCGCCACGCGGAGCAGGTTCGCTCGCGCCGGGTGTTGCGGGAAGCCAAGGATCTCGAATCGGCCCAGGCGATTGTTGAGAAGCTGGCGTCGTTGAAGCTTCGCGTTCCGGCCAAGGCCGGAGAGGCGGGGCGGCTGTTCGGCTCGATCACGGTGACCCAGATCGCCACGACCATCGAGGGGGCCGGCGGCGGCAAAATCGACCGGCGCCGTATCCACCTCGAAACTCCGATCCGCAACCTGGGCAGTCATGAGGTCTCCATACGCATCCACCCGGAGATCGAAGCCCGGGTGACGCTGGAGGTCGTGGAGGCATAGTGCTCGCCAAGGAGGGCACTTGGCTGTTCGTCAGGTAGCCGGCGGCCCTTCCCCAGATCCCGGTCGCGTTCCCCCATATAGCCTCGAGGCCGAGCAGTCGGTCGTCGGGTGCATGCTGCTTTCCACTGAAGCTATCGCCGACATCGTCGAGGTCGTCGGCGAGTCTGACTTCTACCGCCCGGCCCACTCGAAGATCTTCGCCACCGGAGTGCGGCTCTATTCGGCGGGCGAACCCGTGGACCCGGTCACGGTCGTGGAGGATCTTCGCCGGCGCGGCCTGCTCGAGGAGATCGGTGGCGCCGCCTACATCCACACGCTGGTTTCCGGTGTGCCCACCGCCGCCAACGCCACCTACTACGCGCGCATCGTCAGGGAGAACGCGCTCCTGCGGGGCCTGATCGAGGCCGGCTCCAAGATCGCGCAGATGGGCTACGAGCTTCCCTCAGATGTGAGCGAGGCGATCGACCACGCCGAGAACCTGATCTTCCAGATCTCCCAGGGGCGCATCAGCGAGCCCTACAAGCTGATAGGCGAGCTGATCAACCCGGCCCTGGAGTCTCTGGAGCGCTTGCAGGCCAATCAGCGCCACGTCACCGGCATCCCCACCGGCTTCGTCGACCTGGACCGGATCCTCGCGGGCCTGCAACCGTCGAACCTGGTGATCGTGGCCGGCCGACCGGGCACCGGAAAGTCCACGCTGGCGCTGGACTTCGCCCGCACCGCGGCCGTCAACCACGCGATCCCGGCCGCCGTATTCAGCTTGGAGATGAGCCACATCGAGCTCACTCAGAGGCTGCTCTGCGCGCACTCGACCGTGGACATGCAGCGGTTGCGCACCGGCTTCCTCAACGAGGACGACTGGCGCAAGCTCCAGGGCAAATCGCTGAACACCCTGGCCGAGGCACCTCTTTTCATCGATGACTCCCCCAACGTTTCGGTGCTCGAGATCCGCGGCAAGTGCCGGCGGCTTCGCCAGAAGCACGACCTGCGCTTGGTGATCGTCGACTACCTCCAACTCATGCGCGCCGGTGGCCGCTTCGAGAACCGCCAGACAGAGGTCTCGGAGATCTCGAGGTCACTGAAGCTCTTGGCCAAGGAGCTGGGTATCCCGGTGGTGGCCTGCTCCCAGCTGTCCCGCCAGACCGAGAGCCGGGGCGGGCGGCCGCAGCTTGCCGACCTCCGGGAGTCGGGCAGCATAGAACAGGACGCCGACGTGGTCATCTTCATCTACCGCGACGAGATGGTCGACTCCAAGTCGGAGCGCCGCGGTGAGGCGGACCTCATCGTGGCCAAACACCGCAACGGCCCCACGGGCCAGGTAGCGGTTGCGTTTCAGGGCCACTACGCGCGCTTCCACGACATGCCGCCGCGCAGCATGCAGCCCGCCTGAGTACTCGCCCCCGCAAATACGGTGGCATTCAAGCGCCCCCGCATCCCCGATGGCCGCGTTGTGGGTGGTGCCCTGCGGGGGCGAGTGCTAAGCGATGCGCTGGCCGGCAAGCGGGGGACTGGAGCTGTAGACGTCGGTGATCTCGACGCGGCCTAGGCCACACGCGAAGCCCTCGAAGGTGCCCTTGACCTGGTAGGAGATCGGGTCGGTGGTCGTGACGTTCACGGCGACGAGCGTGCCATCGGCAAGCTGCTTCAGCCGCTCGTTGTACGAGGAAACCTTGAATGCCAGGTGCCCCTGCCCCGCCGGGAATGTCGAGAGCACGGGGACGACGACCGGGTAGCCATCGGCCCCCACCCAGGCGAAGACCTTGAACGCGCTGATGCGATCGAACTTCTCCGCGACCACCGGCCCCATCGCCACGCCGCCACTCGCCGCCGTGCGTGCGCGCAGCTTGACGCAAAGGATATCGGCGGCGACGGTCGCCCTGGAGATCCTGCGTACCGGCAGCCCGTCGCAAACCGTGATGGTGCCCGCACCCCGGATCGAGTTATAGGGGTTGTAGCGGAAGGTGGAGGTGGCCTTGATGTGCTCGGTGTACTCGCCGCCGGAGTGAAAGCCTTCGAAGTCCCCGGTGAAGCCCGTGAAGCTCAGGCCGGTCGTGGCAGCGATGCTGGCGACCTTCGGCTGAGCCAGCAGGTTCTCCCGCGTCTTCCACATCAGGAAGTCCCCGAAGATCACGCGGTCCTCATTCCACGGTTCGAGTGAGGTGATCAGCGCCACATTGGGACGGCCTTGCGCGTCGAGGGTGGCGAGGAACTTGGGGATCCTCTCGATCCGGTAGATTCTCAGGGCCTGCTCGGAGAGTGGCATGAGTTATCCCCCTCGGCCCGGACCGACCTAGGCCGGTGCCGGTTGCTCGGATTGACGCGCGGTGGGTCCGGACCAAACGACGTTGGACACGCCTTGCTCGGCCGCGATCCGGGCCAGGCGCTCCATGTGTGCGGCCGGCACGAGGGACGCCCCGGCCAGGGCGAAGTCCAGATCTAGCCGCCTGTACTTCGCGGTGCAGAGGTTGTTGAAGGCCAGCAGGTCGTGGCGCACCACGTTGGGCAGTTCCTCAGAGATGAACCGCGCGATTGCGGCCGCGTTCTCCTCGGCGTCGGTGAAGCCCGGGATCACGGGGGTGCGAACCCACATCGGGATACCCAGTTCGGCGACCTTGCGCGCATTGGCCAGCACTTCCTCGAGGGCTCGCCCGGTCTGCGCGCGGTGGAGCGCGGGGTCCATCTGCTTCAAGTCCAGCAGCACGAGGTCGGCTTCGACGACCACGCGGGCGAACACGGCAGGCGCGACGGCGCCGCAGGAGTCCACCGCGACATGGACACCTTCGGACTTCAGGCGCGAGAGGATCTCCACGGCGGCGCGCGGCTGCTGGCAGGGCTCGCCGCCGGAAATCGTCACGCCCCCGCCGGAGGTCTCGTAGAAGGTGCGATCCCGAAGCGCCTCGGCCACCAGGCTCTCGACGCCGCGCCGGGCGCCGATGACCTCCAGCGCCCCGGTGGGACAGGCTACTTCACATTCCCCGCAGGCATCGCAGGCGGCGCGATCGATCACCATGCCCTCGGGGGTCAGCCTCAACGCGTTGCGCGGGCAGATCTCCAGGCAGTCCCGCGCGGCCATGCAGCGCACGTCGTACCAGAGGAGCTGTGGTCTGGTGGCCAGCCCTTCGGGGTTGTGGCACCAGGCGCACGACATCGGGCATCCCTTGAAGAAGATCGTGGTGCGAATGCCGGGTCCGTCTTCGGTCGAGAAGCGCTGGACATTGAAGACCGTGGCCTCGACGGCCTCAGCTTCAGACGCTTGGATCGCGGACACCTCAACCCCAGACACATCAGTCCGAGGCACCTGAACCCCAGACTCCTCAGTCACAGAAGTCGCAGCCCCAGACCCCTCGGCCCCGCCGGCTGCAGCCTCAGACACCTCAACCTCGACGGCTTCAAACTCGGATACGCCGGCCATCACAGCTCGTGGGATTCCCTGGCGATGATCTCGTCCTGAAGCTCCTTGCCCAGCGTCGCGAAGTAGGCGTTGTAGCCGGTCACGCGCACCAGCAGGTTGGAGTAGGCCTCCGGGTCGGCCTGCGCGCGGCGCAGGGTGTCGGCGTCCAGGATGTTGAGCTGCAGGGCCGTGCCGCCGGTTCGCCCGTACCCACGCAGGAAGCCGGCGAGCTTGCCCACGTGCTCGGGGTCGCGCACCAGCGAGGGCGAGAGCGACAGTGTGTGCGAGTCGCCGTTGGGCGCGGTCTCCAGTCCCAGCTTGCCGACTGAGGCGGCCACCGCTGTGGGTCCGCCGCGGTCGGAGCCGTTGACGGGTCCCACTCCGTTGGACAGGTAGCTGCCGCGCTTGCGTCCGTCCGGTGTCGCGCCGGTGGATGGCGCGTAGCCGATCCAGTAGTTCCACGACAGGTAGCCGCCACGAAAGCGGCGTCCGGTCGCTGGGGAAATGCGCTTGGCGACGTCGTTGGTCCAGAACTGAGAGATCTCCCTGGCGATCGCGTCGGCGAAGTCGTCGTCGTTTCCGTACTTGGGGGCCTTGCGCGCCAGAGTCTGGCGCAGCTTCTCGTAGCCTTCGAAGTTGGCCGCCAATGCCTTGGTGATCTCGGTCACGTCGACGAGCTTGTCCTCGAAGACCAAACGCGCTACGGCGGCCAGGGAGTCGGCGGCCGTTCCCAGGCCGACACCCTCCACCGTGATGTAGTTGTGCTCGGCGCCTCCCGCGGTGATGTCTCTGCCGCTTGCGATGCAGCCGTCCACCAGGCCGGAGAGGTAGGGCGTGGGCTCGTAGGTCGATCGGATGCGATCGGCCTCGCATGCGCAGGCGATCAGCCGGTCCATGATGGCCGAGAGCTGGGCGCGATAGGCGGCGAAGAACTCCTGGAAACTGCCGAAGCTCTCCGGCGCGGGGGTGCGCGGCCCGATCTGAGCTCCGCTCTCCGAGTTACGTCCTCGGGTAAAGACGAGCTCGACGGCCTTGGCCAGGTTCAAGTTGACGTCCACGGTTCCGGAGCGGTCGTTGCCCTGCAGGGTGTTCTCCAGGCAGCCGACCGGCGCGTAGTCCCACAGCTTCTCGGCGGGAAGGCCTTGCCAGGCCAGGCCCTTCATGGAGGTCTCGTCGAAGTTCAGAAGGAACGGTGAGCCCTGCGCGCGGGCGCAAAGCTCGGCCACTCGTTCCAGCAGCTCGGGCGGGGTCTTCTCCGAGAGCCGCACGTTGGGCTTGGGCTCGAGGAGGTTCATCTCCTCGATGACCTCTAGGATCAGCCAGGTCAGTTCGTTGGAGGCGTCCTCTCCGTCGGGACCGATCCCGCCCAGGGTGATGAGCTGGCCGAAACCGGAGTTGATTCCCTGGTTGGAGCCGACGCGGCCCTGGAAGTCGTAGGCGTAGTTGTGCTTGATCCAGTAGCAGTCCAGCAGCTCTCTGGCGAAGGTGCGGTCGAGCCGGCCGGCCGCGAGGTCGTCACGATAGTAGGGCCAGAGGTACTGATCGATGCGCCCCGGTGAGAGCCCCGCCCCCGGATAGGATTCGGCGGACATGACCAGCATGTGGGCGAACCACAGCGACTGCAGGGCCTCCCAGAAGGTCCGGGCCGGCTCCCAGGGCACGCGCGCGGTGATGCGGGCGATCCCCTCGAGCTCGCTCTTGCGCTCGGGGTCGGGCTCCTCACCGGCCAGCCTGCGTGCTTCGCCAGAGTAGCGGTCGGCTAGGGCCTTGGCCGCGGTGGCGGCGATGGCAATGGCCTGGCGCTCGGCGCGCTTGATGGGGTCTCTCTCGTCTCCGGCCGCGGCGCTCGCCTCCTCGGCGATTCCCCTGAGGCCGATCCGCAGAACCTTGGGGTAGTTGGGGATCAGGTGGCCGGGGATGGCGCCGGTGTTGCCGATGCCCAGGGAGTTGAGCGCCGAGGCTTCCTTGAACCAGGCCTCGGTCGCCTTCTTCCAGGCCCTGGCCTCCACGCGGTTGTGGGTCCTGGAAAGCGCGGTGTTGAACTGCCCGCCGACGATCAGCTCACCGTCGAGGATGTCCACGGAGAACTGCTCGGAGACCACCCGATGAAAGAAGCGCGCACGCCTGACCGCAAGGGGCTCCTTCCATTCCTCGGCCGTGAGGGGCACGGAGCGGGCAAGGGCCTTGAGGGAGTCGCGAAACGACGGCATGAACGGATAGAGCTCGGGCACCACTCCCCAGTTGACCGGAGAGAAGACCTCGTCCCATGACGTGCCGGAGGTGTAGGGAGCGACCTCATTGCGGAAGTAGTCGCGCTGGGTGAAGGAGAAGAACTCCCGCCGCAAACGCGCGACACGAGGAGACAGCCCCTCAGAGGGACACCACAACGCGTCATCGGGTGCAGTCCCACGCTTGTGCATGCTTGGCACCTCCGGCTGCGCTCAGCGCTTCCGCCGACATGTCGAGGCACGCCGCGTCGCGCGTCCTCGGTTGCCGGGTATGGACAGGGACCCTTCCTGTCCGCATTGTGGCCTTGGGAGAACGGTCTTCGCAACGCGACCGGGTACTCGGCGCGGTGTGGAGTTTGGGCATGCCGGGTGGGAGACGCGACGGTCATGGGAACCCGTGAGGTCGCCGGCGCGTCAAACGTTTCGGTTGGAGTAGTTAGAGCAAGTTCGGGCGAAGGGCCACTCGGCCCGGCACCGGGAGGTGGAAGATGTCAAGGATCCTGCACCGCTGGCGATGGATCGCGGCGGCCCTGGCGCTGTTCGTGGTTGCCTCGGTCGTGGTGGGGGTGGTGAAGTCCCGACTTGAGACGAATCCCTCCCCGGCAGCGCAAACCGTCTCGCGGGAGTCGTCCGGTGGAACCTCTCAGGGGACTCTGGGTGGCGGAGCCGTCGCCCCCGACGCCGCTCCACAGATGGGGGCATCCAAGGCCGGTCCCGCGGACCAGGCTCTTGGCGTCCCTTCGGGCGAGGTGGCCGTCACCGATGTCCTGCCGCCCCTGGGAGATCGGCTGATCAAGAGCGCCGACCTTCGCGTCGAGGTGGCCAAGGGCAAGTTCGAGGAGTCTTTCCAGAAGGGGGCCGCGGTCGCGCTGGCCCACGGTGGTGACGTGATCGGGTCGGACTCCACGGCCGAGAAAGAGCGGATGGCCGTGGGTACCCTGACGATCAGGGTCCCAGTCAAGGAGTTTGAGGGGGCCCTGAGGGATCTGGCCGGACTGGGCACCGTCACCAACCGGACGGTGCGCTCCGAGGACGTGTCTCAGGAGTACGTGGACCTGCAGAGCCGTCTGCGCCACTGGCGAGTGCAGGAGACCTTCTACCTGGGCCTGATGGACAGGGCCCGCTCGGTTTCCGAGGCAATCCAGATCCAGAACGCTCTGCAGAACGTTCAGGCCCAGATCGAGCAGATCCAGGGACGCCTGAACTTCCTGCAGGCACGCACCGACTACTCGACACTGGTGGTCACGATCGCCGAGAAGGGCACGTCCAAGCCGAAGCCGAGCGGTGAGCCGAGTGACCTCTCACGCGCCTGGAATCGTGCGGTCGACGGGATGGCCACCGTGGCAGGGGGCATGCTCATCGTTGCGGCGTGGGTGGTGCCGTTCGTCGCTCTGGCCCTGGTGGTGTGGGGGCTCGTGCGGCTGGCCCGCTGGCGGCCGAAGGGGAAGCGTTCCGAGTAGGTGCCGTTCCGGCACAGTGCTCACCGGCTGCTCGATCGAGGATCCAACGGTGGTCGGGTACAGTGACGGCGATGTCTGATCCCAGCCGCTCTCACCGGTCTTCCGTGTCTGTGGGATACGCCTACCTGATGGCGGCCGCGCTGATGTGGGGCTCCGTGAGCCTCGTGGTGCGCAAGGTGGACATTCCCGAGGCCGCATTGGTGCTTTGCCGGGTGTGGTTGGGGGCGGTGGGTGTCGGCGGGTACCTTCTCGTAACCCGCTTCCTTCCCCACCACACACCCCGTCCCCGTCCATCGCGGCTCGAGTTTGCCGGGCTCGCGGCCACGGGTTGCGTTCTGGCCGTGCACTGGCTGGCTATGTTCACGGCGGTGCGCCGGCTCCCGGTCGCTACGGCTCTGCTGCTCACCTACGGGGGGCCGGTGCTGGCGGCGATACTGGCGCCGATCACCATTAGGGAAGCTCGGGATTCCAGAGCACTCGTGGCTCTCGGGATGTGCGTGGTGGGCATGGCACTGGTGACCGGCCCCGGTCTGCTGGAAGGCAGGCTGGATGGACTTGGCGTGGCGGTGGGACTCGCCTCCGCGGTGAGCTTCGCCGCGCTGATACTCCTCGGCAAGTCCCTGGTGAGCAGGGTTGCCCCGGAGCAGGTGGCCTTCGGGCAATTGCTCACCGCGGGGATCGTCCTGATGCCGGCGGCCGGTTTCGGCTGGCGCTGGCCCGCAGGGTGGGGCTGGGTCCTGGTGGCGATCCTGGGCTTGCTGCACACCGCGGTCGGGGGATTGCTGTACTTCCGGGGACTCGAAAGAGTGCGAGCCCAGCATGCCGGGGTGCTCGCCTACCTGGAGCCGGTGAGCGGAACGGCCTACGCGGGGATGTTCCTGGGTGAGACCCCCGGTGTGCTCACCGTCATCGGCGGTCTATCGGTGTTGGGGGGTGGCGCCTTGTTGGTGAGTGGCGCGGCTGGGCGAGAGGCAGCCGAGCCCAAAGGGCCCGGTGACCGGTAACGGGCCGCGAAAGCCGGCAGAGGGGTACAGCGGCCGTGCCGGGCAACTTCGGGCGCACCACACTAGCCGTCGAGGGGGAACCCACGTTCGCGCAGGAAGTCCCCGACCTCTTGCATGGTGGGCATGGCCGCCTGCGCCCCCACGCGGGTCACTGCGATGGCCGCGGCGGCCTGAGCGATCTTGACGGCCTCGCGCAGGGGCCGGCCCTTGCTCAGGCCAAACGCCAGGCCCCCCGTGAAGCAGTCCCCGGCCCCGGTCGTGTCCACCGGCTTGACTCGATAGGCGGGAGATGGCGCGGCCCCTTGCTCATCAACCACCAAGCAGCCCTCACCGCCCAGGGTCACCACGACAGCCTTGGGGCCCTTATCCAGCAGGCGCCGGGCGGAGTCTTCCGGGCCGGCTCCGGGGGCGAACATCGTGGCCTCGATCTCGTTGACGACCAGTACATCGGTGAGCGCGAACATCTCCTCCGGGACCTGTTTTGCCGGCGCGGCGTTGAGGACCACCAGCGCACCCACTTCGCGGCCTGAGTGCTGGGCGGCGATGACCGTCTCGGCGGGAGTCTCCAGTTGGCATACCAGCACCCCGGACCTCTCGAACGCCCCGGCAGCGGAGCGCACATCCTCGGGGGAGAGCGTCGAGTTGGCGCCGGAAGCCACCACGATCGCGTTGTTGGCCCCCGGGTCCACGCACACGATTGCGAGGCCGCTGGGCGTGCCGGGGCGCCGGGCGATCCATTCGGTGCGGACTCCGGCCGATTCGAGCGAGGCAAGTAGGGCCGCACCGTCTGCGTCCTCGCCCACCGCACCCACCATCCGCACCTCGGCCCCGAGGCGAGCCATGGCCACCGCCTGGTTCGCGCCCTTGCCTCCCGGTGTTCGAACGGCCGAGCTCGATAGCACCGTCTCACCGGGAGCGGGGATGGTGGGCACCGCCAGGGAAAGGTCCATGTTGATGCTGCCGACGACGACAGCCCTGACGCGCTCGGTTGAGAGGGGCTCTTTCGATGACATGATCACCACCGATCGGCAGCGCACCGGGCAAGTCGCTCCACGGTCGAACCGGTCAACTGCCGGCCGGCGCGCCAGGATGGGGCCTGAGTGGAGCGGACGAGGGGAATCGAACCCCCACTGCGAGCTTGGGAAGCTCGTGTTCTACCATTGAACTACGTCCGCGCGGGGCCTCATCTTACTTAGGATCTCCTCCGTCCCGCAACGCGCCTCTCCCGCGGGCACGGAAGAGGTGGAGCGGGCGTGGAGGATAGGCGCCGGGCAGGTGGAGCGGATAGCGGAGCGCCTTTCCATGGGCGAACTGAAGACCGTGGTCAAGGCGCTGGAGATGTTGGGTTCCATACCGGTAATGTGGGCCTTGTGCCGCTGTCGCGGATGCGACTGTAGGCGTGCCGGTCTGGATGGAAACCGAAGGGGGTCAGGGAATGTATCGCCTCACCGAGCTGTCTCTGAAGAAGGCGTCGGTAACGCTGCTCATCGCCATCGGGCTGGTGTTCGGCGGCATCTACGCGGCGGCACGCAGCGGCACGGAGCTGATGCCCGACGTCAACTTCCCGATGATCACGGTGATCACCCCGCTCCCCGGAGGAGAGCCGGCCGATGTGGCCGGTGGGGTGAGTGTCCCGCTGGAAGCGGCCGTCGCCAACGTCTCCGGCGTGCAGAGCCTGCAATCGGTGTCGGTGCAGAACCTGTCCATCATCATCGCCCAGTTCGGTTTCGGCCGTGACATGCGGGTCGCCGAGCAGGAGATCTCCCAGAAGACTTCGGCCGCGAGCCTGCCTGAGGGAGCCCAGAGCCCTCAAGTGGCCCGGATCAACATCAACGAGACCATGCCCGTCGTCAGTCTCAGCCTCAGCGGAAACGTCGACTCGGCCGTGCTGACGAGCATCGCCGAGCAGGATCTCGTGCCGCGCATCAAAGCGATTGAGGGCGTCCAGGCAGTCGACGTGATCGGTAGCTCCAGCCGCCGTGTGGAGATCCAGGTCGACCCGGCCAGGATGCGTGCTCTTGGGGTGAGCACCAGCCAGATCGTCGGCATCCTGCGCGCCAACAACGTTTCGATCCCCTCGGGCAGCGTCGTGAGCGACGGGATGGTGCTGCCGTCGCGCACGGTCAGCCAGCTCAGCTCGCTCTCCGAGATCGAGAACCTGGTGGTCGGGGTGGCGATGGGTCCCGGTACACAAGCGACCGGCGGGGCATCGAGCGGACTGGTCCGGCTCAAGGACATCGCCGGCGTCAAGGTCGCGGCGGCTGCGAGCGGCGGCATCTCGCGTACCAACGGCCGGACGAGCGTGGGCCTCAGTGTCACCAAGGCTCAGGGCGCCAACACGGTCCAGGTGGCCGCCGAGGTGAGGAAGGTCGTCCGGGAAGTGAGGTCCGGACTGACTGCGGGGATCCAACTCGAGACCGCCATGGATTCCTCCACGATAATCACGGACTCGATTGCCGGCCTCGCACGTGAAGGGATCATCGGCGCGCTGGTGGCGGTTCTGGTCATCTGGCTGTTCCTCATGAGCTTCCGCAGCGCGCTGGTGACGGCCGTTTCCATCCCGCTCTCTGTGGTGGTGGCTCTGCTGGCGCTGTATGTGCAGGGCTTCACGCTGAACATCCTCACCCTGGGCGGATTGACGATCGCCGTTGGGCGGGTGGTGGACGACGCCATCGTGGTTCTGGAGAACATCTTCCGGCACTCCCGGGAGGGCGAGGACATCAACGTGGCCGTGGTCAGCGGCACGCGAGAGGTGGGGACGGCCATCCTCGGCTCGACCATGACGACGATCGCGGTCTTCTTGCCGCTGGGCTTCACCAGCGGAGTGACCGGGGTGATGTTCCGGCCGTTCGCTCTGACCGTCACCTACGCTTTGCTGGCTTCTCTGATCATCGCTCTGACCGTGGTCCCGCTGCTCGCGCGCTCGTTCCTGAAGCGGCGAGGGACGCCGGCAGCCCCGGTCCAGGGACCTTCAGGGCAGCAGACGGCGCTCCAGCGCGCCTACATCCCGACCCTTCGCTGGGCGCTCGGCCACCGGGCAGTCACTCTGGTGGCGGCGGGACTCATCTTCGTCGGCAGCTTCGGGCTCCTGCCGCTGATTCCGACGTCGTTCCTGCCCCAGGTCGGTCCGAAGGAGTTCCAGGTGACCATGATGCCGGGGCCGGGTATGAGCCCCGCGGATCTCCCGGCCAAGGTCGGCGAGGTGGAAAACGTTGTGGCGGGCTTGCCCGACGTGGACATCTACGAGACGACCATCGGCCTGGGCAGTGACACGGGCGGCATGATGGCCGTGCAGGCAGCGGTGCTGGGACAGAGCCTCGGGGGAGCGACGATCGAGGTGATCCTGCGCCCCGAGGGGGACCTCAAGAAGATCCAGGAGTTGGCGCGCAAGAGGCTCGCGGGCATGACCGGCGTGGTTGCGTCGGTGGGCAGTAGCGGATCCGACAGCATGAACAGCCAGTTCCAGGTCTTCGTCACGGGGCCGGATCTCCAGACGGTTCAGGCGGCGGGCGCCAAGGTTCTCAAGGCCATCCAGGGGGTGAAGGGGGTTCGCGAAGCCGGCGCGGCGTCTCTGGCCTCAGTTCCGGAGGTGGCCATCGAGGTTGGGCTGACCGCGGTACAGGTGGCTCAGCAAATCCGGGATCTCACCGTGACTCAAACCATTACCCAGGTGCGTATCGACTCCGGCGCCCCAGTCGATCTTGTCCTGAAAGCCGTGGCCGGCTCGACTGCGGACCTGGCCGCCGTCCGCGACTTGCCGCTGGCGGTGGGGGTGTCCGCGTCGGCAGCGACAGGGGCACCGCAGTCCACGGTTCCCCTGTCGGCCCTGGCCTCCATCAATCGCACGATGGGACCGGCTGAGGTGGGCCGCTACGATCAACGCCCGGCCGCCACCATCACGGGCACCGTGGAGGGCGCGAACACCGGCGTGGTCAACTCCGACATTCGCCGGGCCACCGAGAAGCTTGCGCTGCCGGACGGCGTGAAGGTGGAGTTCGGGGGCCTCCTCCAGCAGTTCCAGGACAGCTTCAACTCCCTCTACGTCAGCATTGCCGTGGCGATCCTGATCGTCTACGTCGTCATGGTGGTGGTGATGGGTTCCCTGCTGTCTCCCTTCGTCATCATGTTCAGCCTGCCGCTGGCCTCGATCGGCGCCCTGGCCGCATTGGCCGCCACTCGCCGGTCCCTGGGCATTTCGGCGCTGTTCGGTGTGCTGATGTTGGTCGGCATCGTGGTCAGCAATGGAATCGTGCTGATCGATCTCGTCAACCAGTACCGGCGCAAGGGCTACAGCGTTCACGACGCGCTGATCGAGGGTGGCCGGCTGAGGATGCGCCCGGTGCTCATGACGGCCGTCGCAACCATCGTGGCCGTGTTCCCGGTTGCGCTGGGATTCACCGAAGGGGCCATCATCGCCACCGAGTTGGCGACCGTGGTGATCGGCGGCTTGCTCACCGCGACGCTACTCACCCTGGTGGTGGTGCCCGTTGTCTACAGCGTGTTCCACGCCCGAGCGGAGAAGAGGCAACTCGCCGGCCAGCAGGCCGCAAGCGGCTGAGGCGGGCACTTGGGAAGGCCATGGGACAGCAAGACCATGAAAACGGGGGCCGCAGCTGCGGCCCCCGTTTTTCGGGAGTCTGTGCGTCGGTTGCCTGTCAGCAGGCAGAGCCGCCCGCTTGACCGTCTGTGGAAATGGCTCCTGTGCCGGTGGAGCCGAACCCGCCCCGGGTGGCGCCCAGCGTGTGGGTCTCCTCCCATGACTCGACTCGCCCCACCTGGACGAGCAGCCCCTGGGCGATGCGCTCGCCTCGTTCGACGGTCACGGGCTGGTCGGTGGCGTTGTAGACCTGAATCTTCACCTCGTCGTGCTCGCCGCAGTAGTCGCGGTCGATCACGCCGATGCCGTGGGGCATGTGCAGCCCCTTCTTGCGCGGGATGCCCGATCGCAGAGTGACGAGCAGCGCATAGCCATCCGGCACCTCGATGATCAGGTTGGCCGGGATAAGGCCGACCGCGTGAGACTCGACGATGGTTTCTTCTCTGGCCCAGAGGTCAAAGGCCACCGCGCCGGGCGTGGCGTAGGCGGGAAATGGGATATCGGGATCGGGTCGATGTGCTCGTACTCGCATGCCGGCAAGGATACCAGGATGGGGGGGCGTATCCTGGCGTCGATATCAGCCTCTCGGGCCAGAGGTGCTCGTGTGCCCGGCATCGGCGAAACCTCGCTCTTCTGGCGTGTGTGTCGTCGGGTCCGGGCGCACAGCGCCCGGGACGAAGAGGGGTGTTGCGACCAAGACCTATGGGAGGGCGATCCGAATGATCCTGAGCGACCGTAGCATCCGGGAGGCGATCGGCTCGGGGCGGTTGGTCATAGAGCCCTTCGATCCGGCCTGCGTCCAGCCGGCGAGCATCGACCTCCGCGTGGACTCCCTCTTTCGGGTGTTTCACAACGCCCGCTATCCGTACATCGACGTCAAGAAGGATATGGAGGGTCTGACGGAGTTGGTGGACGTCCAAGGCGAGGCGTTCATCCTTCATCCCGGTGAGTTCGTCCTGGGCTCCACCCTGGAGTGGGTGAAGTTGGCCGACGATCTGGCGGGGCGGCTCGAGGGCAAGTCGTCGCTCGGAAGACTGGGACTGCTAACGCACTCGACGGCGGGGTTCGTGGACCCTGCCTTTGAGGGCCACCTGACTCTAGAGCTTTCCAACGTCGCCAACCTTCCGATCACGATCTACCCGAGGATGAAGATCGGCCAGCTTTCGATCTTCCAACTTACTACCCCGGCCGAGCACCCCTACGGGTCGGACGAACGGGCCAGCAAGTACCAGGGGCAGCGGGGGCCGACGCCCAGCCGCTTCTACAAGGAGTTCGAAACCTAGTGTGGTGCGTCCGAAGTTCCCCTACATTCGGTCGCGTCCGCATCCCGAATCGCGGCGTTGCTCATCGGTTGCATACCTACAGGTATGCGCCCTCCTCGCGCCTTGCGCTTCGGGCGCACCCGCGCCCTCGATGTGTACGGCGAATTCGGACGCACCACACTAGCCGACCGTCCGTCTTGGCTCTTGCCGCCGGCTATCCGCGCCAGGATTCCCGGAAGAAACGACGCCCCCCGGATCCGGGGGGCGTCGTTTGGGTCGGTCTGCTCAGGCTTCAGGCGTGGCCTCAGCTGCAGCCA
>Ga0265292_1000542_pt1 | contig 50510 bp, 36 predicted proteins | sample Munlanlewell296A_FD_189080 | JGI IMG/M metagenome (GOLD analysis project Ga0265292, IMG submission 189080) | Leachate microbial communities from a municipal landfill in Southern Ontario, Canada - Leachate well 296A | ecosystem: Engineered > Solid waste > Landfill > Unclassified | place: Canada... | reverse complement strand
ATCGTTTGTTCCCCGCGATCACATGCCGCCACGATCCGTTCCCGTAAATCCATTGAATATTGTTTCATTCCCCTTTCATCGGACAAATGTACAATAATTCTTGAATTGCTCTAGAGATCACCACGTCCCGCAATAACCGCCTCCCCCGAATTTCATCCGTATGGGACCTGCACCCACTCCAAGTTCTACGCCTTTTCACGGCGCACTGAAAAATGCGGGTCAAGGGTTTCAACTCTATATCCTGCGGGATGATCGATGGCATATCTCACTTGTTGGTTTTCTTTCCACCATTTTATTGAAATGGTGTCTTCGTCCAATGGAATTCTGCCTTGCGCCCAGGAAAGCGGCAAGTCGTTAAATCGAAGAAAGATGGTTTTGGTTCCCTTGTCGATCTGTGCCACCCCCAGAATGTCTCGATACAGGATGTGTACGACATGGGAAGCAAAACTATGATTGCAGCTGGCTCGGACATCATCATGTTCCCACAGCGTTCCGGTTTGTTGGGCCATGTGCAGCAGGTATCCGACCGATTCCTCCAGCACCTGCCTGGCTGCTCCATACCGCGCCAGCAGTTCCATACGAAGGAAATTACCGATAAACGCATTGGCAAAATGAATTTCCGGGTGGAGGTTTCTTGTTTTTCGTTGAGGACCAAAGTCTTTTTGCAGCGTATTCCAGAGTTTTGCATCGGTTTTCGGATGGGCGGCCTCGAAGAAAAAAGCATAATACTGGCAGACTTCGGTGCGATTACGCGTCACGCATAATTTACCGTTTTCGCGAACCGCGTTATCGACAAAGAATTCTCCGTCGAAAGCCATTTTGCGAATGGTGTCTCTAATCCGTTCGGCTTGCAGCAGAAGGTTCGGATCAAGGTATAGTCTTCCAACCGCCGCCAGAGCCGCGGCGTAGAGCATATTCGATGGGAAGTTTACATCCTGGACAAACTGGTTGGCGGCGGACCACTCGACGAACACCCAGTTTTGGAGTTTTTCCAGCAATCCGTATTCATTGACAAACGGCGTGAAATAGCCCAGTAGTTTATACACTTTCGATTTGAGAGCCGCAAGTATGGAAATGTTCCTGCTCCGCTGCGCATACTCTTCCAGTTGGATGATGAACCACAGGGCCCAGTTTGGAATAAACACGCCGTCATAATGATCAGCCGGATAGCACATCGGCAGCATGCCTTCGGGAAGATACTCGAACCGTTCGGGCAGAAGATAGTCTTCAAACAAGTTTTCTTCCAGTCGCGTGTGTCCCGTGAGATCAAATGCCACGCGGCCGCTGAAGGCACTGTCGCACAACCACTGCGCCCGTTCGCGCGACGGGCAGTCCATGAGGGTCTCTATTGAGTTCTGTGCAAAGGTTTCTCGCCCCGCGTCGAAAAGGGTATTCAGGCAAGGGTCGCTGCAACTGAAACCCGCCCGATAAACCTCTGAGTTCTTATACTGACGCAGGCACAGGCCTTCGACCCGGCAATTGCCTTTTAACACCAGTAGTTTCAGGTATCGGAGCGTGTAAGGCTCAAACGTTTCCAGATCGAACGTTCCAGCGGGGGCTTCGACCGCGAGGATATTGACGCAATCCAAGCGTTTGAAACTAACATCGTGATTACATAGAATTTCATCAAAGGTCAGGAAGAACCGTGTCGGCTCGTTACAGGTGATTCTGAAACCGATAAACCCCGTTAAATTTCCGGCAAAATCCAATATCTGCCACGAATTTTCGGCAAATGGCAGGCTGGAATCCGGCAGGCAGGGAATATTCAACGATGTGTTTGTTTTATTCCGGTAGCGCTGCAGTTCGATGGAAGGAACCGTATCCAACTCGGTTTCGGGAAATCCTTTGAGCGTAGCGCAAATTCCGGTCATCGAACGATCTTTCCATATCTGATCCCGCGGCAGATCGACTTTCTCCAGTTCACCTTTTGCGCACTGAATCGCCGGAGGGCGAAGCTCAAAACGAGGATAACCAACTCGTCGCGGGAGCAGTTGCTTTGGGGTGGTTATCTGACACGATTCACGGGGCGAAGTACGGCTCTTATTTTTTCGCCATTCATCGAATCCATTTGTCAGGCGATAGACTTCTGTAAACGGTCGCTGGAAACTGTATCGCTGAACTTTCTGAATACGATGTCGAAGCAGGACTGCATCAAACCTTACCCCATCGCCTGCTGTGGATACCAGAATATTACCTTCGCAGACCACTTCCGCCTGGAGAAACGACGGCTGATCCAATAGGTAATAACTGTTGACGTTATACCCGGCTACCTCAACGGCGATCAGGTTGTCGCCCTCTGTCAGACGATGGTTTAGATTCCATTCATCCACCCGATAATATCCATGCGGACCGACCACCGGTCCGCAGCCTGCGAATTCCCCATTGACATACACACGGTAACGGCTGCACGCCGTGATTCGTAACAAAACGGAATTGTCCTGGGGGGGGGTGAATATTGCCCGAAACCCAACCAAGAGATTCTTCTCTGACTCTCTGTCCGTCAGCCACACCGGCTTTGCGGAATGAAAGCTTACATATCCCTGGGTGTTCATCTACCAGTTTCCTCTTGATTGCCAACGTTACGGTTTATGATTAATTTATATAAAATGCCACCTTTCCAAAGGGCATGAATTTTGTCTTCTTTAATTTGCAGATTGCCCGGTAAAGGATGAATACTTTTTATTTTTATTCCATGGAGATCGATTGGAATTGTCTGACTGTTAAAACAGATTATATTGATTGTGTCCGCCCCTGTTTGAAGCCAGCAAAGCTTTCCTTGATACGATTCGCCGATAACATTTCCGTCCTGACCTCGTAACCGCCAGTTGCCATAACTGATGAATTCCGGTCGGCCCCAACAGCGGTGGGCACACATTTTGAATAACTTGCCCAGGGTTTTCATCATCTTGCCGGGCAACCGTTGGCCATCGTTAAACACATCGGTGTAATACAGGCTTGGAGTGCTGTAAACCGCGGCAGAAAGGTATGTGTGCTCGACCCAATCACTCATCATAACCGCTCCATCGCTATCGATAAGCAGATCGGGATTGGCCAAGGCAGAAATCCAAGCTCTCCGTTCGCGTTCCAAGGGAGTAATCTTGATATCGTGCAATCGATTCATGTCAAAAAGGTGGGCAAAGCGAGGATCGCCGGCACTGTAGTTGATCAGGGCATCGAGCTTAAATGATTTTGCCGCCGGGTAGAACAATTTTAGATACCGATGGACCATTCTAAAACCCATTCCACTGCCGGGTTCGTGACAAGGAATCCGTTGCTCCGTAGGTAAAATGGCAGAAACAAAATCCAGTTTAACCCCATCGGCATTTAAACAATCGGGGCTGTCATGGAAGAGTCTTCGGGCAATTTCATGAACATAGTTAGAGGCGGAAGGATTGGAATAATCCAGGAAAATCCAGCCTTCGGGGGTTTGATATTGACTGAGCATCTTAAACTTCCGGGCCAATCGCCCGACACCGCCTTTGTCCAGGACAATATGCGGTGAATACCAAAGCAAAACCTTGTGACCACGATCATGGAGCCAGTCAACCAATTGCCTCATTCGGCCAAATCGCCGGGGATCACCCACAGGATCCGGATCCCATCGCTTCTGCCAAAACGCATCGATTATCGTGGTAAATTCGGAATAGCCCAGACGGTCTTCCGCTCCGATCACCGTCCGTTTCACCCAATCCTGAGTGTATGAGGAAGAATCCCAATAAGCATCGGTATACAACGCGGGCTGCATCGCCATGATTTGATCGCCGTAGGTGCAATACGTGGGCCGTTTCCACCATTGCGGTTGTTCCTCCGGCCTTTTGGGAGTCAGCAGCCCCTTCTTATCGAGATAGTTGCGAAAGACCGTAATGCTCTGCTCACCCTCCCGCGGAAAAGTAAAAAGAACTCGCGGACCCACATATTCCTCGCCCCCGGAAAAAGTGACATTCCCCCCCCATGCGTCCACCGCCAGCCCCATCCAGGGAAAAGAGACCCCAAAAACCGTGGCATTAGATAAATCCAGCAACCCCAAGGCCACAAACCCAGCATGGAATTTCAATCCGATATTTAAAACGGGAGGCGAGGAAAGTCCCTTCAGAGAAACCGAAGGAAAGATGTTTCGATAATCTTCTTCCGACAACGGCGCCGAAGGAACACAAAATCCTTCCTTCACAGCATTAAGCCGCATGCCCAATTCCGCATCACGAAAGTATTCAACCCGAATAGGAGTTACCTTTTGCCCTCTGGTCACAGTAGCCTTATAACGGCAGGTAAAAGCATCGGATTCAAAGTCAAAAAATAACTCCTGCCGAGCGAACGGTGTCGAGGATTTAATGGTAAAAACGGTCATGCTATTTCCGTCAAGCCGAATATCGAAAGGGGGCGGCATTTGAATAATTCGCTTCTCTTGCTCGATACGAATATTAAGCGGAAATTGAAACAAAAAGTTTTTTTGTGAGGTAAAAAGTCGGCTGATGCCGGTTTTGGCATTGATATCAAGCTGGTAACTTTTGCCGCGTACCAATACCCTCTCGCCATGTTTTTGGAGGACAACTTTATCCATTGCGTGATTTTTTATTCTTATGGGTCATCTGAGGTGTCCATAGTGGCCAAGATGATAGACAGATCGGTCGAGCTGATCTCATTATCGCCATCCAAGTCTCCGTTTCGCAGAATGACCGGTACCGGGTCAAGGTCAGTATTCCCATTGATCGTCACATCGCGTATGACCTTTCGCAGGGAGGTATAGGCTTTGATTCCGACGTCGTAAGTGCCCGATGTTACGTTCGAGAGAGTAAACTGTCCCTGGCTGTTGAGTGCCACGTGGTTGGTCCGCACCGCCGTCCCGTCTCGAAGCAGTTCGACCCTCACCATGACGTCGGCCCTGTCATCCGTGTAATCCTGAAGGACCACCGTTCCCTGTAAGGTGCTGACCGGAGAGCTAAGGCGGACGGCGAGGGTATTGATGGATAACCAAGTCGAACTGGTCGTGCTCAGTGTAAGGGAATTTTGCCCGATGATCGCCAGATCGGTTATATCGAATACGTAAGTCAAGGGATTTTGGCCGATCGGCCGATAGAACTGGTCTTGTCGCTCCGTGGGCAGCGTAAAGCTTGGATAATAGAACACCGTCCACGCCTGGTCGGTATCGCTGAACCAATTGAATGGACCCACCCCGCAATTCATGGTGAAGGTTTGGGTCTTTCCCACTAAATTGCCCTGTCCCGGCGTTTCGCTGTATTCCAAACTATTCCCGTTCAAGGTCAAACGAAGGATCGGGACCGTGCCCTCCCCCTCGGCAACGCCGGTGCCCGTCGCACGGATTTCGATGCCCAAATAAATTCTTCGGGACGAGTTGTCGCCGGTGACGTCAAATTTCAGGTTGGAAAACCCGGCTGGGGTATAGGGTTGTTCGGTGGTAACAAAGTCTTTGAGAGTAGAACAGGCATTCCATTCGGGTGGGAAATTCGACGAACCTGGGTTCCCCAGAAACGCTCCCACCGTGGGCTGCGGAGTTATCGGATAAATTAATTTGTCGATCGTTCCAAGATGAAAGACTTTCACTCGTATTTCCGTATCCAACGTTGTCGAAAACGCGCCATTCGTAATCGGATAAATAGTGCCACCCAGATAATCTTTGGCGTAGATTTCTCCGCTCAGACCTAATCGGCCCAGATCGGAGCTTACTTCCACGGTCGGAGCGTTGCCACGCAGATTGCTCAGCACGATCAGGGCTTCACCGTTCTTCTTATAAACGTTGGCCGTAACGTCAGTGGAATTGACGGTTACCGGGGGATTCTTCCAATAAAGAAATCCCTCCGCCTGATCAACATTAAAGAGGCTCATCACGTCGTTTAATCGACCCACGCGATCCAAAAATAACATCGACGGTTCAATGTTGACCTCGGTTCCGTGAAGGATTCCGAAGGCCAGGGCCTTTTCGTTGTCGAAGTACCCCGGCATCCCCTTCGTGAACACCCATAGGTTGGAGGGGATACCCCACGCGCGTCCCATGAACTCGGCTCGGAACTGCGGCAGGGTTAATTCAAACGATACGTGTTTGTTCAGGAACTGTTCCCCGTCCATAGCGATATCCGCAAAGGTATGCGAGGGCATCGCCGGTATCGTGGACATGTGGAACTCGATGCGAAACCCAGGCTTGGTTGTCTTCAGGGCGTAGATTCGCTTCATCAACTCCCGATTGGACCGGATGGTGAGAGTCGGTCTTAGGATACCATCCCGGTCCTTGTATCCACCGCCCAGATAAGGGTTCCAGCACGACCCCGGATCGGAGCAGTCCAGGTAAAGCCCCTGGCAGCCAACTTGATCAATCGCCTGTTGGACCTTCCACAAAAAATAATCCTGCCAGGCCCCTGAGGCCGTCGAAACCGGATAAAAGTCAGGATAGGAATTACCGACAGGCTGCGGCGGCCGAGCCTGCCAACTCCCGTTCAACATCGCCATCCACTCATCCCCGTAGCGAAGCAATCCATCGTCATTGATATTAACGTTTTCCAGGCAGGTATAGGCCAAGTCCTTAATCCCATGATTCTCGCAATCCGTAATGATATTTTGCAGGGTCAACCTTTTACCGCTGTCTGAAGGAACCAGGTCCATGGCCCGGTCGCCCAAAACCGAGGTTGCAATCGATCTGGTCCGATAGGCGGCCATTGTTTCTATATCAAATGAATAAATCCCCTCCTGGCTCCTCCATTCGTCAGTCACGCAGTAGCGTCCCGGATGGTCGTCCGCGCTGGTGGGATAAGGTTTCACAGGAGTAGCCTGAAGGCCGAACGAAAACTTGACGGTTTGGTTATCCGAGGTAAAGGGAACATTCACGAGATATATGCGGATGGTGTTGACGTCGGCACCGGCAATCAATTGCCCGGCGGAGGCCGGATTGATACTCCAATTTTCCTGCGATTCGGTGAACCAGCACAGTCCTCGTTCATCGTCGGAAACGGTGATATAAGGCATAAAGGGAAAGGACTTACTGGTGAATAAGTCGGCGCAGTATGTATTCCAGCCGCTACCGCCGTACCAGTAATACGAAGCATTGGCGCTCTTGACCGGGATGTCCAGGTACAGGCTGTCGATGCGGGCGTTTGGAGAGTGGAGTTGCAGTTGAAAATCAAACCACATCATGCCGTCGAATTCGACGTAACCAGTACCGCTCAAGTCCGCCGCGTTACCGGTGCAGGAGGTTTGATAGGAAACCTTGTAGTCCTGAGCATTGGTAACAGTGAAGGTTCCCGCGTTCCACGCGAGGGTTTGACTATTGACGCTTCCTTGTAGGGTAATCGGTGCGTACAAAATATCCGCACCCTGGCTGGTGATCTGGGAGGGAAATGGCAGGCCCTGGAATTGGTAACTTCGCCCCCAGCAGTTGATCTCATGATCCGCGGTCGTCATTGGCGTCCACGGCGCCGGTACTACATTGACCTGCCGTTGGGCGGTAGTCTTGAGCCACGTGGGTTTGGCTAGTTTCTCAAATGTTTTACTCGCCGTGGCCTGAGTGGTGTTATCGGCGGCAAATGCCGTAACCGCCACCGTGTACATTCCGGTGGAAATCATGCCCGAGCTGATCACGGCCTCCGCCATCCCGACGGTGGTCACCGCTCCGGTTACGCTTCGGATCTCCATCCCTCCGCCAGTCAGCAGTCGGGCTCGATACGTGGAACCCGGCCCAATTGCCTGATGATACAACCTCGCTACGACTTGGTTATGTTCCCATAAATTTAAAAGTTCAAGGGTATTGTCGGGTTTTGTCGGCATTAAAAATTTAATGTAATCGATCGTGATATTGTCACCCACCTGGAGTGTAACGGGCGGCTGCGTCTGCCAGGTTATAATGCCCATTCGAAATTGTGTGATCCGATTGTACCAGTTGCATTTGGTCAGGTCCACCTGATACACATGATACTGCCCGTCGCCGATCAATGGGATCAGCACCTCATGACCCACCCAATTGTTATCCACATCATCCAACCAGTAAAAATCAAACTGGTAGTTCTTGGCGGACTTTATTTTTATTTCCATGTAAGGATATAGCGCGGCCTCAAAGGGTTCAATGGGCGGTGTGATAAAATAGACTCCTCCGCTTTCATTGCTATCAGTGACCGTCCCGATCAATGTTCCATCGCTCAATGAAGGTTGCAGTTTATTATAATAATAAGTAGTCCATCCCGAATACGCCAAAGGGTCGTTAAAATCATAAATGATCGGGTCCGTAGCACTCTGGGCATTTAAAAGACCAGGTCCGCTAAAAACACAGGCAACAAATATCCATAGCAAATGATCTTTCACCATTTTCAACATCTTGACTTCCTTTTCTTTTTGCATGAATCATACCCCGATAATGTTAATCGCCTATCTGGTCCATGTTCGCCAGGACAATCGACAGGTCCGCCGTCGTGATCGTGTTGTCACCATTGCAGCCGCCATTCGGCAGCGAAACCGGATCGAGGCTGGTGTCCCCATTGACTGTCACGTCGGACAATACCTTTTGCGGGGAGGCATAGGTCTTAAAAGCGATATCATAGGTTCCCGATGTTACGTTCTGGAGTGCGAACTGCCCTTGGCTGTTCAAAGCCACCCGGTCGGTTCGCACTGTCGTGTCGTTTTGACGTAGTTCGATCTTCACCATCACATCGGCGCGGTCCCCGGTGTAATCCAGAAGCTGAATGGTTCCCGATACGGTCCCGGTGGATGGTAGCACGACCTGGAGATTCGTACCCACCACAAACCGGGAGAAGGAATTGATCCCGTTGGCCGTGATCCGCTTTCCAACGGTGTCGATCCCGCTGGTCACGTCCACCCAGGCACTGCCCACTTTTTGATACACTCTCAAGTCGGACTCGCTGACGCTCAAGACTGTGGCCAGCCCGTCGTCATAGCGAAAAGTCAGGTCCACGACACCGGATCCGAAGTAGAAACCCAACCCATCGAAATTCCAAGCCCCCACAATATTTTCGACGGAACCCGCCAATTCGATTCGATCCGGGGCCAGCAGTGAGACGGGCAGGTTGCCGCCTATCACGTTATTGAAAACCATATAGATACTATTGATCAGATCGATGTTGGATTCGCCCGGCGTTTCCCCCCAGTCATAGCTGTCGCTTCCCGCCCAGACCGAGATCGTTGGCAGGACCAGTTTTGCCTTGTTCCTGGCAAACCAGCCCATTGTCCCCGTGGGATTTTCGGCATAGCTGTCCACAGCGCCGAAGGAACTCATGTCCAACGTCTTTTCCACGGTGGTCCCAATGCCTCCATCGGCGATGATTCGTCCGTTATTATATAGAATTCCCGACAGCCCCACTACGCCGTTGCCTTGGAAAACGGCTTGGGTTTCACCCATCTCAAGACCACCAACACCAAAGTCATGGGTCTGTCCACCCGATCTATTGGCAATGACCCCATTATTGAGTTCTCCGCTGGTACCCAGATTAAAGCTGAAGGTCGAGGTGTTGGTTCCTTCGCCGATACAATCACAGCCAATAATAGCATACGCGCCTACGTTCATCTGTCCGCCCGTCAGGTTGATCGTGCTGGACACTCCAGGATATATAGACATCAATAACGTACTGAAATCGAAAACACCCCGCTTGATGTTCAAAACCGCTCCCGCCCCGTCATTTCCCATGATACAATCACCGACCCCCAGAATTGCGTCCGTCCCGTCCAGCGTGGCATTACACAGAGCCGATGCTTCGGATAGCCCCAAAACGATCTGTGCGGCATACATTTTTCCGCCATACTGGTTAAATGTCCCAGATGCCCCCGGTTGGTTTCCCACCAGAAGGGCGTCATTTCCTATCGAGAACCACTGATCCGTCGGTAGCCCCGCATTCAGGGTCAAGGTTCCGGAGGTTCCCGCCACATTACCCAGCCAGATTCCGGAGGCCCCGGTGGAAGCGTTGGGCACATTCGTCACCTGCACGGTCAAGCCGTTGGAGATCGTGGCGATGTCGCTGGTTGTGGGGACTTGTATCGGATTCCAGTTGTTCGGATTATTCCACGCCCCACTTGCCGCCAGGTTGACATTAGCGGCCCGTGCCGACAAGGTGCCCCAGCCGAGGAAAAAGCTAACGGTCATAAAGAACGCCGCACCGTACTTGTAACCTCTAAATGAATGTCCCATCATTCAAACTCCTATTCTTATTGTAGCAGATAATCCACCGCATATACGTCGGGAAATATCTGCAGGCGATTGTTATCCAATATCTTTACCTTGACCTGCATTTTTTTACCTTCATAGTCTCTGGCTTGGATGTTTACCTCACCGGCTTTTTTGTTCATCAAGTCTTGAGTGGAGATGATCAGGCGTTTACAACCCCGATCGGCCGGTATACCCGCGAGCGGATACATTCCATTCCCCGTTCCCAAATAGCCGCAGGGGATCAATCGCCAAGCTGCGCCCTCGCGCTTGACCCAGACGGCTCCCTCCACGTCCAATCCTTTCACCTGGGCAGTGGTTGTGTTGCTATTCAGGTACACATACTGCGGACAGGAGACATAATCCACCCGTTTGCCGTTTATCAAGGCACTGAAAGCCAGGATTTCTCTGGGTTTATCGATGACCCACCCGAAGGGCGGCAGATCATACTTTATTCCCTCCACCTCCACCTGCCAGTTTTTATCCTTGTTATAATTCACCTGCACTCGCAGGCCGCGTTTATACCGGACGCACACCCGTCCCTGGCGATACGAATCATCCGCCAATGCTTTGCTTGACGGCAAGTATTCGCTTCCGTTGTGATACTGGATTAGGGTCACTGTATCGGGCAGATATTCTTTTTGTATTCCCTGCATCAGGCAGTAAAATTGGAGCAATCGGGAGAACTTTGGATAAAATTGGCCGTATCCGGCGATCAGCATGTGTCCATAACCCAGACTGGCGGAAACATATCGATAAAAGCCTTCCGGCGGCTCGCCAAGACCTGTATCCTGATAAACTTTTGTCAAATCCTTATCTCCGAGAAAATAACTCGGAGCGTAGCTCATCATGGTTCCGAGACTGAGGGGATGGATTTTGAGCAGGTCGAAATCGACCAGGAGCGGCAAATCGCAAATAGGGTTCACTTCGGTGGTAATTGTCGCATAGTCCATATCGGTCAGCCCCGCGTACAACCATCGGCTTTTTCCTTCACTGGTAATTGTGCGGTACCATTTTCGACTCTCGACGATGCAGTCGGCGTTGGCCATGACCTGAACCCTGGCAATCCCTGCTCCTTCGACGCCCGCTTCATGATCGATGGCATAAAGCCCGCGATTCGAATGTTCATCCATATAGGCATTGTCGAAAGGGGGAAGGTGGGCGGCGGCCTTTTGTCCCACGTCGCGGGCCAGATATGGGAGGGCGACATCTTTGATCTGATAGGCCCCAGGCCAGTAATGGGTCCAGTTGCCATCCGACCAGAGGGCGATACGATTTTCGTCCCAATACTCACTCGTCATAAAAAGATGATTATAATCCAGATATGTTGCGAACATATAGCCCAGATCGTCCTTGGTTATTTTTTGATAGGTTGCCAAAATTTCTTTCGTCATGCCCGGCTGCAAGGTCCATCGGGCGGCAAAATTTTCCCCCGTCCGCTCAAGGTAGGGAAGAGAAAAATGATTGGCAATAACATAATCCACGCCATAACGCTTAAGATTGCGATAGAAAGTCTCCAGAAAGTTGTATTCGACCACGTACATATACGGGGCTAAAAGTTCTCGGTTGGGCGAAGGGGGATTCTGTGAATTTGGTAACGTTTCCGCGAATTCCGGAGACACCGTGACCAGGATTCTTTCCCTCAGGTCATTACGCCGGCCGTCGGTCAGTTCCACATAGAGCGTTCCCTCCAATAGTCCGATCCGGTCCTTGTCAGGCTCGGTTACATGATCCAATGTTTGGGAAAAATCGCTGTGATACCAATCTGGCAGGACCGAAATAAAAAGCCCATCCCCGTAGCCGATCCAGGGTCCTGGTTTGGCGCCATAAGTGAGATAGGGAACTTCGATTCCCTTGGGTTGACGAAGACCCGCCACCAGCCCATAATTAATCCCAGTGGCATTGCCTCCCGGGCAGGATAAATCTACTCCCAGAGTTCTGCCTCGGAGCCAATACCGTTCCTCCCATTGCGTCTGCAAATATCGCCACCGAACGGTATAAACGCCATTTTCCAGTTTCGAGGAAAGCATCCTTAATCCCGCACCACCGGGAATGACCTCTCCGGCTTTGATTTTCAGCCGGAGCCCTCCCCCTTCCATTGGGCGAAAGGTCTTGCCGTTGTTCCACCGGGCCGTTACACCGTTTAAGCTTCTTTCCGCCGGTCGGATGAAAAATCGAAGCACATTGCCGTCGGTTTCACTCACAAAGTCCACCCCGTTTTCGACCTGCTCGGCGCGAACTTTTACTCCCGACGGCGGCGTCGGAAGTATTCCGTCGTCGTTGATCGGGTAAATGGGATTCTCAAGTTTCAATCGCTTGATCGGTTTTCGGTTCTGCTTGTAAAAAGTCAGCGACTCCAGGTACGCATTTTGTTTGCCGCTGATGTTGCAATTACTGATGAGAATCGCCTTGAACTTCATGGGAAATTTGGCGCGGGACACCTCGGCAGGTTGGAGCATTCCATGACATAAATCCCAGTAGGTCCCCTTGACTTCACCCAGGTCCATCGTAAACTCCACGCCGGCGCTGTCTTCGAGAAGGACAAAAATCCCCAGGCCTTTGCCCGTATTTAAATCCGGACGGATATCCTGACCAAAGGCCCCGTAAATGATCAGATTTGCCACGTCAAATGGCTCTTTAATCTCAATCGGGGACGGGGGACGAATCTCCGCGGTGGTATTTTTAGTTCCCCCCGCATAAGATAATTTCGCATTCAATTTTCGCCATAACGGATGATCAACCGAGGCGGACAGCGAAACATCGGCGTCGCCATAAACGCGCAGCGTCCAGCCTTTAAGGTTGTCAAATGCGACTTGAGCGGGAGGAGTCTCCGTGCGGTGGAACGCAATAATTTCATAGGGCCTCGGTCCCGGTTTTGCCTTTGCGGGTAACACCGGATCCACCAGTGTTTCCCGGAAACCCGTCGGGCTTAATTGTCCTTGCAGTTTTTCCACCTCAGACCGTTTCATCACCGCCACGACGACTTCATCAAGCATTACAAGAGCGGGATTGCTCTGGGTCATCAAGCTTTTAAACGCAAAGGCAACCGGCTCATTCTTGCTGACCAGACCCGTCAGGTCGAACCAAAAATCATAGTCTTGACCGGTTCCGGCCCAAGTCCCTTCATAATTCGGACCGGTAATCAGCATCCACCCTTGATCGGCGGCGCTGTACCAATCCAATGTTTTATTAAGACCGCTCGGCGTGAATTGTGAAGGCTTATTCAGTAATCGGGTCCTCAGGGGCGATTCAGTAAATGTCCTTCCGGTAATCGAAAGCCTAAGAGCATAATTGGCGCCGCCAGTAGTCCGCGACTCCAGCCGTGCTTTTAATTTCAGGATTACCGTTTCATCTTTGGCTATGGCGGGAATGGTCGCTGTCTTCTTCATCTCTTGGCCGGGATTGAGAATCACCGTTGCGCCAAAAATATTTTTTTTAAGGAACAATAGCCCATCCGACCGAAGCTTCGAACTTCCCTCATTCAACCCGCTACTGGCTCGGCGGACTTTTTTCATCTCCGCACGGGTCATCACCCCCAACACAACCTTATCGAGTACCAGGACCAGAGGGGTGTAGCCGGCCATCGTATTTTTAAAAGGGAGCGTGCTGATATTTTTAAAAGTGATGGTGGTCTTAGCTCCTGCCTTGGCCAGCCCATCAAGATCGAGCAAAAAATCATCCTTTCCCCCGGTCCCGATAAAATCAGGACCTTTGGCAACGACCCAGCCCAAGTCCCTCGGACTGTACCACTCCGTCGGGCCCTGAGTGGGTGACGTAAATGCGGGGGGCTTGTTCAGCAACCGGTAGTTCGGAGGAATATTCATAATCGCCGCATCGTCAATCATAACCTGAAGCCCGACCTGGCAACCGTCGGCCTTTGGGGTTTCCAGCCGTGCCTTAAACCCCAACACGGGACATTCCTCACCGGTCAGGTTCGTTACCGTAACCGACCTTTCAATGGCCTCGTCGGGCTGGAGCGCCACCGGAAAATTCGGGATTTTCTCACTTCGGGACATGCCGGCCCATAACGGCAAACCGACCATTAAAAGGAAAATGTTTCCCAACATAACGATGCGCATAGTATTCTCCGCTATTTTATTGATTTTCATGGCTGGAATTTTCCTGTTATTGAATCTTAACAAATAGTACGGTATCCATTGTTCATTTTGTGAACCAATAAATGATTTCCTTGTGTTCACTCTCGGATTATGGAAATTGGGATCATTCGGTTTTCCTGCATGGATTGATCCGCGGCGAATCCAATCAGGTGGCCGTATACGGAATCCTCCAGATGTGTTGACGAAATGGAAGGTTTCTCGCCGCGAAGGACGTGAATGAAATCTTCCACCAGCCTGAGATCACCGCCCCCGTGCATGTCTCCGGAAACATTCAAGTCGATGTGTTCCTGGGAATATTCATGGCCCGGGCGCGGATCGGGATGGGTAACGATAATCAAACCGTCTTCCATTACGCCATGTATTTCACCCGTCGTGCCGATGATATGAATGGTCCGGCAGGGTTTTGACGTACCGCCTACCATATCGTGGGTGGCCGTTGCGCCGTCTGCGAACTGGATAACGACGGATTGATGATCGACAACGTCGTTATCGCACTTAAAGGCGCACCGGCCATGGGGATTGGTGGTCTTCAGCGCTTCGACCTTCTGCTCGAGCGTGGGATTTGTGATATGCTCCAGGTCGGTCCAGACATAAAAGCTCCAGCGGTCGGGATGGTCGAGGTATATTTTTTTTGCCGAATACAGACAATCCGATTCAACCGGGCAATCCACCAGGCAGCGAGTACCGGCACCCTTGGGCGCCATTTCGGGCCGAAAATACATCCGGCCCCCTGCGCTGCTGACCAAGCGGGGAGCCGAACCAGTCTTCAACCAGGTGAGGATGTCCAGATCGTGGCAGCATTTACTCATGAGCATGGAGGAACAGCACTGGACCTTTCTGCTCCATTTTCCACGAACAAAGCAAGAGGACATATGGTGATAGCTGACGTGCTCTGCCGTCTGGATATTCATGACTACTCCGATTTCACCTGCAGCGATTCGTTTCCGGATTTCAGAATAGAACGGGGCATAGCGAAGCACGTGGCAGATCATGACTGTGCGTTTGGTCCTCTGGGCCGTGGCAAGCAGTTGGAGAACCTCCTCCCGGCTGGTTCCAATAGGTTTTTCCAGCAGAAGATGATACCCGGCTTCCAGCAGGGGGATCGACGTTGACACATGGTATTTATCCATAGTCCCGTTGATGACGGCATCGGCCATAAGTGGGCGGGAGGCTACTTCCTGGGCGGACCGGAAGCAAAATTCCGGTGGAATCTTAAACCACTCGGCGGTCTGCCGACGGCGCGTTTCGTCCGGATCGGCCACAGCCACGATTTTAAACTCCTCCGGATGCGTTAAGGAGTAAGATCCATAGGTATAACTGCGATGGCCCGCGCCCACAATCACCGCAGTAATCGGCCTTTTAGCCTCTGCCTTTGCCACATTACCATCCTTTCTTGTCTTGAAATCTCGAAGCGTGAACTGGTTTTACAGATCGCCCATCGTATCCATGCTAGCCAGGACAATCGACAGATCGCTAACCGTGATATTCTGATCACCGTTCAAATCCGCCGTCATATCTCCCGGTGCGACGTCCAGTGCCGCCAGGACGATCGACAGATCGGTGGAAGTGACTTCATTGTCTTCATCGCAATCGCCATTGGTCAGGGTGAAGTCCACGGTAACATTGGTCCCCGTAAATTCGACAGCGGATCGTTTTTGCCTTAACCAATGAGAAGCCTTGGCCACCACATCGTACGTGCCGCCCAGGCTGGTGGTGGTCGTAAATGAGTAATGACCGTTGGTATCCAGACTGACGGGGTGAGTCTCCAGGGCCGTGAGGTTATCCACATTGCGGATATCAATGGTTACCGGAATCATGCTGTTGTCTCCGACAAAATCATTCAGGGAAACCACCCCTTCAATAGTAGCCAAACCTGGAATCCCCACCGCAAACAGCGAGTTCATGGAACCGGTAAACGTGGAGCCAACGATTTGATCGGCCCCCGGATAAACCTCGCTGGCGATCTCCGTCCATATCCCACCGCTGTAATTGTATAATTTCAAATCGGCTTCGGTAATCCCCAGGCTCTCCGCCAGGGCCGCGTCATAATGGAAAGTCAAATAGGTCGCACCGGCAGTCGTTCCCGTAAAGGCCGAATCCCAAACTCCGATGAATTTCCACCCGGCGGGGGTATGAGCATCGCTCCGATCAGGGGAAAGCAGAGCGATATCCAGATCACCCGAGCTGGTTCCCGTGCCGAAAACCGCGATCATGCTGTTGACCGGTTTAAGAGTTGTAGCTTTAGCGTCTCCCCATGACACCGTTGTTCCGCCACCGCTGACCGGGACCACCGGCAACGTCAATTTCCCCTTGTTCGTGGCGTACCACCCACCGGTCCCCTGCTGGTTGTCATTGTCCCATATGTACGCAAATTGGCTCAGGTTCAGCGTTCGCTCCGTTCCATACCCGTTAGCGGTGGTCGTGGCATCGTAATCCTGAATGTAAGCGGCGTTCCCAACCGTGGTGGACACCGTGCCCCAACCCTCGACCTTTCCTCCGACGCTATTGGTTAAATTCCCCGCGATGGTAATCGAACCGGTGGAGGTCTCATTTCCTAATTCCAACAAACCCCAGGAATTGGAGTTGCCACCGAGGTTCAGAGCACTCGTGGACAACGTTCCGCCTGTCATCTTGTATTTTCCCGCGGCGGCATAAGTGCCACCTTGCCCAATTCGGACGTAAGGGGCATTTACCGCTCCCCCGGATTGTTCCAGGAACGACAGGCTCGCGTTGTAAAGGCCCACCGTCAACCAGTTGTTGGGAACGTTTAGGGTTCCACCACTCAAAAAATACCATGCGTTCGCCCCGGGATTGTTTGCCATGACCAGCGAGTTGCCAACCGTGACCGTCCCGCCGGATTGGCGCACCTGGCCCCACGTATTGCCGCTGCCCATGACCATCCAGCCGCCCACGGTCAAGCTCCCGCCCGTGACATTCATATCTCCGTTTCCCGTACTGTATCCCATGTAAAAATCACTGCACTGCGCCGTCATCGGATCGGCGACCGTGACCGTTCCGTTCGCGTTGTTCATGGCAAAATCCGAGGACCAGGGTGGACCGCCTTCCGGTGTCCAGGTCGCCATGTTATCCCAATTCCCGCCGGTCGCCACCACCGAGTAAGACGTCGGCCGATCGACAAAAGGCGCCCCGTCGTTGAATTTGAAAAGATCACCCGTCCCGCCTTCCAGTGTCAAGTCCAGGTGATATAACGAACCGCCATCGGAGACCAGGGGAACAATCTCGACCGCTCCGGTATTGCGGTTGATCCGCTGCAAACTCGTAATCAGGCTCGATCCGAAATTAAAATCCAGGCGTATCTGTTGACTTGTATTGTCAGCCGATCCCACGGGGTCGCTTAAGCCGTTTACGATCATAAAATAAATCTCGTTATTATATGTCGGACCGTCATCGTCCTCCATCAGCGGGTTAAAGTATCCGACCAGAACGTCGCCCCGAAGACCGTTGTTCTTCAAGCCGGAATTGGTGGCAGAAATGCCCGTAATGTAGGGGTCTATTCCGGAGGCCCAGTCCTCCATACCGGGAGGAAGAGCATTCAATATTCCCGGGGTCAAACCGTGGAGACCTCGAACGATCCGCACATGCGTGCTTAGCAACCGGACCAGGGTCTTGCCCAGATTACGGCTTTGGCGATTGGTCTGTGCCTGTTGAGCAAAAATTGGAGTAGTGTTGTTGTCGCCGATCCCAGTGAACAAAATGGGGACTAAGCCATTTTCCGACCACCCCATATCGTCGTACATGAACGCGTTCACCAGTTTGTAACCGAACGCCCATGCGGAAAATTGGTTCAGGCGAATCTCAGATTCGGAGGGGATATGGTTATTCCGCTCGCTCCACTGAAACGTTTGAAGGTCCATTCCATAGGGGATCGGCTCATTGCCGGTCCCGTCATTTCCTGCCAATCCCAGGAGCCGGTACTTTTGCATGTCCGCGTACAGTGAAGTGGGGCTTCCACCCGGCAAAGTTCCGTCAAAGGGATACGTATAAAACATCATCATATCCGGCAAGACCGTCGGCATATAGGTATTCAAGAGAAAGTCATAGGTATAGTGGCCCCCACTTTGATATGTATAGTATATACCGGTAGGAATCGCCGTTTTCATCCAGGAAGTCCAGTTTTTGGCGCTGAGTATCTGCTCGGAATCCATCAAGTCTAGTTCATCATTGCGGTAAAACACGCCGACCAGAGTGGAAAGGTAAGGCACTTCGTTCGGACGATACCATTGGCCATCCACCAGACCCCAGGCCTCATATCGTCCCCACGGAATTCCCGGAGGCGGTCCCAGGAGGTTGGTCATCGTATCCGAGGCACCTCCCGTATTGATGAAAGCGGTGGTGAAGTTGGACTGGGAAAACTGATTGAGATTAAACCCATTGAATAAGTCCACATAGGCCTGAATTTGTAATCCGCGACTCATGAGATTCTGGTGGCCTCGCCCAATCTGCTTTTGTACTCCCCACGCGGGAAATGGGCAAATAAAAACCGCTAACATAACCGCAATCCCAAGACCCGTCCCTTTTGAAGGCTTGTGCAATTTCATCATTCATCTCCTTTAAAAAAATTAGATTTATTCATTCCAGTAATAGAATTGTTTGACCCATTTGGCCTGGGCGACTTTCCCATTATTGGTGTCGAGCACCTGTTTTTCGGGAACCGATTCGACATGCCCATCGACTAAAAGGATATTGGCGCACTGATGGTGCCACGTTCCGACATAGGGATAAAGCAGGTAGGGAGGACTGGCCAAGGGGTATCCGGTCGGTTGATAAGGCCCCAGGGTAACGGTCCAGGAGGCACCGGGATCTCGATAGGCGGAGTCGAAATTAAGAACACAGAAAGTCGGATTTTGGACCTGAGGTAGCCGACAAGGCTTGTATGGAGCGGCGATGGCGCCGGATCCCCCGTAGGCCAACCACTCATTCATGACGTAATTACAGGGGGGCACGTAAAACCGATCATAACAAAGATAGTTCGGATTACTGGGACATAGGAAGGTTCCCTCCCTGGTGCGGGGAATAATCGTCCAGGTCAAAGGTTTGGACAGATCTCCGGCTGAACCGACCGTCGTGATGTAACCTTTGAGATAAAGCGCGTCCATCCAGTTATCCGCTCCCGAACCGTAAAATGTTTCTTTGTAATCCTGCAAATACATCTGCCAGGCCAATCCGATCTGTTTCAGGTTGTTAGAGCAAACGGCTTGACGGGCCGTTTCCCTCGCGCTGCCCAGAGCGGGCAACAGCAAAGCCACGAGAACCGCGATAATCGCCACGACGACCAGCAGTTCTATTAAAGTAAAAGAGGCCATAATCGGATTTCGGCGATTTGAATTCGGTTTTAAAATATGCATATAGGTTTTCTACTCCAAGTCATATAAACCAGGACGACCTTCATATCTTTACTCGCCCATTCTTTCCATTAAACGGCTTTTTAAAGCGGCGGACCCGCGGTGAAGCGGACCGCCGCGATGAATCTAACGATCAAGGACAAATGCTTCAGATGCGTCTTCGCAAAAATCCCAAAGTACCCAGACCCAGTAAAATCAGAGTCGCAGGTTCGGGAACGATACCCACTGCAAACAGCGAATTCGCGGAACCGCCAAACGCGGAGGAAACGATTTGATCAGCCCCGGTATACAAACCCGTGGTGATGTCCACCCAGCTTCCGCCGCTGTAATTGTATAATCGCAAATCGGCTTCATTAAGTCCCAGGCTCGCCGCCAGTGCCGCGTCATAATGGAAATCCAAATACGTCGATCCGCTGGTCGTTCCCGTAAAAGCCGAATCCCAGACCCCAATGAATTTCCCTCCGGCGGGGGTATGAGCGTCGCTCCGTTCAGGGGAAAGAAGTGCGATATCCAGATTGCCCGATGTGGTACCCGCGCCGAACACGGCGATCATGCTGTTGACCGGTTGAAGAGTTGTACCCTTGGCGTCTCCCCATGACACCGTTGTTCCGCCACCGCTGACCGGGACCACCGGCAACGTCAATTTCCCCTTGTTTGTGGCGTACCACCCACCGGTCCCCTGCTGATTGTCATTGTCCCATATGTACGCAAATTGGCTCAGATTCAGCGTTCGCTCCGTTCCATACCCGTTAGCGGTGGTCGTGGCACCGTAATCCTGAATGTAAGCGGCGTTCCCGACCGTGGTGGACACCGTGCCCCAACCCTCGACCTTTCCACCGACACTATTGCTTAAATTCCCGGACATGGTAATCGAACCCGTGGAAGTGGCGTCACCCAATTCCAACGAACCCCAGGAATTGGAGTTGCCGCCAAGGTTCAAAGCGCTGGTGGACAACGTTCCGCCTGTCATCTTGTATTTTCCCGCGGCGGCATAAGTGCCACCTAGCCCAATTCGGACGTAAGGGGCATTCACCGCTCCCCCAGATTGTTGGAGGAACGATAGCCCGGAGCTGTACAATCCGATCGTCAACCAGTTATTGGGGACGTTCAGAGTTCCATTACTCAAGTAATACCAGGCATTCGCCCCGGGATTGTTTGCCAGAAGCAGGGAGTTATTGACCGTCACCGTCCCGCCAGATTGGCGAGCCTGGCCCCACGTATTGCCGCTGCCCATGACCATCCAGCCGCCCACGGTCAAACTACCGCCCGTAACATTCAAATCTCCGTTTCCCGACCCGTAGCCCAGATACAAGTCACTGCTGGCGGCTGTCATCGAATCGGCAACCGTAACCGTCCCATTCGCGTTGTTCATGGCGAAATCGGAAGCAGTCGGCGGCCCACTGGAGGGATCCCATGTGCTCGCCTGGTCCCAGTTTCCTCCCCCGGAGACCACATTATAATCCCCCGCGAACAACGGGGTTCCTGCGGCAAGAACCACCGTCACCGCCAGGGTCACCAGAACCCTGATCGATCCGACCCACACACCCACACACTTCGCTCTGTTCATGACTTTCTCCTTATAAAAAAGTTTTTAAAAATGAACACTCGGACGTTTTTTTTATTCATTTTCGATGACCTTAAACGAGGTATAACATTTCTGCGGCTCGATCTGCCGGCCTTCGATCCGGTCGATCAAAATACGATATGCCTGCTGACCCACCAACTCATTCTGGTGAAGGTATAGTTTCCAGGGAACGACCCCGGATACGTCCTCCTCGACAGTATTAAAGACAATGAGATCCTTTTTTTGCCCGATGGCCTGCCCGGCCTCGGCGGCCACTTCGCGCAACACCTGAGCCAGTTGAAGAACATCGACAATATAAGCATCAAAGGGACCGGACCGTACCACCTCTTGAGCTACTTGACGATAGGACTCTTCCTTATTGTCAATCACATTAAACCAGGTGCCCGATACTCCTTGGGAGGCAAGGCTCTTAACTTGCTCCTGAAAAGACCGGATCAAGCACTGATTGTTCGCTGTTCGATGCTCGATGGCCAGTAAGGCCAATCGTCGATGTCCAGCGTTCACCAGGGCGTTGACTGTTTCCGCCCCGGCCGCTCGATAATTCTGAGTCACGAAAGAAACTTCACGATGCGTTACCTCCCGATTTACCACTACCATCGGTAACCCGGTATCGGCCAGGAAATCGATCAAACCGTTGTCGGGATCGGAGGTCATAACAAATAGCCCGTCCAACAAATCTTGATCAACAAGACGGTGCAATTTTTCGAAGGGTTCCGTCAAAAGATTAACCACCGCGTTATCAGACTTGCTCACGGATTCCAAAATCGAACCGTAAATAGTGTGATAAAACCCCGGATGGGTCATGAAATAAATGTTCGGAATAATCAAACCGATCAAATTCGTCCGTCCGGTGCGGAGTGCCTTGGCCATGTGGCTGGGTTGATATCCCGCGGCTTTGGCGAATTGAGACACGCGACTTCGAACCTTGGGGCTGACCCGGCAATCCGGATGTTGATTAAGGACTTGCGCCACAGTGCTTTTGGAGACTCCAAGCTCAGTGGCAATATCTTTTAAAGTCAATCGTCCGCGCTGATGAAGGATAGTCATGATTCTCGTCATCCAATAACTAAGATAAACCGATGTACCTAAACGTATTTTAACGAATTATTCTAAAAAATCAATGGGGAAATGGTATTTTTTTTCATAAAACTCTTGATGCATCGGTGTATTTATCGGTTTTAGTCTTGTAAGCCCCACAGAAAATGGTATAATGGCCTTAAAACCTGGACCATTGGAATTGGAAAGGAAAGACATGCGTACGGCAACTGTAAACGATAAAACAAAACAGCCACTCTTTTTGGAAGGCGAAAACCCCGTTCGAACCCATCCCTTGCCTCCTCCTTACTTGGGAACAAGCGTTATTGGTAAAGAAGAGATGGAGCTGCTTAAAGAGGTGGTGGAAAAACAGCTTCCCTTCCGAGAGTACGGAAATGGAATACCTCACATGGTCAAGGACTTTGAACGGGAAGCGGGAACATACTTTGGAATGCCTTATGCGCTGGCCACGGCCACGGGAAGCGGATCGTTCTTTGCCGCCCTGGTCGGACTGGGAATTGGACCGGGAGATGAGGTAATTATTCCCTCCTTTGGCTGGTATACGAATTTCAATGCCCCGGTTATTTTGGGGGCGACTCCCATTTTTGCGGATATAGATCGGTCTATGAACATGGACCCTTATGATTTTGAACGAAAAATCAGTCCCCGGACAAAAGCGGTTATTATTATTCACTTTCAGGGGGCTACGAATGATATGGACAAAATGCTTTCCATCGCCGCGGAAAAGAACGTCAAAGTCATAGAGGATTGCGCCCAAGCCTGCGGGGCAACTTATAAAGGAAAAAAGGTGGGGTCGCTTGGCGATGTCAGTTGTTTCAGCTTTCAGCAAAATAAAATCATGAGCACGGGTGAAGGGGGATTGGTGCTGGCCAAAGATCCCATTGTTTTTGAGCGAGCCGTTCGATTTCATGACCTGGGAATGGTTCGTCCCTCCCTGAAAGCCCAATTCGGAGAAGAACGGACAGAGCCTTTTGTCGGATGCCAATTCCGGATGAATGAATTCACCGGCGCAGTTGCTTTGGCCCAGTTACGGAAACTCGACAAGGCGGTGCTGGATAAAACACGGGGCTACTATAAGCAACTGAAAGCAACCCTCCTGGAGCAATGCCCTGAATTGAAATTACGACAAACGGGTAATGATGAAGGCAATGCCGGAATTGCATTTTACATGGATTTGGAAACTCCCCAACGGGCCGAATGGTTCACGACATCTCTGACGACTGAAGGTATTCGCGTCGGACCATCTTCCGGGTGTACCAATTTACTTCATGCCCGGCTTGTTCAAATTCGCGGGCAAACCCATCCGGATTTACCCCCCTTTGGAAAAGGTTGGCCGGGGGAACACGTTCGATATAATCCCGACCTGTGTCCCAATACCGACAAAATTGTGGCATCGATGGTATGTGTCGCCCTGGGGCCGCAATTTACTCAACATGATGTGGATGACATTAAAACCGCTATTGTAAAAGTTTGGCATAAACGGCCCCAAAAACTATTTGACGACCCCCGTTGAATTCACTTTGAATTAGTCTATCTCTATGGGACCGGAGTGAGTGATGAATCACGTAGAACGATTTCGGGCGGTAATGGATTTCAAGCCGGTGGACCGTTTGCCGAGAATCGAATGGGCGACGTGGTGGGACAAGACTCTTGGACGGTGGAAATCCGAAGGTCTGCCCTCCGACCTTCATTCCACTCAAGATATTCTTTCCTATTTCGGGCTTGATCCCTACTGCCAGTTCTGGATTAGTACGACCGACAATGCCCCCGAGTCCGCCCAGTCGCCGGTGGGAGGCACTGTGACAAACATGGACGACTATACGGCCCTTCGGTCGAGGTTGTTTCCGGAGCCTAACCTTGAAGATATGGCTCCGTGGGATAAGCGCCAACAGCAAGGCGATGCCGTGGTCTGGATCACCCTGGAGGGTTTTTTCTGGTTTCCCCGAACGCTGCTCGGCATCGAAAGGCACCTGTATGCCTTCTATGATATACCGGAACTTATACACCGGATGAATTCGGATTTGACTGACTACCATATCCGCACGTTGAAGAAGATGTCAGGAATATGCCGACCAACGTTCATGACCTTCGCGGAGGACATGTCGTACAATCACGGCCCCATGCTCTCCAGGGAATTGTTTTGTGAATTTCTGGCTCCCTATTACCGAAAAATTATTCCGTTACTGAATGAATTGAATATTATTCCCATCGTCGATAGCGATGGCGACGTGGCCCAGATGGTCCCGTGGCTTTTGGACGTGGGAGTGAGAGGTATTTTGCCTTTGGAACGTCAGGCCGGGGTCGATTCGGCCGCCTTACGGGAATCGTTTCCCGGGTTGGGAATGATCGGGCATTTTGACAAAATGGTTATGAACAAAGGCGGGGATGCAATTCAAAATGAATTTGAACGGCTCTTGCCGACGATGAAGACCGGCGGATTTATTCCCAGTGTGGATCATCAGACCCCACCGGGAGTTTCCCTGGAGCAATACCGCAGTTATCTTCGATTATTAAATGAGTATACTGTACGTGCTGGATATTTTAGGAGCACCAATGGAATTTAAGCCGGATTTTAAAGCTGTGGAACCGTATCTCAAGGCCTTTTGGGAGGGCGAGGTTCTCGACCGTGTGGCGATGTCGGTGACGGGACCGAAACAAAGGGGCTTTACGGGTTACAATTGGCTCCATCCCGCGGTGGTCAACCAAGCCTCTGCGGAGGAGATTCTGGACGGATTTGAATCGGTGGTCCGCCAAACGTTTTATGGTGGATTGTCAGTGCCTTTCTTCTGGCCAAACCTGGGCCCGGACGTTTTTTCGGCCTTTTTGGGAGCGGACCTGAAGTTTTCCGTGGATTCACAGGATACGTCGTGGATCGACTGGAGCCAACCTGTCTTGAAGGACTATTCGGACCTGTCGGTCCTCGCGATCCGGGATTCCAATCCGTTTTACCGGAAAATTCTCAACCTGACTCATCAAGCTGCCGAGCGGGGTCAGGGTCGGTACTTTGTTGGCCACACGGATATACATGCGGGGTTCGACGCTTTGTCGGTCCTGCGGGGCGGACCCCAAGTCGCCTCGATCGACCTGGTGGAGAACCCATCGGGCGTGCAGGCGGCGATGAAGAAATTACATCAAGCTTGGCGGAAAGTTTATGACGATACCTATGCCCTGCTCACAGACCATCAAAAAGGGACCACCAACTGGATGAGCATCTGGGCTCCGGGGCGGATGTACCCGGTGCAGAACGACTTTTCCTGCCTGCTGTCCCCCGGAATGTACCGGGAGTTTCTCCTGGAGGAACTAATTGCCGAAATAGAACACCTGGACTATTCGATCTATCACCTGGACGGGGTTGAGGCCTTGCAGCATCTGGACCTGCTCCTGGAGATTCCCCGACTCAATGTCATTCAATGGGTTAGCGGGGCCAGACACGCAAACGAGGGAATAGCCCGATGGATACCGTTGTTCCAGAAGATACAGGCAAAAAAGAAATCGATCGTGGTCTACCCCCGTCCGGAAGAAATTCCGATGGTTCTGGAGAATCTCAAACCGGAAGGGCTGCTAATCCAGGTCTGGACTCAGGACGAAACCGAAGCACGGGAGGTTCTTAAAAAATGTCACTGGTGAACAGCAAATTGTAACCATGATCTTTGAGAGCGGTCCGGTGTCTAAACAGAAAAACCCCCGACACCATGTGCCGGGGGTTCCTGACTTGTCACGATCGGATTGTGGAACCGTTTACGTAGCCATGTCCTTCAGTGCCTTCAACGGGCGCACTTTAATGACCTTGCGGGCAGGTTTGGCTTTAAACATCTGCTCTTCTTTCGTGAAGGGGTTGATCCCCTTGTGGGCTTTGGTGGCGGGCTTCTGGATCACCATAATCTTCATCAGCCCCGGAACGACGAACATTCCCGGTCCCTTTTTTCCGACATTCGTCTTGATGAGGCCATAAAGGGCATCAAAGACGGAAGCGACCTGCTTGCGGGACAGTTCTGTGGTTTGGGCGACGCTGGCGAGAATTTCGCTTTTGTTGAGGAGTTTTGCTGCCATGTGTGATTCCTTTCATGAAAGACACCTCCCTCATAACAACACACAATTCGGCTATCGGGTGAGGGAGATTTCCCGAAACCGAAACAATAGCACGAATTCTATCCGCCGATTCAATCTTTTGCAAATAAAATTGATTCTTATAAGGAACTCAGTTTTTCATGGCCGATGGCGTGGAACGGGCATGATGGGCGGAAACATTAACCGCCTTTTTGATTTTTTTGACGATCCGGGCCCGGCTCAGGTCTTCCCCGAAGCAAACGTCCAGCGACCAATGAAGTTCGTTTTCGATATTCCAATGGAGTCGAGCGGTCTGGGCGATCCGTTTTTGGCAACACATGGCGTCAATCGCAACCAAAATACCTTTATAAGAGATTAAAGGCTTCATTTTACAGACAAGAGCGTGTATAATTATGCCTTCCAAATTTGATGATTAAAAAATGTTACACGAGGAAAAGGAATGAACAATATCAGTCGAAGCGGCAGTGACGACAAATTCCGGCCTGGGGATACTCTGGATGAAGCCTTGCAGCGTGAGTTGGATGAGGCGCTCGGCGGCATGAGTCTGGAGGAAATCGTAGACACCGAGGTATCGACCACTACCGGCCAGTCAACGACTCCTGGAGTGAAAACAGGAAAAGTAATCGCAATTCAGGGCGACGATATTTTTGTGGATATGGGCGGTAAGAGTCAGGGGATTTTGCCAGCCCTCCAGTACGAAGATGAGCCGCTGCCGGCTATTGGGGACCGAATCGAAGTTACCATCGAAGGATATGAACGTGGCGAAGGGTTGCTCAATCTTTCCAGAAAGGGCGCGGTGATGGCGGCCGCGTGGAGGACATTGCAAGAAGGCCAGGTCGTGGAAGGCCGGGTCACCGGACATAACAAAGGCGGGTTGGAACTGGATCTGGGCGGGATTCGCGCGTTTATGCCGATCAGCCAGATTGAGGTGTTTCGAGTCGAAGATATTTCCGGTTATGATAATCAGCGGTTTAAATGCGAAGTAACGGAAGTGAACCAGGAAGAAAAGAACGTGCTGGTGTCGCGCCGCAAAGTGCTGGAGCGTGAAGCGGCGGAGGTGCGAGAGAAGGCGTATGGTGAGCTAGCCGAGGGCCAAGTGGTGGCCGGGACGGTTCGTTCGATCATGCCGTATGGAGCGTTTGTGGATATCGGGGGCATCGACGGGCTGTTGCATGTCAGTGATATGAGTTACGCCCGCGTGGCCGATCCTCGCTCGGTGGTAACTGAAGGTCAAAAGGTCGAGGTGAAGGTGCTGAAGATCGACCGCGAGACTCGGAAGATTTCGTTGGGGTTAAAACAAGCTTTGCCGGACCCGTGGCTGGACGTGGAATTGAAATGGCCGGTGAATACATTGGTGAATGGCCGGGTGACGAAATTAATGGATTTCGGCGCGTTTGTGGAATTGGAAGCCGGGGTGGAAGGGTTGGTTCCCATCAGCGAAATGAGTTTCGCCAAGCGGATCAGGCATCCAAGCGAGGTCGTCAAGGAAGGCGATAACGTTCAAGTGCGGGTTCTGCTCGTGGATGTAGCCAAAAAACGAATCAGCTTGTCGATTAAGCAGGTGGGGGATGATCCGTGGGGCGGAGCTTCGGTGCGGTGGCCCGTGAATACTGTGGTGAAGGGAACAGTGACTCGGACGACCGAGTTCGGGGCGTTTGTGGAGCTTTCACCGGGAGTGGAAGGGCTGGTGCATATCAGCGAATTAAGTGACCAACGGGTCCGCGCGGTAACCGACGCGGTTCAGTCAGGCCAGGAGATCGACGCCAAGGTCTTGAGCGTGGACGAGGAAAACAAACGAATGTCCTTGTCGATTAAGCAGGTGGCGAAGATACCGGAATACACGGGGACCACTACGCAGCCCGAGCCGGAACCGGAAGTCAAAGTTCAACCGAAACGAAAACAGCCCCTGAAGGGCGGATTCTGATTTAATATCATGTAAATAAGGGAGGCCGAGATGATTTCCAACAACTCAAATCGCTCCGCGGCACCGGAGAGTTCCGTTCTTCGGCCCAAGCAGGATATTGGCGATCGATTTTCCGAGCGTGCCCAGGCCCAGCGCTACCGAGACCGTTTTTTGACGGGTCGGCGCCAGGCAACACATGCGCGGGAAGTGGCAGCTCTGGAGACACTTCTCCAATCGCTGGGCCAGGTTCCCATCGCACTGGATGTAGCCTGTGGCCCGGGGCGGTTTGTCGAGACCTTGACAAAATATTCCACGCGGCTCATTCAAACCGATCTTTCCAGGCACATGCTGGATTTAACTCGGGAAGATCATCCGCTCCCCGACGATCGGGGCGGATATTTCCAGGCCGACGCCCAGAGGATTCCCCTTTGCGACCAAGCCGTCGATCTTCTGTTCTGTCACCGCTTTCTTAATCATCTTCCCGATCCCCTGCAGCGCAGGGAAATCATACTGGAAATGGCTCGCGTGACCCGGCACTACCTGATTATTTCATGCCTGGGCTTGCCCAGGGTGGTTGAAGTTTTGCGACAGACTTACAGATACCTGAAGGGCAGATCGCGGCTTGAGGAAGGGATCAGCATGTCCGAATTGCTGACGACAACTGCCGCCGCGGGACTGGTCCTTGTCAAACAAACTCCCATTCGCCGTTTCATCGCCTCCGCCAACTATCTGACCTTTGTCAAGAGCGACAAACAGTAGGGAACAGGGTTTTCAAGGAACGAATACGATTTTTCTTTATACAAATAAGGAGAAAGGCCGTGGTGCGGGAAAAAGTAAAAGTGCAATTGGCCCGGAAGCAGGCGGACGGATACGTTATACCGCTGGGTCCTATCAATCTGGTCAGTGTGATTACGGATGTCGGGATGGTAGGCTGCGGAGCGTTTGACGTAATGGCGTTGGATAAATTTCAGGTGCCGGCGGCACGGGTCAAGGGGGCGGCGGGACCGGTGGCGACGATTGAGGATTTGATGAAAGCGGTGGTTAAGGATGCCAACGAGTCGGCGAGTAAAATTGGCGTAAGGGTGGGCATGACAGGAAAAGAAGCCCTGGCATTAATGTAAAAAGCATTTTTTGTTTTTATGTATTACATCGGAATGAGATTCATCGAGGGGGAATATTTTTCATCCAGTATTTCGGTTTGCAAAAGTAATCGCTCAATTTTTCTTCGTAGCTGCGAGTGATCGGAGCGGTGTGATCGTAGGCTGGACTATTTTTGATGGTTTCCCGGTCAAGATCGACGTTGATTTTTCGCTCGGACCAACTGATATCGCTGACCCACAGCGGCGCTATGAGAACTCTTTTTCCAGGCAGCCAGTTTCGGGTGTCGATAGAAAGATATCGTATGATCCAGCCGTTGTCGTCGATGATAAAATCCTCAATATGTCCGATGGAACCATGTCCAGCCTCGATATGATAACCGAGCATTTCGTTGGCGCTTCGCAAGGATGGATCTTCAGTGGGCTTGTTGGCGGGGGTTTTCTGTTCCCCGGCGAGTTGCTGGGAGTCATTTTCAATCCTGGCGATAGTGGGATAGAGGAATCCGGGGGTCATGCCGGCCATGGGAGTATATGGGTCCATATTCCAGTAGGGGATCCCGTTATAGTAATCGTGTAATTCCGTCTCGTGCTGGCGGGAAACCGGTTTGCGAGTGTCGATATCCGGGCTGTCTTTTATACGTTCCATTGTAACATTGACCGGCAACACCTTTCCTTCCCAGTTAGGCAGGCCCAGACAAGATGGAAGGAGAAGCACCTTTCGTCCAGTCAGCCATGGTCCCGTATCAACCACGAGATACCGTATGGTCCATTCCTGATCGTCAAAATAAAAATCATCCACCTTGCCGATTTCCCCATCCGTGGCACGAATGGCATACCCGATCAGTTTGTTTAAGTTTTGCAGCATAGCCCGCCTCTCTTTCATATCGAAAAGTCTAACACCGCCGTACGAATTCTATAAAATTGAAAAGATGAATTCAACTAAATTTTGAATAATTCAGGGCAACCGCGTCTAAATTGCTAAAACCGCACTATGTGGTGTAAATCAAAATTCTTGACCATTTCGCGCAAAATTTCAGAAGTAAAGCAATAATGTCTAAGCTAAAAGTATGCTGTTTTTTTCTTTTTACGGGGGTCATTCAGGAATTAGTCATTGATTCGACATTAGGATTTAGGAATTAGCTATCGAAATGTCGATATTTTTGTGAGGGAAAGACCGACAATAAGAAGTAAAAATACTATTTGATGTAAGTTTTTGAATTCGGCGGCGCACCGACGGGGACGGAGTGCGCTAAGAATTTATGATTTTTAGGAAAAGTAAAAATTGATTGAGGAAAGATTAGAGCCTGCAGTCATTCGAATTTTGCCTCAAAAAGGGTGGTTGGCGGTTAATTGGGGCGAGCTTTGGCAATATCGTGAGATGTTGTATTTTTTGACCTGGCGGGATGTCAAGGTACGATACAAACAAACCATTCTTGGCGCGAGTTGGGCACTCATTCAGCCAGTCATGACCATGATCGTGTTTTGGATTTTTTTTGGTAAACTGGCGGGGATAAAGTCAGATAATTTGCCGTATCCGATTTCTTGTTACGCGGCACTGCTGCCCTGGACGTTTTTTTCCGGTATTGTGACAAGTTCGGCGGGCAGTTTGATTGGAAACGAGCGGCTGGTGACCAAGATTTATTTTCCCCGGCTTTTAATTCCGTCCGCTTCGGTCGGAGTGGGTCTGGTGGATCTGATAATCGCCTTGACAGTTTTGCTGGGGATGATGGTTTATTACCAAATCAGTTTGAGCGTTGGGATGCTTGCGATTCCGATTTTGCTGATCCTGATCGTGGCCGTCGCGTTGGGGGTCGGTCTGTTTTTATGCGCGTTGAACGTGGAATATCGGGATTTTAAATATATGATTCCGTTCGTTGTGCAGTTGTGGATGTTCGCTTCCCCGGTGGTTTACCCGTCGAGTATGGTTCCCGTGAAATATCAATTCTGGTTTGCCTTAAATCCAATGGCGGGATTGATCGAGGGTTTTCGATCCGCGTGGTTGAATAAGGCCATGCCCTGGAGCATGCTGGAAATCTCGGCCGTCATGTCGATCGGAATATTTTTGGCTGGAGTGGCGTATTTTCGACGGATGGAATGTAAGTTTGCGGATTTGATTTAAATGATACAGCCGGCGATTAGGGTTGAAGGCATCTCAAAACGTTACCGGATTGGGGCGCGGGAACGGTCGTATCAGACCTTTCGCGAGGCACTGGGGGAGACTTTGTTTTCGCCCCTTCGCCGAATGTCACAATGGATGCAACCTGTTCCGGAGGCCGAAATGATCTGGGCCCTTCAAGACGTGTCGTTTGAAGTTCAGCCGGGGGAGGTAGTTGGGATCATTGGCAGAAACGGGGCGGGGAAAAGCACCTTTTTGAAAGTTCTGTCGCGGATTACAGACCCGACGCACGGGTTTGCGGAAATTCGCGGACGTGTCGGTTCGCTTTTAGAGGTAGGGACGGGATTCCACCCGGAATTGACCGGGCGGGAAAATATTTTTCTGAACGGGGCCATACTGGGGATGCGAAACAAAGAAATCGTTCGCAAGTTCGACGGGATTGTTTCGTTCGCGGAGATCGAGAAATTTATTGATACGCCGGTGAAGCGTTATTCGAGCGGGATGTACATGCGGTTGGCGTTTTCGGTGGCGGCACATTTGGACCCGGAGATATTATTGGTGGATGAAGTGTTGGCGGTGGGAGACGCCGGTTTTCAGACGAAATGTCTTGGAAAGATGGGCCAGGTGGCGAAGGAAGGACGTACCGTTCTTTTTGTGAGTCACAACATGGCGGCCATCCAGCAATTGTGTTCCCGCGCGATACTGCTTTGCGGAGGGAAGGTTTTCCGGATGGGGGGAGTGGAAAGTGTCATTAGTGAATATCTGGCCCAGAGCGGAAATCGTGAACGCAATTCACAGGGATATTTAGCCCGCAATTCAAGTGGAACGGTGGAACTGACATCGATTGAATGGATTGATCACGAAGGCCGGCGGATGAGTGTGGGGCAATGCGGTAGAGACCTCAACATTGCTCTGTCCCTTAAAACCACCCTGCCTTTTGAGCGACTCTCGGTATCCATCGGGATCAATAATCCATACGGGATCCGTCTGGCTGTTCTGCACAGCAAGGTGGCGGGGTATGAATTTGATTTGGACTCGGCACGACATAATGTCATCTGCCGAGTCCCGCGTTTGCCTTTGCTTCCGGGGCGATATCTCCTGGATATAAAAGTGATCGCGGGAAATGAAGCCTTGTTGTGGGAGCCTCAAGTAGTGGATTTAAACGTGGAGGGGGGGGATTTTCACGGGACGGGAAGACTGGCAGAACCGGCCTGGGGCGGTTTTTTTTGCATGGAACAACAATGGGAGACCAGGAATGGAATTTGACGGAAGTAAGACAGGATTACGGGTTCTATACTATGGCGCGGGATGGCCGACGAACATCGGAAACGCGTTTATTGACTTGGGCGCCTTGGCGATTTTGCGGTCGGCCGTTCCCAACGCTCGAATATCTTTTGCCAGTGAAATGCCGCGGTGGTTTTTCGGACCTGGAATAAAAAATACTCGAACGGTTCGCTTCTGGCATAAACAAGAACATCGGGTTATGGATAACGCTTTGGATATCGCGTCGGTTACACAGTGCGATTTGGTGGTTTTTTCCGGTATGGCCGCCTGTGGAGAATTTTTAGAGGTTAATGGGCCGACGTTACTTTCACTGGCCCGGCGGGGGATTCCGATTTTGTTACTCGGTGTGGGGGCATTGGCGTATTCGGATGAAGAGAAGAAGGACTATGCGGATTTCCTGCGGCAGATCAATCCCATCGGGTTTATCTGCCGGGATGAGCCTACCTTTAAAATGTTTGCGGATATCATTCCGGGAGTATACCCGGGAATTGATTGTGGATTTTTCCTGCCCGAAGCCTATATTCCGCTCCCCCTGGAACTGTCGGCCTATGTAGTAGCCGCGTTCGATACTCAGGCCGAACCCGAATTAAGTTTGCAGGGTCGTCAATTGCTACGGGCGCACCACGACTGCTGGGGACCCCCTCGTGAAGAATATACCCAAACCGAAAAAACGCTAATATCCGACATTCCTTACGACTATCTTGCTTTATACGCCCAGGCCGAAGAAATCCACACGGACAGGGTTCATGCTTGTGTGGCGGGATTGACCTATGGGCACCAAGTGCGGCTGTATCATCCAACTTTACGGGGTTATCTATTCGACTCTGTCGGGTGCCATAATATCCGCGAGCGACTGGTTCAAGCGGATATGAACCTCTTGGCGGAAAAAAAGAAAAATCAAATTGCGATGGTCGAGCGGATCATTTCTGATAAATTTGGAAAATCGTAATGTTTGGACAATTGAATTTTATTGACGGTACGAAAAAAACGATATGGAATTGCGTTGGTCGTTTTGGTTCCATGTCGTTAAAGTCATTCAGAAAAAAACGGGATGGTTCCCGTTCTTCTGGGCCGGCGCGGGCGTTAAGCTGGGTTCGCGCCAACCGTCTTTCCTTCGGTGGGATTAAAGTTCATTCCCGGCATCCGGGTGCGTATCCTGAAGTGACAGGGTATTTGCTTCCCACGCTTCTGGACTACGGGGAGAAGTCGCTGGCCATGGATTGTTTACGATGGCTGCTATGTATTCAACACGGGGACGGATCCTACTGCGATCCTGATCAGGGTCAGCCTTATGTTTTCGACACCGGGCAGGTCCTTCGCGGATTGTTGGCGGGGGTGGATCTTTTGCCTGGTGTATCAGAGGCGGCTCGTCGGTCGGCGGATTATTTATGCAGTCAGATGGTCGATGGAGGGCGCGTCGGGTTCGGCTCACGATACGCCGGTTCGGTTCCGGAGAGCGTTCATTTGTATGTACTGCCGGCGTTGCACCGGGCGTCTGAAATTTTTGTCGATGAAAAATATCGTCTCGCGGCGCAACGATGTTTAGAATTTTATATCGCCCACGAAAACTTTTTGAGAAAAAGCGATTTGACGCATTTTTTGGCGTATGAATTGGAAGCGTTGATCGATTTAGGCCGGGACGATTTGGCCAAACCTGTACTGGACTATCTGCGACGGGAACAAAAGGCGGACGGTTGGGTCCGAGGGATTGGTGGAGCGGAGTGGGTTTGCACACCGGGTTTGGCCCAGTTGGCCATTTGCTGGTATAAGACCGGTCAGTGGGAAGCGGCCGACCGGGCTGTGGAATGGCTGGAGAAACATCAATGCTCGAATGGAGGGCTGCGAGGCAGTTATGGGAGGGGCGCGACTTATTTTCCGAAGGTGGAATTGTCGTGGGCGTTGAAATTTTATCTCGACGCGCATCACCTTCGCGTCCTGTCGTTCATGGCCAGAAATGCCTCGGTTTTACCGTCGCACGTTCCGGTGGATGATGGGCGAGTCCGGGCGGTTTTAGACCTGATCCGTCCGGGAGATCAGATTGTGGAAGTCGGATGCGGCAAGGGACGGTTCCTTAGGGCGATCAAGGAGATTCATCCGCAGAATCGAGTGACGGGGGTGGATATTTCACCGGTGCTTTTATCGCAGGCCCCGGAATCTATTGAGCGGATAGAATCTCCGATGGAAGCCCTGCCTCTGGCGGATAACGGTTTTGACGTGGTATTTTCTGTGGAAGCGATTGAGCATTCAGCGAACGTGGAGGCGGCGGTGGCGGAGATGATTCGCATCGCCAAGCCCGGGGGATGGGTAGCTATAATCGACAAGCAGCAAAGTCAATGGGGACGTCTGGTTTGTCCGTCGTGGGAGCGTTGGCCTGATGCGCAGAAAATAAGCAAATTATTAAATCGAGGCTGCGATGAGGTTATTTGCATGACGGTCGGATGCGATGGTAAGGCTGCCGATGGGTTGATGATGGTTTGGAAAGGTCGCAAGCGGTCACGATTGACGGGTTCGCAGTGGAATAACCTATTAATTTCGTCCGCGTACCGGAAATCGGTTTTGGATCGAATTCGTCGGAATCAGATTTTTCCGTGGGGTCAGGATATTATTCTTTCCACCAAACCGGGCGACCGAGTTCTGGAAGTCGGCAGCGGGACGGGAGAGATTTCCCTTTTCCTAGCCTTGGCGGGCAGGTCGGTAACGATTTTGGATATTAGTCGGGAAAGTCTGGAGTTCACGCGAGGCTGTGCGGAGGAATTGGGAGTTTCGATTGAGACGGTCTGCGGTGACGCGACGAAGGAATTTTCGTTTTTCAGAGACAATCAATTCGATTGTGTTTGGAGTTCGGGACTTTTGGAGCATTTCGTATCGACCGAGCGTATGGCCATGCTTCGGGAGTGGTCGCGCGTTTCTTCCGGACGAGTAATCACCCTTCTTCCCAACGCCGGATGTCTGGCCTATCGGATCGGCAAGGCGGACCAGGAAGAGGCGGGGACCTGGAGTTATGGGCATGAAACCCCGATCAAAAGTATGCGCAGTGAGTTTAAAGCGGCGGGCTTGCACGTTGTAGCCGAATATTCCGTGGGAATACAATGGGCATTTTCTTTTTTACCGTATATTCATCCGCTTCGATCGCCTCTGGTTTCCTGGATGGAAGGAAAAACAGAAACCGAGTTGCAAGACTTAAATCAGGGATATCTTTTGATCACACAAGGAACGAAGCTGAATGCCCCATAACCCATTGGTTTCCATTGTTCTGCCGACTTTTAACGGCGAGCGGTTTCTTGAGCAGGCGATCCGTAGTTGCCTGGATCAGGCGTACCGGCCTATCGAAGTGATTGTGGTGGATGACGCTTCGACCGATTCGACTGCCCGGATTGTGGATCGGATGGCCAAAGAGGATTCTCGCGTTCAGATAATTCGCCATGAGCGGAATCGAAAATTACCGGCGGCGTTGAATACGGGGTTCGCCTCGGTCAAGGGCGAATTTCTTACCTGGCACTCGGATGATAATTACTACCTTCCGAACGCGATTGCGGAAATGGTGAATTTTTTGCGGACCCAGCCGGACGTGGATGTCATCTATACCGATTACACGGTTCTTGATGAAGAAGGAAACCGTATTCGCAAACAAAAAGCCCGGAACTTTGAGGAGTTGGCGCACAAGAATTGTATCGGTCCGTGCTTTCTGTATCGCCGCCGGGTGCAGGAACGCGTAGGCGAATATTCGGAGAACTATTTTTTGGCTGAAGATTATGATTTCTGGCTTAGAGCGTCGGTCCAATGCAAGATGGTTCCGATGCACCAGGATTTATATTGTTACCGCGACCATAAAAAGTCTTTGACGCAGGTTCATTCCGACGGTCGGGGTCGAAAGGCCTGCGATGCGGTCTTGGCCAACAATCTGCCGAAATTATGGTGGCTTGATCGTGGCGCAAAGGCGGAAGCGTTTCTTACCCTCGCGCGCTATGCCCGCTGGCGGGAGGAAAATCATCTGGCTGCACGTCTTCTTCTGCGGGCAGGTTTTTATTCTCCCGTACGTTTTTTTCGCTTCATGCTGGCCAATCGCAAAGGAACCGGTTGAACATGCGTATCGCGTGGTTGGCGCAGCATCTTTGGCCTCAGACAGTGGGCGGGGTCGAGTTGCAAGTCGAAGCTCTTTCGCGGCACATGCAATCGTTCGGCCATGATGTGGAATTGTGGATCGGTGATTTTCCGAGAGGGGAAAAACAAAAATTGCCTGATGGTCGAAAAGTTTTCGGTCTGGGCGTTAAATCATCGACCGGCCGCTTGTGGCGTTTCAATCCGGTATTGAAAATTTTACAGGCCCTGAAGTCTTCGCCTGATGGTTTGGACGTTGTTTACAGCCCTGAGCCTTTGCTCGCGACGGCCCATATCCTTCTCTGCACAGGAATTCCAATCGTCTACTGTCCGGGGGGAACGATTTGCGGAACCTTAAAATGGCATTTTCCTGAAAATCCCCGCGAAAACGTATTTCGCAAGTGGCTAAGGCCGGCGCGGCAATATCTTCTGGCGGAAAAAGTTTGTCTGCGGCGTTCGACGGGAATTGTCGCCGTTTCTTCGGCGGTGAAGAAACAGATGCTGCGGATTCACCGCCAATGCGGTGCGCGAACGCGTGTCATTCATACGGGATATGAACCGTCGGAGATGCTTGAAAAACGTGAAACGAAAATATTTACCGGAATTTGTGTCGCTCGTTTGCATTCGATTAAAAATATCGGACATTTGATTAGGGCCTGGAAATTGGTGCGTTTTCCCGCCAGGCAATTGTTGATCGTCGGCGACGGCAGTGAGCGGGCAGAACTCGAAGCATTAGCCCGCGGCGATGATACGATACGTTTTCTTGGCGAACGTTTTGACGTGCCAAATCTTTTGGCGGGTTCGGATGTATTTGTATTGCCTTCGCTCTATGAAGCTTGCCCGCTGGCGGTGATCGAAGCCATGGGCGCCGGAGTTCCGTGCATTACCTTAAAAAGCGTTCCGGGGATCAGCGACGTCGGCGCCAGCGGAGAACTCAACGTCGATAGCGTAACGGGATTTTGCGTCGATCCTCTCGATGTAGCTGAAATGGCCGGCAGGATTGATTATCTTGCTGATCATCCAGGCATGCGAAAGACAATGGCCGATGCCGCTCGGCAAAGGGCCTTTGAACAGTTCACCTGGAAACACGCCGCGATGGAATATCTTCACTTCGGGCAGGCGGTGGTTTCACAAAATTAGTATGAGGCTTGTTGTATGGCAACCGAGGTCGTTAAAGAATATTATCAGGATTCCGTCGTTGCGCGTGATTATGACGCCCAGCGGTTCAGCAACCTAATCGGTCGGACCTTTGATCGTTTGGAAAAAAAGGCCATTCAAAAATCGGTCCGCCGAACACTTGCGGAATTGCCGAATCCGAATGTGCTGGATGTCCCCTGCGGTACGGGACGGATTACGGAACTTTTACTTGATATGGGTTTGAATGTTGTCGGCGGGGACATTTCGCCGCAGATGATCGATGTTGCCCGTGAAAAATGTTCGCGATTCGGTAATTGCGTTTCTTTCCGGCAGCTCGATTTGGACGATCCTGCTTTGCCTGAAAACAGCTTTGATTTGGTTATCTGTATTCGGCTGATGCATCACCTGGATTCCGATTCCCGCAAAGGAATATTTAAAACCCTTTCCAAAATGACACGCCGATTTGTCATGGTCAATGTATCCTACATGTCACCGATTTATCGGATACGGCGCGTTGTGAAAAGAATGTTGCGGCAGGGCATTTCACGCGAATGCTCCACCTGGCCTCAAATTCTGGAAGAAACCGCTCAAGCCGGTTTACGTATTGAAGCTTATGATTTTGTCAGGCGGTATCTTAGCGAGGATATGGTTTTGCTTTTAAGGAAGACCTGAATTTGCTGAGAAAGACGATATTCTTTGAAACCCTGGAGGGCGGCAAGAAAACTGTAGTCGTAAAAGACATTTCGGGAAATACTCACGTCAAGGACCCCGAGCAACTTTTACGCATCCATACGCATATCACGCGGCAGGAAAATAGTCTGGCTGCGAGTTTGCCGAAAATATTCGGAATCGATCGAGACCGATGCTTGATCAGGATGGAATATATTCCAGGTTCCACCCTTGAAACGATATTAAAAAGCAAATTGAAAAAAAGCCGGGACAGTGATCCGAACGTCACAGAAACGTTTAATGGACTGGCGGAATTATTCGCGGCGATGACGAGGTTGAAGCCTTCCGAAGCCGGTATGCCCTTTACTCCGTGGCAGAATCGCAATGTGCTTTCAACCTTCGAGCCGCTCTTTACCCGTTGGCCCTTACGTCATTATTTACCACTTGAAATAAACACGCTGCAAAAATTCTATGATAAATTCAACGGTCAAGTCTTTTCGAGAATCATAGAAAATCTGATGCTGGTTGACTGTCAACCCAAGAATATTCTTGTCGCTGAAGGCGGATCGTTGCGTTTGATCGATATGGATTATGCGGTGACCAATCCGGCTTTGGCCGTGGCACACTTTTTGATCAGCCTTGATCGGTTGGGTTTGACGCGGCCATTTAATTTTGTAATCGCAAAGATTGCCGCCTGGCAGCGATGCTTTTTATCCGCTTTTTTCAAACACTCCGAACCTGATTTTATCGAGGACCTGGCGTTTTTTTATCCGACGACGCTTCTGCGTGTCTGTAATTGGCATGAGAAAAATCGCAAATGGGCGGCGCCATACCTGCGCTGGTATTACGGAAACCGGCTGAAGAATTATTTGATCCGGTTGGGAAATATATCTTTTCCCGCCGACGGTAAATCACTGGCGAATCTGTTCGGTGGAGATTAAGCGGCGATGGATACATGCAGCGTGATCATTCCCTGCTACAACGGTTCGCCCTTTATCACCGAAGCAATTCAGAGCGTGCTGAACCAGACGGTTCCGGTGATGGAGATTATTGTCGTCGACGATGGTTCGACGGACGATTCTGCCGCAATCGCGGAACGGTTCGGTCCTCCGGTACGCGTGATTCGCCAGAAAAATGCTGGGGTATCCGAGGCTCGCAATCGCGGTATCCGCGAGGCGAAAGGGGAGTGGATCGCCTTTCTGGACGCCGACGATCTTTGGCAGTCGGACAAGCTCGAAAAGCAGTTTTCTAAAACGAAACAGGGTTACGATTTTGTGTATTGCGACGCGATAAATTTCGGGGCGTGTGAAAATTTGCCTTTGCGTCGAATGGACTATACAACGCTGCACGAAGGGAATGTTTTCGAGCGTCTGATAGTCAGAAATTTTGTAACTACATCCGGCGTAGTTGTTCGTCGCGCAATCCTGGAGCGGACCGAGCTATTTAACACGCGTTTTTTTCTTGCCGAGGATTGGGCCTTGTGGTTGAGGCTGGCCACGTTGATCCCTTTTGGTTGTGTCCATGAGTCTTTGGTGCGATATCGCGTTCATGCAGGAGGAATTAGTAAAAATACACACAAAATGTATATTTCCTGCCGGGAAGTGTTGTCCTGGGTTCGCGGGTTTTCCGAGAGCGGGAAAATTTCCCCGCGAACCTGGCGATTGGCCCAAGCGTCGATAGAAGGACGGCGAGCATTGGGATACGATTTGATCGGATACCGCTATCTTGCCGCCAGATGTTACGTGCGAACGTTATTTTTTAATCCCTGGTCTAGGTACAGCTGGACAGCGTTAATTCGATCATTCATTTATATGCTGGTGGAATTGGCTTGACGGTATTTTGGAGAAACTCCAATGAAGCAATTTATTTTTCTGGTTGCCATGACAGCCTATTTTAGCGTCCGTTCGATTGTCGATCCTTTTTGGGCCGTTTTGCTGTATTACGGTTTGTCCGTGCTTCGCCCCCAGGCGGTTTGGGAATGGGCGCTTAAGAACGCGACCTCGCAACAGATTCGATGGTCTTTGATAGCCGCTATCGTGGCAATTCTCTCGTTCCTTATCAATTTCAGCGCTTGCCGGCACAGGATCGTTCAAAAACGGTTTATTTTGCTCCTGACGCTGTTCGGACTGTGTTTGGCGGGAAGTTATTATTACGCGAAAAATCATCAGATCGCTGAATTGTATGGATGGGAATACGCAAAACTTTTTATCATGCTGATTTTGTCATGCTTCGTTATTACCCGAAAATGGCATGTGCGTTATCTGGCCTGGATGATTTTTTTGAGTTTGACTTATCTGGTTTATGAGATCAATTTCACGTATGTTTTCCAGCATCGTCTGGATATTGTACGAAACGGATATGGCGGGTTGGACAATAACGGAGCCGCACTCATGCTCGCGATGGTTATTCCGTTTTGCTATTATTTTTTCCAGGCGGAGCGGCGGTGGTGGCGATGGATATTATTGGTTTGTGCCCTTCCCGCCATCCATGCCGTTATGCTCACCTATTCCCGCGGCGCCATGCTGAGCACACTGGTTGCCGGGACCGGAATGTTATACGGAATGGCCAGGAGGAAATTTGTGCAAACCGCCTGCCTGGTTGTGGTGTTGGGGATGATCGTTTTGACTCTGGCGGGACCGGAAGTTCGCAACCGATTTTTCTCCGTCAAAGAAAACATACCCGGCAGTTCCAGGGAATTGCGGTTTGCCAGTTGGCGGGCGGGATGGAAGATTGCCCTGGACTATCCTATTTTCGGGGTTGGGCTGCGGAATTCCAACTTGCTGACCAAAGCCTATGGAGCCGATATGGAAGGGCGAACGATTCACAATATTTATATTCAAATCGCCGCCGACGCTGGAATTCCCGCCGCGATCATTTTTACCACCCTGATTGTCATGACCCTCTGGCATCTTCGTGAGGCGGCCCGACGGTCACAATCCAGTCTGGACGATCCCGAAATGCGATGGCACCACTACGTCTGCCTCGCGTCATTCTGGAGCATGGTGATCTTTGCCTTCGGTTCCATATTCCTTTCTTTTGAAACGTTTGAATTGTGTTATCTGCTGATGTTGATGGGAGCGGTGGCTCCCACGCTTTCTCAGCAAATCCCGGAAACCCAGGTGGAAACGGCCAGGGCCGCGGTTGTGGAAAAGTTGTCCACCGCAGGGAGTAGGAAAATTAGAGGCGTTCCGGCATGACCCAGGTCAATCCCAGGGAAAAATTGGATCGGACCATCGGAAAAATGAATCGGTGGGCCGATGATATGAGTTCCGGATGGGGACGCACACTCTATCGGGCGGCGAATTGGCCGGTCCGGGCCGTCTGGCACGTCTGGCGAAATCGCCGTTACCTGACTACCTATAAACTCTGGAATATGGGCCTGGTGAATTTGGAGTTGCTCTTTCACCGCCGGCAAATGACCGGGCTTCCGTATATCATCAAGATTGAACCGACGAATATCTGCAACACGACGTGTCGGCTTTGTCCGACGGGAATGGGACTTCCCGGACGGGCCAAAGGAAAAATGGCCTTTAATGATTTTTGCGACATCATCGACACCGTCAAAAAACACACGTATGTGGCCGATTTATCCAACTGGGGCGATCCTTTGATTTCGCCCGATATTTATAAAATGATTCGTTATGCCCACGACGCGGGAATATGGACCTACATATCGAGTAATCTTCACGCGTTTCATCAAGACGCCAATGACGCGGAAAGTATGGTTCGAAGCGGGCTGGGTATGCTGAATTGCTCTCTTCACGCTGTAACACAGGCGACGTACGAAAAATATCAACCTGGAAAAAATTTGGATTTGGTTCTGGAAAAAATCCGAGCTATTCTCGAAGCCAAACACCGACTTCGATCGCGCACCCCGGTCGTAAAGCTGTTTTTTGTGGTCACAAAATACAATGAACATGAAATCGACGATTTTCGAATCCTGGCCGAGAGCTTGAGTTGCGAGGCGATCTTCATCCCAGCCTCGTTGAATCTGCGATTGGCAGAGAATGAGACCAGGGCGAAAATCATGGAAGAATGGTTACCGGAAAATGAAAAATGGATTGCCCCCTGGTATCGGCAAAATGACCGCAATGGTTCTTGTCGGGGAAAATATCTTAAGCGATATCCCTGCGATTGGCCCTGGTGGGGCACGGTGATCAATTGGGATGGCGCCGTCTCCGTGTGCTGCGGTGTTTTTGATATGCGATGGGAAATGGGAAATATCTTTAAATCGACTCTGCGGACCATCTGGAATAATGAATTGTACCAGACGGTCCGAAAAAGTTTTACGCAACCCTTGAAGTCCCAGGCAATGGGTGAACCCTGTAAAAGTTGCTCAGGGGTAAGGATGTGATGGAACAGCCAAATGATCGTTTTCGGCCTTGGTGGTTGATAGCATTACTGGGCGTCTCTTTGGCTATTCGATTATTTTTTGCTGTTCTCAAGCCCCTCTCCTTCGATCTGGGTCCCGATGCCTATCATTACGCCGGCCTGGCCAAAAGTCTTTTACATACAGGAACGTTTCCCAGCGCGCTTCGGAGCCCCGGATATCCTGTTTTCGTGGCGGGTATCTGGTTTTTGTTCAGCGAAACGGTTCGGGCCGTTCTGATCGTTCAAGCCGTCCTTTCCACTTTGTCCGTGGGAATCTTATATCTTTTGGGAGTCGAGTTGCTGGGAAAGAACCGGTGGAAATTATCTCTGGTGGCGGCCGCTCTTGTGGGGTTAAACCCAGATATTGCCGCGTATAGCGGTATGCTCCTTCGGGAATCTTTAACTATGTTCCTGCTGGTGCTATCGACGTGGCTGGCTTTGCGAATCGTTCTTCGGCATTCCTGGTATGCCTTGCCGTTGGGTTTGTCTTTGTCGGGGTTAGTTTACGTTCGCATGGAAGCTTGCCTTCTGATATTTGTCATTCTCGCGGGATCGATATTCAAGCGGCAGTGGACCAGGCGAGTCATCACTGGCGGCGTGATCGCCGGCGGTATTGCCGCAATTTGTGCCGCTCCGTGGATTCTGCATTGTGCCCGCCATCGCGGTTACGCAAACATGCAAGACGCGTTTGACAGCAATCTGTTTTGCCGGACGTGGTATCTTTCTCCCACGGGAGATCGGGAACCGGAACTTCGCCGACAGATCAGCGAAAAGATTGTGCAGTGGAAATTGACCGACAAACAAGTTCGCCGATACATTATACCCCCGCGTCTTGTGGCGGAACTTGCCCCGGGTGATGTGCGGGGTGAAGCCGATCTCTATAGAAAACTGGGTTATATCGCCCGGGAAAATATGAAAAAATGCTGGCCGAGCTTTTTGTGCGATTCCTTATGGTATCTTAAATATAGTTTGGGGGGTTACTGGCTGGTTTGGTGGGAAGGGTTCTGGGATGCCCCCTCATTTTCTGAAAATCTCAAAGATGGCCAATGGGTGGTAGCGGGCGCCAAGGTGTTTTGCCGAGCGATTTGGCCGGTCGGCGTCGTTCTATTCAGTATATCCGGATTAATATGCATTTGGCGGCAATGGGACTCCTCCGCCTGGCTGATGCTGTTATTGTTTATCGGCACTGTGATGAGTTTAATTCTGCTGGCTTTGGTGACTTTGTCTGAGCCGCGATTACGCATAGCGTACGATGGCTTTCTTTCTTTATTTTTGGTCTATGGTATTCATGGGGCGTGGCGAATGTGGGTCGATCATGAAATATGGTGTTCTTCAAATTCTTCACGGACTTCAACGCGCGGGGGTTGAACGGCTGGTTTATGATTTGACCCTAGCAAATCGCCGCGAAATCGAAACCGTAGTGGTCTGTCTGGACCATGAAGGACCCTTGGCCGACGACTTACGCCGTCAGGGAATATCGGTCTATCATACCCATCGGCGAGTAGGTTTGGATTTTCGTCAGATTTTTCGTATTGGAAAAATCATCCGTTCGTTTAATCCGCAAGTAATCCATTGTCATCAATATACTCCTTTTTTTTACGGCAGTCTGGCCAGTTTATGGACGAGAAAAGGGCGAATTGTTTTTACCGAGCATGGTCGCCATTTTCCGGATGCGGTTGGATGGAAACGACAAATGGTCAATCGCTTCCTCTCCCGCAAGGCGGATCGCATTACGGCGGTTTGTAAATTTACCCGCGATCGGCTGATCAAAAACGAAGCCCTGCCGGAGAACCGGATCGAAATAATTTATAACGGCGTCGATCTTTCCCGATTTGAAACTATCTCTGATCGACAAGAAGCCAGAACACGGCTGGGACTGCCCGCGGATTCGCGAATCGTTGTCCAGGTCGGCACGTTCCGCGCGGTCAAAGACCAAGCCTCGGCGATTAATGCGTTTCGCATTGTTCACGAACACGATGCTGATGCGATCCTCGTCTTTGTCGGTGATGGACCGGATTTACCCTCATGCCGCAAGCTGGCGGAGCAATTGGGTCTGGGCGAGGCTGTAAGATTCCTGGGGCAGCGCGAGGACATTCCGGAAATTTTATCTTCCGCCGATGTGATGCTGATGACCAGTTTATCCGAAGCCCACAGCGTGTCGCTACTGGAGGCCATGGCGAGGCGGTTGCCCATTGTGGCCACCAATGTCGGTGGAATTCCAGAAACGCTGGTTAACCATGAAACAGGCTTGCTGGTGGAGGCAAAAGACGTACAGGGAATTGCAAACGCCCTCCTCCAACTGCTCCGAAACCCAGATTTACGTACTCGCATGGGCCAAGCCGGTTATGATCGCGTTCAAAAATATTTTCAACAGAGCCAAATGCATCAACGCTACCTGAAAATTTATCGCGATCTTGTCGGCAATGGAGAACGAGGATGACGGTTTGGAAACCGATTAGCGTCTTGCATGTTCGCACGGTCAGCGGAACGGGCGGGGGTCCGGACAAGACCATTCTAAAGTCGTGTGAATTTCTGACCAAAATCGGCCAGACCGCCGAAGCGTTTTACATGCTCGATCGGCGAAACGATGCACAGGTGCTGCCGGTGGCGGCAAAAAAAATCGCAGTCCGAATGTATACCGCCCTGGAAACCGGTCCGGTTTCGTTTTCCACCCTTCAAGCCTTTCGTCGCGTTTTAACGGCAGGAAAATTCGATATCGTACACACCCATGATTATAAATCAAATGCCCTCACGGCGCTGTTTCGTCGGCGTGGTGGTTTTAAAATCGTCGCTACCGTTCACGGGTATAATAGAACGGCGTTTCGGGAAATCTTTTACTACAGCCTGGAGCGGTGGCTGCTCAAATTCACTGATGCGGTTATCTCACCCACGCACGAGATGTATCGTAACCTCATTAAAAAAGGTGTTTCCTCGAAACAAATTCATGTCATCCCAAACGGTATTGATATCGCGGCCAACGAAAGACCTGTCCGCAAAAAACACGGCGGACGTAACGTCCTTCTCTACCTTGGCCGATTGAGCAAGGAAAAAGACCCTATCCATCTTTTGCGAGCGTTGGCGATTTTGAAACAGCGGGGATTGGACGTGGAACTCATCCTGGCCGGTGCCGGTCCGGAGCGTCAGCGGCTGGAAAACGAAATACGGAATTTGAATTTAAACGAATTTGTTAAGATGCCAGGATACATTTCGAATGTGCTGCCATTTTTAACCGAGGCCGACATCCTGGTTAATCCGAGCCGGACCGAGTGTATGCCGAATACAATTCTGGAAGCCATGTGGAGCGGCCTGCCCGTCGTGGCGACAAATGTCGGCGGGGTTGGCGAGATGATTCGCGACGGCATCGATGGTCTGCTCTGCCCACCGAAGGACGCAAAAACCCTCGCCGACACCCTCGAACGGCTGATCGCCGATCCCGATTTGGCGAAGCGTCTTGCCGAGAGCGCCTATCAACGGATAATCAACGAATTCAGTTTTGAAAAGCATATCGAAGCGACGTTAAAAGTATATAACGGATTGCTGAACTGATATGAAACGATTTGCAAAAATGACGATGGAAAAAATGGCTTCTCTGACGGTTTTGCCCGTGTGGTTGATTTTTCTTATTCACTCTTGTCTGCTGGGTCGTCAGCGGGCAAGTATCGCCGTAGCCCAGCGGGCCTCAAAGTGGCCGGGCCTGTTTGGTGAATATCGGCGGCGAATGTTGTTCAAGCGAATTATCAGCCGCATGGGCAAGGACGTGGTTATCTCGTTCGGCAGCATTTTAACCAAGCCCTCGGTTGAGCTCGGCGATGGGGTGTATATCGGATCGCATTGTCTGCTGGGCGACGTGAGGATTGGCGAGAACACCCTGCTGGCGGACTACGTGTGTATTCCCAGCGGATCACATCAGCATGAATTCACCCGGCTCGATATTCCGATTCGTCAGCAACCAAGCCAGCTGGAAGTTATCCATCTCGGGCGCGATTGCTGGATCGGCAGCGGCGCCGTAATCCTTGCCGACGTGGGCGATCACTGCGTGGTGGGCGCGGGCAGTATCGTAGTCAAACCCGTCGCGGACTATCAGATCGTCGCCGGAAATCCCGCCAAAACTATCGGGGATCGGCGAAAATAATTGCAAGCCCCCATTGTGCCACGGTCGGCTTGTTCGACCGTGCTCTTGAAGACACGGCTGGACAAGCCAGCCGTGGCACAAATAACGGAGGGGGCTGAATGATTACTAATTTCAAAATGAGTGAACCACGTAATTTTATTGTATTCAGCGATGACTGGGCAAGGCATCCTTCCAGTTGTCAGCATCTTTTTAAACGAATTTCCAAAGACCATCGTGTCTTGTGGGTCAATACGATCGGCCTGCGCGCTCCGAAGGCGGATCGTTTTACGTTCGTGCGAGGAATGGAAAAAATCTGCCAGTGGTCTGATACACCCTTGCGGCGGGTGAACGAGAATTTATGGGTGCTTTCCCCGGTGATGCTGCCGGTATGGGGCCAGGGAATCCTCGGCAGAATTAATACCCGACTAACCACCCTGGCCATTCGTCGAGCGTTGAAAAAAATGAATATGAAACACCCCATCCTGTGGACCACTGTTCCCACCGCCGTCGATTTTGTCGGGAAATTCGACGAGTCATCCCTCATCTATTATGTAACCGACGACTACAGCCTTTGGCCGGGGGCAGACGCCGAAGAAATCCGCCGGGCCGACCGTGAATTGACGCAGCACGCGGATTTCGTCTTCGCCTGCAGCGAACCCCTCGCCGCCAGCCATCAGAACAAAAACGAAAAAACCATTCTTTTACCCCATGCGGTCGATTTTGAACACTTTTCCCAACGGTGTCCCGAACCGCAGGAACTACGCTCAATCCCGCACCCGCGGGCTTGCTTTTTCGGACTCATCTACGAAAAAATCGATCTCGATTCGCTTTATGAACTGGCCGTGCAGGAACCCAAAATTCAACTCCTGATGATCGGTCCGGTCAAAACGAATATCGACCGATTATCCGCCTTGCCGAACGTCCGTTTTCTTGGCCCGAAACCTTATGAAGAACTTCCCGCCTACCTCCAGGCTATGGACCTGGTCGTCGTTCCTTACGTGCCCGATGACGAAATCAAAGCCAGCGGTCCGCTCAAAATCCGAGAATGTCTCGCCCTGGGAAAACCAACAGTGGCAAGAGCCCTTCCCGATCTCGCCGCCGTGGCAGATTTGATCCACTTGTACGACGACCGAAATCAGTTTGTTCCAACCGTCCGAACCATCCTGGCTCGAAATCCAAACGGCGAGGCCATCCGAATGCGTGATCGTGTAAAAATGGACACCTGGGAATCGAGGGTCGCCACCATTTGGAATAATCTCAATCAGGAAAGAAATGATTCGGTGGACATTTCAAACGAAAGCCCAGCGTGGGATGACTACCTGGCCCGACATCCCTCCGCTACCATTTTTAACGATCCCCGATGGGGGCAGGTGATGCATCGAGCTTACAGAAATCGCCCCTTTTATCTGACCGCAAAACGTAGCGGACAAGTGGTGGGTATTCTTCAATTAGTCGAGCAAAAAAGCCTCCTCTTCGGTTCGCGTCTGTGTAGCCTGCCGTATTTCGATTCCTCCGGCATTCTCGCCGACGATCAATCGGCGACGGAAAAACTAATGAACGAAGCACAAAAACTTTTATATAAACGTAAAACTAAATGGATAGAACTTCGCCAATCGCAGATGTTCCCGGAAATTCCAGCGGTTCGCACAGACAAGGTAGATTTACGGCTGAAACTTCCCGCCGATGCCGATGAACTATGGCGAAACCTGGACGCCAAAGTGCGCAATCAAATTCGTAAGGCACAATCCTCAAATCTCGAAGTGAATTCAGGACAACTGGAGTTGCTCGACGATTTTTACACGGTGTACGTGAGGAATATGCGGGACCTGGGAAGTCCGCCCCATAGCCGGCGATTTTTCCAACTCATCCTGGAAAGTTTCCACGATTCCGTCCGCCTCTTTACGGTAAAATCAAACAATATACCCGTGGCCGGAGGTTTCACCATAACAAATTCGACCCCAAAGAGGCATGACCGTGAGGGAGTGTGGAAAGAATTAACTTTCCTCCCCTGGGCGGCCAGCGATTGGCGCGCCAAATCTTTATGCCCGAATATGCTGTTATACTGGTCCATGCTGATGGAAAGCTGTGCGCGGGGAATAAATATTTTCGATTTCGGACGAAGCACCCTCGGCTCGGGAACCTGGCGATTTAAAAAACAATGGGGCGCCGAAGAATCCGCCCTCTACTGGCACTACCTTTTTCCCGGCGATCAACAGTTGCCGGAACTTCGCCCCGACAGCGCCAAATATCGTTTCCTGACTCAATGCTGGCGACGATTACCGGTGGCCATGACTCGTTTAGCCGGACCTTATATTATTTCCCGTCTTTCCTGAATAAAAGGAATTGAATGACATGAAAGAAAACAATCAACCGTGTATTTTGCTCATAGATCCGCCGCATTACCGGCTTTTTAAGAACACCTATGGATTGGCTCGATATCCCCTGTCCCTGGGCTATCTGTCCGGAGCGATCAAGGCAAAAACAGATTGGCGGGTGATTGCTTATAACGCCGACTTTTTTCCGAAAAGTAAGCCCGTCAAAGTCCGGTATTTAAGCGGTCAAGGTTTTGAGAACTACCGTTCCGCCTTAAAGAATCCTTCCGAACCGATTTGGAAGGAAATAGCCGCGGTCATTACCCGGTATCAGCCGGCGGTGGTGGGGATTTCCTGTAAATCTCAAACGTTTGCCTCCGCCCGCGCCGTCGCCAGGATCGTTAAGGAAATCGACCCACGGATTATAACTATCGCCGGAGGTCCGCATCCGTCCATGGTCGGAGGCGAAATTTTAGCGTATCCGGAATTCGATGTCGCCGTCAGGGGAGAAGGCGAAGCAGCCATTATACAACTGCTAAACGCCATCCAAACCGAAAAATCGTTCGAGGGTATTCCCGGAGTGATTTTCCGAAATAATAATCAAATCCGGGACAATGGACCAGGCGCCTTTATCGAAGATTTGAACTCGCTGCCCTTCCCACATCAATTTGCCCCGCAAGTTCTCCATGACTATAAGCTCTACCCGCCTTCCGCCTTTAACCATATCTTCGCTACGCGAGGATGTTCCTATAATTGCTTTTTTTGCGGTTCGCGAAATGTCTGGGGCCGAAAAGTAAGATTTCGCTTTCCGGAAAATGTGGTGCGCGAGATTCAAGGGCTTATGCAAAAAGGCCTGACGAGCGTTTACTTTGACGACGATACGTTCGGCATCAATACCCAATCCATCCGCGAACTGTGCCAGGCCATCAAAACCGGCTGTCCCGGATTAGAGCAATTCAAGAATTATTGTACATTTGTCCGATGAAAGGGGAATGAAACAATATTCAATGGATTTACGGGAACGGATCGTGGCGGCATGTGATCGCGGGGAACAAACGATTTCGGCGATTGC
>Ga0265292_1000541_pt1 | contig 50613 bp, 42 predicted proteins | sample Munlanlewell296A_FD_189080 | JGI IMG/M metagenome (GOLD analysis project Ga0265292, IMG submission 189080) | Leachate microbial communities from a municipal landfill in Southern Ontario, Canada - Leachate well 296A | ecosystem: Engineered > Solid waste > Landfill > Unclassified | place: Canada... | reverse complement strand
GCGCGGGTGCGCCCGAAGCGCAAGGCGCGAGGAGGGCGCATACCTGTAGGTATGCAACCGACGAGCAACGCCGCGATTCGGGATGCGGACGCGACCGAATGTAGGGGAACTTCGGACGCACCACACTAGGTGCGACCTCTTGAGATCAATCCCTGACGGAGGCCAAGTTGGCTAGCAGCGAGAAACCCCGTCGGCCCGCGCCCGCGAGCGCTCGAGCCAGTGCGCGCGCGGCCTCAAGCGCGAAGGGGCGAATCGTCAAGGCCGGCGCGGCCGCGTTGAGGCCGGCAGCGAAAACTAAGCCTGTCGTGAAATCGGAGCCCAAGGTGAAGATCGTCCCCACAAAGTCCGCGGCCAAGCCTAAGTCTGCCGCCAAGCCGGCAGCGAAAGCTGCGGTGAAGCCGGCCGTCAAGCCCAAGGTGAAGACCGCCAGTAGGATCGCTCCCGCCAAGGCTGTTGCCAAGGCCAAGCCCGCGGCCAAACCCAAGACTGTCGCCAAACCCGCCGCGAAGTCTGCGGTGAAGCCGGCCGCCGCCAAGAGCGTGACTGCCAAGAGCGCGCGAATTCCGGAGAAGCGCCCGGGTAGGGGGCGCGCTGAAGGCGTTTCGGGCAAAGAGCTTCAGGAACTGCGCGGGCAGCTTTTGGCGGAACGTGCCGAGTTGAGCCAGCAGGCAGAGGACATCGAGGAGGGCTCGTTCCTGAGCTCGCAGTCGGAGATGTCGGGAGAGGTGGGCTTCGACGAGGAGTATGCCGACTCCGGCACCTTCACCTTCGAGCGAGAGCGGGACCTGTCGCTGTCGAACAATGTCAAGGACCTTCTCGACAAGGTGGATTCGGCGCTGGCGAAGATGGCGGGCGGCAACTACGGTATCTGCGACTCGTGCGGCAACCCGATCGAGAAGAGCCGCCTGCGGGCCTTGCCATACGCCAGTCTCTGTCTAACCTGCAAGCAGCGCGAGGGGAGATTCCGGTAGGCGAATCCGCCGCCTTGCGCAAGCGAGGGGCTTCGTGCCTGCTCTTCCTCGTGGCCCTTGGCGTCCTTATGCTTGACCAGGCCACCAAGCTGGCTGCCGTCCGCTGGCTTCCGGGGCAAGGTGTGGACCTGGTGTGGGGAGCGGTCACGCTTCGCTTGTCCCGTAATGCCGGTGCGGCTTTCGGCCTGCTGGCGAATGCGGGAGTCGTGGTCGCGCTCGCGGCGCTCGCCGTCACGCTGGTCGTGATCTGGAGCGTGCGTCGGGTGCCCGGCAGGGGCTATGCCGTGGCACTCGGGCTGCTGCTCGGCGGCTCTCTCGGAAACCTCACCGACCGGCTGGTTCGCTCACCCGGCCTGCTGCGCGGCCGGGTGGTGGACTTCGTGGACTTCCACGTCTGGCCCGTGTTCAACATGGCCGACATCGGGATCGTGGTCGGAGCCGGGCTCGTTTTGCTGTTCTCCTGGAGGCAGGAACGTCGGGGACGGGAATGATCGGTTCTATCCGGTTCGGGGAAGGCCGTTGCCAGAGCGGCAGTCGGGGTGGTCGCATTGGACGCTGAGGGCCCGGGATCACAGGTGGAGGCGGTCGAGGCCGGCTCGTTCCGAGTGGGCCGGCCCGAGGATGGGCTGCGACTGGACGAGGCTATCGCGCGGCTGGCCGGGATCTCTCGGGCCCGGGCGTCGCGTGCGGTCGAATCGGGTCGGGCGAACGTCGATGGTCGCGCTCGCGCCAAGTCCCATCGGGTGCGCGAGGGGGAGTTGATCGAGGTTGAGCCCGAGGCGCCCGCAGTGGCGGCGCCTCCGCCGAAGGTACGTATCGCCTACGAGGATTCCGACCTGGTCGTGGTGGACAAGCCGGCCGGCGTCGTGGTCCACGCTTCTCCGGGGCATGCGGGGGGCACCCTGGTGGATGGCTTGCGAAAGGCGGGAGTCCCACTTTCCGGTGGCGCCGACCCCGACAGGCCGGGAATCGTGCATCGCCTGGACAAGGGGACATCCGGGCTACTGGTTGTGACCAAGAACGAGACGGCTCACCGGGCTCTTGCCGGGATCCTGGCCGAGCATTCGATGACTCGCACATACCTGGCGCTGGTTCAGGGTCACATGCGGGCGCCGGAGGGAACGGTGGACGCGCCCCTGGGGCGTTCTTCCACCGATCGGCGCCGCAGAGCCGTGGTGGCCGGAGGGCGCAGGGCGGTGACGCACTACCGGGTTATCGACACGTTCTCCCGGGTGAGTCTTCTCGAGGTGACACTGGAGACCGGGCGCACTCACCAGATCCGTGCCCACCTTGCCTACCTGCGCCACCCCGTGGTGGGGGATCGGGAGTACGGAGCCGATCCGAGGTTGGCCGGCGAGTTGGGGCTGGTGCGACCGTTCTTGCACGCCTGGCGCCTGTCCTTTCCTCACCCGGCCAGCGGAGCGACTATGCTCGTGGAGGCGCCGTTGCCGGGCGAGCTGGAGGAGGCACTCTCCAGACTGAGCGCGGCACAGTCGAACAAGCCGGGCGCGGGCGGAGCCGGACGGGCCTAGTTCGCATCCGGCGAGCACGGCCCGGCGTCGACCACCGAGCCGGTTGCGAGGTCGGAGGGCGATGCAGAGCGTTTCCCCACGAAAGGCACGCAGGGGACCCGCCCCCTGGGTCCTGGCGCTCAGGCGTGTGGACGATCGTCTCGTGCCTCGCCTGCGGCGACCCCTCGGACTGCTCGCGGCGCTGGATGCGCGCCTGGTACTTCCGGTGGCTCTTGTGGCCCGTGGAGTGGTTGCGGATCCCGCTCGGATCGGTCGGGTTCCAGCGGCAGTGGGCGGCCGGATGCGTGCCGCGGAGGACTCCAGCCGCTTTCGGACCGTGGTCGTCCGTGTGGCCAGGACCCCACAAGCCGTGGCGTTGCTGATCTCCCTGCTGATCCTCGGAGCCGGCATGGCCCACCTGCGCATCAGCGAGAGCCGTGCCGCCGGAGCGTCGTCATCGGCGCGGGGTCGGGGGGCACTTCCCGGGGAAGGGGACGAGGGTTGGGCAACGGGGCAGGTCGGACCGGGACCCGGCACGAAGCTGGACGAGTACGTGGCCTCTCGGAAGTCGGAGCTTTCCGCGCGAGCCCAGCAGGAAGCCAAGCGAGGGGCCTTGGCGGTGGTGAGTCTCGAGTCCTACCAGACGCCCGAGGCAGTGGCCGGGATTCTGGTCGGTGCCGAGGTTACCCCTCTGGAGATCCTAATGCGCGTTCCGCTTCCGGAGATGCCCGCCTTTCGGGTCACGGTCGACGGGGACGCCGTCAGATCCGCTCGCAAGGCCATCGGTGACCAGTTGAGCCTTCAACGCGAGCAATTGCAGGAGTTCCGTGGCTACGCGGCCACGACCGACGACCCGGTTTTCAAGAAGGCCTACGAGGAGGATGTGGCCCGCACCGAGAAGGCAGTGTCCGTCTTGGCGGGTGCCTGTCAGTGCGTCTATGCCGTCGTCGTGAAGGGTGAAGTCGGCCGCTTGGCGGCCCTGGGTGTCCGCGCGGGGGTCAGGCTCGTGGATCTCGCGCCTCGCGAGGCCGAGCAGGGCGACGTTGGATTCGTGGGCATCTACCCGGAAGATCGTTCCGTGGCAACCTTTTCGGGCAGGACCTAGCCGCCTGAGAATGGCCCGTCGCGAGCAGGCAAGTCGCGGGTTCTCCTCGTGGACTCCGGGCGCGCGGACGGGTATGCTGGGCCCACCGCGTCGAATTACACGGGTGTAAGTTTGTCCACAGGCGTTCTCCACAGCCCTGTGGAATGTGTGGACAAATCAAGTGGGCAGGTTGTCGGTCCGGCTGCAATCGGGGACCGAGCGCAAGTTCGGTAGAAGGGAGACGGTGGTCGTGGGGTCCGGATTCGTCCACCTCCACGTCCATACTGAGTACTCCCTGCTCGATGGGGCGGCTCGCATCAACGAGCTTATGGAAGCCGCCGGGAGCATGGGGATGCCCGCCCTCGGCGTGACCGACCACGGTGTGCTCTACGCCCTGGTCGATTTCTATGAGGCCGGCAAGCGCTTCGGCATCAAGCCGATCCTCGGCATGGAGGCCTATGTGGCGCCGGGTTCGCGCTTTGAGCGCACCCGGGCCAGCAAGGAGTACTTCCACCTCACCCTGCTGGCCGGCGACGATCGCGGCTACCGCAACATCTTGAAACTGGCCTCCCTGGCGAGCCTCGAGGGCTTCTTCTACAAGCCACGGGTCGACCTGGAACTGCTGTCCACCCACCACGAGGGGATCATCGCCGCCTCGGGCTGCTTGGCCGGCGAGCCCAACCAGTTGCTGCTCAAGGGGGACGTCGATGGCGCCCGAGAGTCGCTGGCAACCTACCGGGACATCTTCGGGGCCGAGAACTTCTACGTGGAGCTGCAGGATCATGGGCTGGAGGACCAGCACACGACCTTGCCCCATCTCGTGGATCTCGCACGCGAGCTGAGATTGCCCTTGCTGGCCACCAACGACCTGCACTACACCAAGCAGGAGGACGCTGCGATCCACGATGTCCTTCTGTGCGTTCAGACGGCTTCCACCCTGGGCGATCCCAAGCGGTTTAAGTTCGGGGCGGAGGAGTTCTATCTGAAGAGCCCCGAGGCCATGCGCCGTCTGTTCTCCGAGTTTCCCAGCTCCTGTGACAACACCCTTGAGGTGGCGGAGCGCTGCAACGTGGAGATCGAGTTCGGCACGAGCCGCCTGCCGGCGTTTCCGATCCCCGAAGGGTACACGCCCGAGTCGTGGCTCTCCGAAGAGGCCTATCGGGGCGCGGCCCGCCGCTACGGCGACCCGCTGCCGGCGAAAGCGGGTGAACGCATCGCCCACGAATTAGGTGTCATCTCGCAGACGGGGTTCGCATCCTACTTCCTCATCGTGGCCGACCTGGTGGCCTACGCCAAGCGCAGCGGCATTCGCGTCGGGCCCGGGCGTGGAAGCGCGGCCGGCTCCGCCGTCTCCTACTGTCTGGGCATAACCGAGCTTGAGCCCTTGCGCTACGGACTGATCTTCGAGCGGTTCCTCAACCCCGAGCGCCGCCAGATGCCCGACATCGACATGGACTTCGACGAACGGCGTCGCGGCGACATGATCCGCTATGCCACGGAGAAGTATGGGGAGGATCACGTCGCGCAGATCGTGACCTTCTCCACCATCAAGGCGCGAGCCGCGGTGCGGGACGCCGCTCGGGTCCTGAGCTACCCCTACGGGTTGGGGGACCGGCTGTCCAAGATGATGCCTCCTCCCGTACAGGGGCGGGACTCCTCGCTCGCTGAGGCGCTGCGGACGTCGGCCGATCTGAAGGAGGCCTGCAATTCCGATCCCGACGCGCGCAGGGTGCTGGACACGGCACTGGGGCTGGAGGGACTGCGCCGGCAGTGGAGCGTACATGCCGCCGGCGTGGTCATATCACCGGGGCCGCTGGTCGAGCATTGCCCGGTGCAGCGACGTGAGAGCGACGGGGCGATCGTCACCCAGTACGAGATGCACGGAGTGGAGAAGCTCGGTCTGCTGAAGATGGACTTCCTCGGGCTTCGCAACCTCACCGTGATCGACGATGCGGTCAAGCACATCGGCGCCAACCGGGGAGAGATCATCGACCCCAATGCGCTGCCGCTGGACGATCGCGACACCTACGCCCTTCTGTGCCGGGGCGACACGATCGCGACCTTCCAGCTCGAAGGCACGGGCATGCGCTCACTCATGCGCGCCCTGGAGCCCAGCCGCTTCGAGGATGTCTGCGCCCTCATCGCTCTGTACCGGCCGGGTCCCATGGGCGCGAACATGCACATCGAGTACGTGGAACGTAAGCACGGTCGCAAGCCGGTCGTCTGTATGCACCCCGACATGGAGGCGATTCTTGCCGACACCTGGGGGATAGTCTGCTACCAGGAGCAGGTGCTCGAGATCGCGGTGCGCATGGCCGGCTACACCATGGGCGAGGCCGACGAGCTTCGCCGGGCGATGGGCAAGAAGATCCGCGAGGAGCTGGCCGGGCACAAGGAGAAGTTCACCAAGGGAATCGTGGCCAAAGGGTACCCGGAGAAGCTGGGTCGCGACCTGTTCGACTTGATCACGCCGTTCGCCGACTACGCCTTCAACCGCGCGCATGCCACCGGCTACGGTCTGGTGGCCTATCAGACCGCCTACTTGAAGGCTCACTACCCGGTCGAGTACATGGCCGCCATCCTGACCTCGGTCAAGGACGACAAGGACAAGTCGGCGCTCTACCTGTCGGAATGCCGGCGCATGGGCATTCGAGTGTTGCCACCCGACGTCAACGCCTCGGATGTGAACTTCACCCCCAAGGGCGAGGAGATCCGGTTCGGTCTGTCGGCGGTGCGCAATGTGGGCGAGCAGGTGGTGGCCGACGTCATTCGCGCACGGCGTGAGAAAGGGGCGTTCACGAGCTTCTTCGACTTCCTGGACAAGGTGGACGCGGCGGTGTTGAACAAGCGGGTCGTGGAGTCGCTCGTCAAGTCCGGAGCGTTCGATTCCTTCGATGTCTCACGCAAGGCGCTGGCCGACATCTACGAGGCGGCGATCGAGCGTGTGGTGACTCGCAAGCGTGCTGAGGCGGCGGGGCAGTTCTCGTTGTTCGGCGGCCGGGAGGCTCCCGCCGTTGACGCACACCCCTCGGTGGGCGAGGACGAATGGGACAAGACCACGCGGCTTTCGTTCGAGCGGGAGATGCTGGGACTGTATGTTTCCGATCACCCACTGCTGGGGGTCGAGGACGTGCTGATGAAGCTCTGCGACCACACGGTTCCTGGGCTCGCCGAAACAAAGGACGGCGCCGTGGTGACCGTGGGGGGCATCCTCAGCCACCTGACCAAGCGCTTCACCAAGAAGGGCGAGCCTTTCGTCAACGGCTACCTCGAGGACCTCGAAGGGTCGGTCGAGACAATCTTCTTCCCTCAGGTCTACCAGTCCTCGGCCGCCTTCTTGGCCGAGGATGCGGTCGTGGTGGTGAAGGGAAGGATCGACTCGCGAGACGACTCGCCGAAGCTTGTGGCGTTGGAGGTGGCCGCGCCCGACCTGCGAATGGGTCCCGGGCTTCCGGTCGTCCTGCGAGTGCCGGCTCATGCGTGCACGGACTCGTTCGTGGATCGGTTGCGTCAGGTGCTGTCCAACCACCAGGGCAAGGCGCCCGTGCACCTTCGCCTCGAGACGTCCGGGCGGACCATGGTTGTTCGGCTGGGTGATGAGTACCGGGTGGCAAGGGTCGGCAACCTGTTCGCCGAGCTCAAGGCCCTGATGGGGCCGGACGCTGTGGTGGCCTGAGAGTTTTCGCGGGGGCGCCGGGGGGCGAGTGTGACCATGGAACTGGATGTTGGGCTGCTCTCGGAGTTCGAGCGGTGCCTGGATCCCAGGCACCCCGAACGCGGCAGGATACCCACGTGGGTTCTCGGCTACGGCGAGATCAGCACGGTTCTCGAGATCGGGGGCGATGCGGGGCGGGCCCTCGCGTACAAGCGAATGCCCATCTTCCGCTCCGCCGAGGAGATCGAGGGCTACAAGCGGACCCTGGACACCTACTGCCGGGTGCTCAGCGAGGAGGTGGGGATCGCCCTGCCCGCCAGCGGCCACGCGAGCTTAGAGGTCGAAGGCGGAAGGCGCGTTCTGTTCATCGGTCAGGAGAAGCTGAAACCGGCTTCGGTGGGGCACAAGGCGATTCACCTCCTCCCGCCGGGGGACACGGTGCGACTGGTTCGCGCCGTGCTTCGGGAACTGCGCAAGGTCTGGGAGTTCAACGCGGGTGGGGCAGGCGTGGAACTGGGCATCGACGGGCAGATCTCGAACTGGGCCGTCGACGGCTTCGATCCTGACATGGCGCGGCTTCCCGAGGATCCCCGGCTGGTCTACTTCGACATAAGCACGCCGCTGGTTCGTCTGGAGGGAGTCGAACAACTGGACCCCGAGCTGTTCTTGCGCAGCGCACCCTCCTTCCTGGTGTGGCTGCTGCGGCTGTTCTTCCTCAAGGGCGTTGTCGAGCGCTACTACGACTTCCACCTCGTCGCGGTGGATCTGGTCGCGAACTTCTACAAGGAGCAGCTTCCCGGGCTGATCCCGAGACTCGTCGCGGAGGTCAACGACTTCTTCGCCGGCGAGGCCGGAGATCTGAAGGTCGCGCCCATCACCCCGAAGGAGGTCAAGTCCTACTACCGCCAGGATGCGCTGATCTGGCGCCTGTACCTATCGATGCGCAGGACGGACCGGTTCTTGAAGACACGGATCCTGCGCACGGGCTACCCGTACATCCTGCCGGGCAAGGTCAATAGGTAGGTGGCGCTCGGCGCGAACAGGGAGAACAAGATGAGCGTGATCGGTAGGTTCGACAGGGACAAGATCAATGAGCTGTTCGCCCGGCACGTCTCGAGTGGCAAGGTGGACTTCTACCGGGCTGCCGGAATCGATTTCATCCCCGGACGGCGTGAGGGCGTCTACATCGAGGACATCGACGGGCGCCGCCGACTGATCAACTGCAACTCCAACGGCGGGGTCTTCAACCTGGGCCACCGGAATCCCGAGGTGGTGGGGGCGGTCGCCGAGGCGCTGGAAGAGCTGGACATCGGCTCGCATCACACGGTGAGCGAGCACCGGGCGCTGCTGGCCCGGGAACTTGCGGAGATCTCCCCGGGCGAGATCAATCGGGTGATCTTCGGGGTGAGCGGGGGGGAGGCGGTGGATGCGGGGATAAAGCTCGCGCGGGGATGCACCGGGAGGGCGGGGATAGTATCGGCGGTGGGTGCCTACCACGGGCACACCGGCTTCGCGCTTCCGGCGGGACACGAGCGGTATTCGAAGCCGTTCGAACCGCTGGTGCCCGGTTACCGGCACGTCCCGTTCGGCGATCTCGGGGCGCTGGACGCCGCGCTTGATGATACGACCGCCGCGGTGATCTTCGAGACCATTCCCGCCACGGTCGGGATCCTCGTCCCGCCGGAGGACTACTTCGCCGGAGTGCGCCGGATCTGCGATCAGCGCGGCGTGCTCATGATCGCCGACGAGGTCCAGACGGGACTCGGCCGCTGCGGCGCCTACTGGGGCGTGGACACCTTCGGCGTGGTGCCGGACATCATGATCTCGGCCAAGGGACTGTCGGGCGGCCTCTTCCCGATGTCGGCCACGCTCTACCGGGACGAACTGGATCCCTTCCCGCACGACAACCCGTTCATCCATCTGTCCACGTTCGGAGGAGCGGAGTTGGGCTGCCGGGCCGCACTGAAGACCATCGAGATCTTGCGGAGGCCCGGGTTTCTCTCGCACGTCAACGCGATGGCCGGAATCTTCAAGGAAGGCTTCGCCTCTCTCAAGGGAAAGCATCCCGGCGTGGTCATCGAGGCCCCCCAGCGGGGCTTGATGATGGGTTTGCGGATGGTGAACGAGATGTGCGGTCCCCTGATGAGCGTGGCCGGCTTCGAGCACGGGATCTTCACCGTGTACGCCAACAACGACCACTCGGTCAGTCAGATCATCCCCCCGCTGATCATCAGCGAGGAGGAATCCCGGCAGGTGCTTGACTCCCTGGACGCGATGTTGTCCTGGGTCGAGACCAAGATGGGTTGAGCACGCCGGGGTCGGTTTCGGGGCTCGCCGGGGAGGCGGTATGCTCTTCGACGCGGGGTTGCCCTGAAGGTTTCGCTGAGCGAAGGCCGGCCCACTCATGCTGAGCACGAAGGATCGGATTCTGGCCGGCCTGTTCGCCCTCCAACTGCTGGCCAGTCTGGCAATGGGCGTGGGGCTGATACGCGGGCTGAACCGGGAGGGGATCCCGGGGACCCTGGCGTCGGCCCAGACCCGTGTGGCCCCCGGGGCGAGCGCATTGGCGGCGGCGCCGACGGAGCCGGCCGCGGCCGCGGCGGAGACGCCGGGAGCGGTCACTCGGCCGGGTTCACGCAGCGGCGGCAGTCAAAATGAGCAGTCGTCGGCCGAGGTCCAAGGGATCACCAAGGACTCCGTCAAGGTCGGCGTGCTCGTCACCCAGAGGGGGGCCATCAACTTCGCGGGAGCGGCACAGGGAGCCAAGGCCTACTTCGACTACGTCAACGAGCATGGCGGAGTGAACGGCCGGCGCATCGTGGCTATCTACGCCGATGACGAGCTGGACTCCGCGAAGGGCCTGGCCGCGATTGCCAAGATGATAAATGACGACAAGGTCTTCGCCTTCGCCGCCTGGAATGCCCCGCTGACCGAGCAGTACTCGACCTCTGTGGTGAACGAGAACCGGATCCCGCTGGTCGGCTGCTACGGCATGTGGGATGAGTACCGCAGCCCCTACACCTACACTTTCGAGCCCTTCTACTACCGCTGGGCCACGGCGATGTCCTCCTACGCCGTGGATCACGGGGCGAAGAAGCCGGCCGCGATCTACATCGACAACGGGGAGACGGAGAGCAACGCCGGTTTCGAGGCCGGCCTCAAGGATGGGTTCGCCAGGCGGGGCGTACGTCTGGACCCGGGTCAGATCTACAAGGTGGATGTCACCAACCCCGACTACACCCAGCAGGTGGCGTCGATGCAGGGAGGGGGCGTGGATAGCCTGGTGACGTTCATCGACCAGACCGCCTACGTGCGTTTGCAGATCGCGATGAACCGCCAGCGTTTCAAGCCCATCCACGTGGCGGACCCGATGGTGCTGGACTCGATGGTTGTGGGCGATCGAAACGTGGGGGAGAGCTTCGACGGGACCTACGTCGCCAGCGAGGTGGAGTACCTGACCTCCTCCAGCCCGCAGGTGTCACTGTACATCCAGGAGGTCAAGCGGCGCTTCGGCTCCAAGGCGATCCTCAACTGGTCGGGGGAGATCGGCTGGGCCGACGCCAGGATCTTCGTCGAGGCACTGCGACGCTCGGGGCCCAACCCAACGCGGCAGGGCTTGCTGGCGGCCATGGACTCCTTCACCGACTACGACGCCGGGATCATTCATCCGTTCACTCTGCGTCCGGGACCTCACGACCCGAACCGGTGCTTCAAGTCGGCCAGGATCGCCGGGGGCAAGCCCGAGGTTCTCACGGACTGGCTGTGCGTGTAGGGGTAGTGGCGGGAGAGAAGGATCCGCGGCAGGTGCGGAGCCCGAAAGGGATGCATGTTCGCAGTCGCCCGGATCGTCGCGGTTGCCGGTTGGGCGGGTCACGGGCCGTTTTGGTCAGCGGGACCGGGCGTGGAAGGATTAGCGGCACGAGCATCGAATATTGGGTCAAACCGCTGTGTGGCCAGGGGGCAAAGAGCCCAGGTAGGGGAGCGTAGTGGTGTTCGGTACGAGGAACCGGTTGCTCATCGCGCTTTTCGCGGTGCAGTTGGTGGCCAGCTTGGCCTTTGGAGTGGTCGTCGTTCGTGAGGCCGGCCGGCGCTCCGGCACCGGGACTGTGGCGCTGACGCAAGCCCAGTCGGGACAGGGCGATGCCGGTTCCGAGGCGGCGCCGACCTCCGGGCCCTCGAGCGAGCCGACCGCGGCCGGTGAGCGAGCGAGTGACGCTGGGGGCAAGACGGCGACCTCGCGGCCCGCCAATCTCGCGACCCAGAGCCTTGGGGTATCCAAGGACGCGATCAAAGTGGGCGTGCTCGTCACCCAGCGCGGGGCGATCAACTTCCAGGCCGCCGCTCAGGCATCCAAGGCCTACTTCGACCACGTCAACGAGCAAGGGGGAGTGAACGGCCGGCGGATAGTCGCCATCTACGCCGACGACGAGTTGGACTCCGCCAAGGGCCTGGCGGCCATAAACAAGATGATCAACGACGACAAGGTGTTCGCCTTCGCGGCCTGGAATGCCCCGATGACCGAGCAGTATTCGGTGCCGATCATCGAGGAGAACAAGATCCCGCTGGTCGGCTGCTACGGGACCTACCAGCAGTACAAGAGCCCCTGGGTCTACTCGTTCGAGCCCTTCTACTACCAGTGGGGCCTGGCGATGTCCTCCTACGTCGTCGATCGCGGCGGCAAGGTCCCGGCCGTCATCTACGTAGACAACGCGAATGCCGACAGCAACGGGGGTCTCGAGCGGGGCTTCAAGGATGGATTCGCCAAGCGCGGCCTGACCTTGAAGTCAGATCAGATCTACCGGGTGGACCCCACCAACCCCGACTTCACCCAACAGGCGGCCTCCATGCGCCAGGGGGGAGTCGACTCCGTCGCGACCATCCTGGACCAGACGGCCTACGTGCGCCTGCAGTTGGCTCTCAATCGCCAGCAGTATCACCCAATCCACGTGGCCGACCCGATGGTGGTAGATCCCGGCGCCATCAACGACCCCAACGTGGGGGCGAGCCTCGAGGGTACCTACATCGCGAGCGACATCGAATACCTGGTTTCCCAGAACCCGGAGGTGCAGCTCTACCCCGAGCAGGTCAAGCGCCGTTTCGGCTCCAAGGCGCTGATCAACTGGTCCGGAGAGGTGAGCTGGCTGGGCGCGAAGATGTTCGTGGAGGGTCTGGAGCGAGCCGGGGCAACCCCGACTCGTCAGGGCCTGATGGACGCGCTCAACTCTCTGGTCGACTTTCCGACGGGGTTCACCCCTCCCCTGACGATCCGGCCCGGGCCGCACATGCCCAATCACTGCTTCAAGCTGGCCAAGATCGTCAACAAGAAGCCGGAGCCGTTGACCGACTGGCTCTGTGTGCCGGCGGGGCTGCCGTCGTGAGCGCGGACATGACGCCGTTGCGTGAGGTGAGGCGGCCGTGAGGACGATCATCACTTTGATTTGCGCGGGGTTGCCGGTCGGAGCGATGTACGCCCTGCAGGCCATGGGGATCGTCCTGGTCTACAAGACTTCGAGGGTGTTCAACTTCGCTCAGGGCGCCATCGGCATGACGGCCGCGTACGTGGCGCATGAGCTTGGAGTGGCCATCGGACTGCCGGTGTGGATCGCTTTCTTCCTGGCACTCGCCTTCGCCGGGGCCCTCGGGATGGTGATGGAGCGATTGACCATCAGGCCCGTCAAGGGCCCCCTGCCGCGCACGATCGTCACTCTGGGCTGGCTGCTACTCTTGCGTGGGGCAGTGGGCTGGCGGTTCGGTGAGGAAGCCGCGAGGGCTCCGCTGCAGCTCTTCTCTCAGACGAGCTTCGCCCTGCCCGGCACCGGAGTGCGCATGAGTATCGAGCAGGCGGCGATTCTGGGTGCCGCCCTGCTGATCGCGCTGGGGCTGGGTGCCTACTTCCGGACCTCCAATTTCGGTACGGCCATGCGAGCCGTCGCTGATGACGTGCCGGCTGCCCGTTTGCTCGGACTCAAGGTGGATCGGATCAACATGGTCGCCTGGGGCCTGGGTTCGATGATGGCGGGGTTGGCGGGAATCCTGCTCAGCCCCTCGTTGGGGGCCCTGACCACCACGGGCCTGGTGGTGCTTACGATCCAAGCTTTGGCGGCGGCTCTGGTCGGGGGCCTGAACAGCCTGCCGCTGACGTTCGCGGGCGGGATCGGGCTGGGCATAGCCCAGAAGCTCGTTACGAATTGGTGGCATCCGCCGGGCAGCGCCGACCAGGCCGTGGCTTTCGCCGTGGTGCTGGGAGCATTGCTGCTGAGACGTCAGCGAGCGGTCGGTCGCGTCGGCGGGTTGCTTCCGGAATCGCGCCGGGTCGTGACACGCGCGCTGGCGGCCAAGCGTTCGCAGGCAGGGCTTGCGCTGGCGGGGACCCTGGTGGTCGCGGGGTTGGTGGTCCCGCTGATCGGTGGGGCTCAGTGGAACTACAACCTGGTGCAGATGGCGGCCTGGGCCCTGGCGGTGCTGTCGATCGTCATCCTGGCCGGGGATGTGGGGCAGGTGTCGTTGTGCCAGGGATCCTTCATGGCCATGGGCGCGTTCGCGGCGGCGGCCGCGGTGGCCGTGCACGTGCCTTTCGGCTTGGCGATCGTGGTCGGAGGCTTCGGGGCAATGGCGATGGCCGTCCTGGTGGGTCTTCCGGCGCTTCGCCTCCAGGGCCTGGAGCTTGCGATAGTGACCCTGTCACTGGCGTTCATGGGAGATCGTTTCCTGTTCCTGCAGACGTGGATCACCGGGTCGGGCTCAGCTCGAGCGCTGCCGCGACCTGAGTTCACGCGGGTTTCCACTCATGGGGTGGCGGGGGCTCGCTGGTACACCCTGATCACGTTCGCCGCGTTGCTGCTGCTGGCCTGGGGCGTGCGCAACCTGAGGCGTTCGCGAACGGGATCGGCGTTTGCGGCCTTGCGCTCTTCGGTCGAGGCAACCCGGGCGATGGGCTTCTCCGCGACGGCCTACAAGCTGGACGCTTTCGCGGTGTCGGGCTTCATCGCCGGAATCGCCGGGGCGCTCTTCTCGGGTCTGGTCGGCACCGCGGCCGCGACATCTTTCGACTTCACGCGCTCGATCAGCCTTCTCGCCTTCGCCGTGATCGCGGGCGTGGGCTCTATCCCCGGGGCAATCCTGGGGGGCGTGGTGGTCATGCTGTCGACGCTGGGCACGACGAGCACGTCGATGTCCTCGGCGTCGGCGGGCGCGGTGACGACGATGCTCACCGGCGGGGGCCTGATCGCCGTGGTTGCGCTGAGCCCCGGGGGCGTGGCTGATCTGATCCGCTCAGGAGCGGACCGCTTGCTGCGCAGGGGCGGCGAGGAAACGCCTGTCGAGGGAGTAGCGGCCTGATGCCACTCTTGGAGATTCGGGACCTGGCGGTGTCGTTCGGCGGAGTCACCGCCGTGGACGGGGTGAACCTCAAGGTTCACGAGGGCGAAGTCGTCGGACTGATCGGGCCGAACGGGGCCGGAAAGACGACGATGTTCAACCTGCTCACGGGCGCGCTCAAGGCGCAGCGAGGGAATGTGCGCTTTCGCGGCATGGACGTCATGGCAGTGTCGACGTGGATGCGGGCAAAGCTGGGCATGGGGCGCACGTTCCAGCTCGTGCAGATCTTTCAGGGCATGACCGTTCGCGAGACACTGATCGTCGCGTCTCATCGGCACACCAGATCGGGGGTGCTGGCCGACTCGTTGCGCATGCCGCGCTCCAGGCTGGCCGTGCGCTCGGCGAGAGAACGGGCGGACTACATCCTGGAGTTCCTGGGGCTTGGCCATCTCGCCGACACTCCCGCTTCCGCGTTGCCGCTGGGTCAGGCGCGCATGCTCGAACTCGGGAGAGCGCTGTGCCTGAAGCCCAAGGTGCTCTTGCTGGACGAGCCGGCCAGCGGCATGGACCACAAGGAATCCGAGGAGTTCGTCAAGCTGTTGGGCCGGGTTCGCGACAGCTTCGGACTGGCCATCTTGCTGGTCGAGCACGACATGAGCGTGGTCATGTGCGTCTGCGACTACATCTACGTCCTGGACTTCGGCAGGCTTATCGCTGAGGGGTTTCCGGAGGAGATCCAGCGCCACCCGGAGGTCATCCGGGCCTACTTGGGAGACCAAGAAACGCAGGACGGGGGCGAGCGCCCTGCGGGGTCCCCTAAGCCGGAGACCGTGCGCCGGGAGGGTCCGGCCGGGTCGGGCACCAGGGCGGCGAGCACACGGACAAAGCGGGATTGCGTGGTGGCGTCCCGATGAGGGCGGGTCGATGAGTCTGCTTTCCTGTCAGGGACTGGCAGTCGCCTACGGCGATATCGTCGCCGTGCACGAGCTGGACCTCGAGGTGGGCGAAGGCGAGATAGTCGCCCTGTTGGGGGCCAACGGTGCCGGCAAGACCACGGCGCTACGGGCGATATCCGGGATGCTGCCGCCGAGGAAAGGCGATGTGCTTGTGGATGGTCGCTCGATCCGGGGACGGGCACCCGAGGAGGTGGCCGTGCTGGGGATCGCGCACGTTCCGGAGGGGCGGGGAATCTTCCCCAACCTCTCGGTGAGCGACAATTTGCGCATGGGTCTGTATGGAGCAGGAAAGCACGGGGGCGAGGCCGACCGACTGTTGCGCCAGGTCCATGAACTGTTCCCGGTGTTGGGCAGGCGGGGCGACCAGAGCGCGGGGACGCTCTCCGGGGGCGAGCAGCAGATGGTCGCGATCGCGCGGGCCCTGGTGCAATCGCCGCGGCTGCTGCTGCTGGACGAGATGTCCATGGGGCTTGCGCCGGCCGTGGTGCAGCAGTTGTTCGGGGTGATCGAAGGCATCGTGGCGCAGGGCACGGCCGTGCTGATGGTGGAGCAGTTCGTCGCGCAGGCTCTGCGGATCGCCTCGCGTGCCTATGTGCTGGAGAAGGGGCGCGTCGCGTTTGCGGGTCCGGCCTCGGCCCTGGCCGGTCACGAAGAGGTGGCGGCGGCGTACCTGGGGGGCAGCCGGGCAACGGGTGGCGCGCCGCGCCTGGAGCGCAAGGGATCCGAGCGCGTCATGGTACCGGTTGATCCGGGTGTGCTTCGCAGGCTGGAGAAGCGCGTCGAGGCCACGGGTGAGCCGCTGGACAGCGTGCTTGCCGCCGCGCTGGCGCGAGGGGTGGCGGGAGAGATCGGGCAACCCGATGGCGAGGGCGCCGTGGACTCGGAGGGAGCGCGCGGAGCGCGCGGCGTCACTCGGGGGCGAGTGAAGCGTTAGTCGGGTAGTGAACAAGGAGGGAGGAACCATGCGCACAGGACGACGATGGATCCTGGGCGCCGCGACCGTGCTGGCGCTGACGCCGGTGGGGGCCCTGGCCGTGGGCATGGCCTCCGCGCCGGCGGAGCCCGCAGTGGACGCGTTCAACCTGTACGCGCTGTCCGGCTCTGCTCGATCCGTCATGTTGGGAGGGGACCTCGGCGCCGGCGGAGGCCTTGTGACTTTCGACCAAGGTGTGCCGATGGTCCAGGGGGCGGTGGACTCCGGCCCGTCGGCCACGGCTCGAGCCTCCTATCTGGACAGCGGGGTCCTGCCCAGCACCCTTGCCGGTGTGGCGAACAACTCGGCGGGCTCTCCGATACTGGCATTCCCGAACTTCGTGGACGCGGCGTATCCGGGGTCGTCTGACCGGCAGGATCCGCCTCCGGCCTCGGTGGTTGCCCGCCAGGAGATGGCTCCCTTTGTCTTCGAGGGGGGCGGGGCCGAGGCCCACGCCAAGGAAGGGCGTGCGATCGCCGGCGCCGGTTGGGAGCGGTTCTCGGTCGCGGACGTGACGGCGGGATCGACTGGAGGCGCCGCGGAGGTTCGGGCCTCGAACCAGTCTCAGGCCATGGCACTATCGCGCCTGAGGCGTGCCCTCGACCGTGTGCGCAAGGCCTATCCCTATCTGGTGACTGAAATGGTGGCCCAGGGGGATGAGGCCAGTCTGCTGGTGGCCGACGACCTTGCGGCCTACCTGGACCTTTCGGGCGACCAGAAAACCGGCAAGCTCACGGGGCGCGTCGACTCGACAACCGGGCATCTGTCCCTGTTCGGAGGCCAGATCTTTATCGCGTCGGTGGAGGCCCATGCCACCCTGGCTTCGGACGGTTCGGAGAAGGGGCGAAAGGCCCTCGCTTCCGTGGCTGTGGGAGACATGTCCATCGGGGGCATTCCGGTGAAGGTGGGGCCCGATGGAGTCGAGATCGCCGGGACCCCGGCAGCATCAGGCGACATGCTGGCCCAGGCGGCGGACGCGCTGAACGAGGCCCTGGGCCAAGCCCAGGTGGAGATAACCGCCCCGCAGGTGACGTCCCTCAGCGACCCGGGATCCAGGGGCGTGATCACGAACGCGCTGGTCATCTCGATCACGACTCCGGGTACTCCCGGGGGCGAGGTGGCGAGTAACCGTCTTAAGATATTCGTCGGCCATGTGGAGGCGGACGTGACCGACTCACTCGCCTCCCCGGTGCCGCAGTTCGACGAAGATGAGGTGGCCGCGGGCGACACTGGTGGTTCCTACGAGGTCTCGGGTGCGGAGACCCTTGCGGTCGAAGGCGGGACGACATCGAGCCCGGCCGGCGCTTCGCCGGGTTCGGCCCTGACTTCCACGAGGCTGGTCAGCCACTCCAACCGCCGTGTGCTGTTCATGGCCTTCGGGCTCTGGCAAGCTCTGTCGCTTTCCGGCCTCACGGCCGCGGCGCTGCTGGCGTCTCGCAAGTCCAAGCCCTGGGAGCTTTCATGACGGGGCGGGTGAGCGTTGGAGCGGGCTCTTGGACTGCCGGCGATTCGGGAGCGCGAGGAGTCTCGAAGTGATGACCCCGGATACGCGGACTCGCAAGGCCAAGCCCCCGAAGGCGAAGACTCCGAGGGCTGCGTTGCGCCGGCTCTTCTCGGAGCGAGACGGAATCAAGGTGTTCTGCCCCGAGTGCCGGATGGGATTCCATCCCCGTCTCACCGGGGGCGATTGCCCGGTGTGTTCCTGGCGGCCCGAGCAGGCCACGGTCCCCGGCGCGGTCGGTGCGGCAAGTCGTGCCCTGTCCGACCCCGACATACGCCCGGTGCTGATCGTGGTGGTTGCCACCTTGGCGAATCTCGGATTGTGGCTCGGGCTGTATTTCGGTTTTGCAAACCGTTAGCTTGGATTCTCGAACAGCGAATTCGCCCCTAGTTTGGTGGGCTGGTCACGCGAACTCGTAGGGGAGGCGTCGCCCGCCCCACCACGGCACGTTGACGCTGGGCAGGTCGGCGGTGCGCATGACGGGGGTGTAGGTGCGTTGCGCGAGCCGACCGGCCCTGGGTAGTCTGAGCATTCCGATCCTCCGCGAGCCCGGACTCAGCCCGGAAAGGCCCTGCTGTGCTATCCGTTCTCGATCTGCGTGGCGTGGCCCGCGTCGACCCCGCTGTGTTCCCACGCGCCGCGGTCGATCTCGATGCCGCCCAGGCCGGCGTGCGCGAGATCGTCCGGGCCGTGGCGCAGCGGGGGGACGAGGCGCTGGCGGAGTTCACTTCGCGTTTCGACGGCGTGGAGTTGGACCCAAAGGATCTACGGGTTCCCTCCGAGCAGCGCGCGGCTGCCGGCGCCGCGCTCGGAGATGATCTCAAGCGAGCCATAGAGCTTGCCGCACAACGGATTCGCGCCTACCACACGCGGCAGCTTCCCAAGGACTGGATGGTTGTCGAGCAAGGCTCGACCATGGGAGAGCAGGTCCGGGCCGTGTCGCGGGCAGGGCTGTACGCGCCGGGCGGACGGGCGGCTTACCCCTCGAGCGTGCTCATGAACGCCATTCCCGCACAGGTCGCCGGGGTGGAGTCGCTGGCGTTGTGCAGCCCGTGCAATGCAAAGGGTCTGGTGAATCCGGCGATCCTCTGGACGGCGGACCTTCTGGGCATCGAAGACGTCTACAGGGTGGGTGGCGCCCAGGCAATAGCCGCGCTGGCCTACGGAACGCGGACGATTTCCCCCGTGGATGTCATCGCCGGCCCCGGAAACCTATACGTGGCCATGGCCAAGCGGGAGGTGTCCGGCCGGGTGCGGGTGGACTCTTTCGCGGGCCCGAGCGAGGTCCTGATCCTGGCGGACTCGACGGCTGAGCCGCGGTTCGTAGCGGCGGACCTGGTGGCCCAGGCCGAGCACGATCCCCTGGCGGCTTGCCTGCTCGTGACCTTCGATCCCTCCTGCATCGAGGCGGTCGAGGCGGCCCTGAGCGAGGAGATCGCGGGGGCCCGGCACGCGGAGCGCGCGCGCGCAGCCCTGGCCGGGCAGGGGGCGGCCGTGCTGGTGCGCGATCTGGACCAGGCGCTGGAAGTGATCGACGCTTTCGCGCCGGAGCACCTGGAGCTCATGGTGCCCGACCCCATCGGCCTGGCCAAGCGCGTGCGCAACGCGGGCGCGATCTTCTGCGGCCCATACAGCCCCGTCGCCGTGGGGGACTACTGCGCCGGGTCCAACCACGTGCTGCCCACGGCCGGCACGGCCCGGTTTTCCTCGGGCCTTTCCGTTCACGACTTCCTGAAGTGGACGCACGTCATCGCCATGGACCGCGAGGCACTGGCGGGTCTGGCCGGGACGGTCTCCGCCCTGGCCAATGCCGAGGACCTGCCGGCGCACGCGCGAGCGGTGGAGGTGCGCTTTGGCTAGCCCCTACCTCCGGGTCGATCTGCGGGGAGGCAGCGCCTATGGGGCGCCTCAACTCGACGTGCCCGTGCGGCTGAACACCAACGAGAATCCTTTCCCACCTCCGGCCGAGGTGATGGAGTCGGTAGCCGAGGCCGTCGGCGCCGCGCACCTCAACCGCTACCCGGATCGGGAAGCGAGCGAGATGCGTGCCGCCCTGGCCGGCTATGCCGGACACGTTCCCGAGGGCACCTGGGCGGCGAATGGATCCAACGAGGTGCTCCAGCAGATCTGCCAGGCGTTCGGAGGACCCGGCGCCTGCGCCATGACCTTCGAGCCCTCCTACGCGATGCACCCGTTGATCGCACGCGTGACGGGTATGCGAACCGTGTCCGTGCCCAGGCGTTCGGAGGACTTCTCCGTGGACTTGCCTGCGGCGCTGGCCGCCATCCAGTCGCGGGAGCCGGCGATTGTGTTCGTGACTTCGCCCAATAACCCGACCGGGAATGCGACCTCTGCCGAGGTGGTGGCGGAGTTGTGCGCAGCCGCCACCGGGGTGGTCGTTGTGGACGAGGCCTACCGTGAGTTCGGCTCGTCCACGAGCCAGGGGCTCCTGGAGGAGCGGGCGAATCTGATCATCACCCGCACGATGAGCAAGGCATTCGCACTGGCGGGCGTCAGGGTGGGTTACTGTCTGACCTCCGAGGAGTTGGTGGAGGATCTTCACCTTGTCCGGCTTCCCTATCATCTGTCGGCGCTGACTCAGGCGGCGGCTGTGGCGGCGCTGTCTCACGCGGAGGCATGCCTGGCCCAGGTGGCGGTGCTGATAGGAGAACGGGACAGGGTCATCGGGGCGCTGGGAGCCATGGGAGTCGAGGTACTGCCCAGTGAGGCGAACTTCTTCTGCTTCGCCATCCTCCGTCCGCCGGCGGAGACGTGGCGGGCCCTGCTCGACAAGGGCGTCCTGGTGCGGGATGTGTCGGGATGGGGCGACCTGGGTCGGTTCCTGCGTGCTTGTGTGGGCACCCCCGAGGAAAACGACGCTTTCCTGGTCGCGATGAAGGAGGTCCTGGATGCCTGAGACCGATCGAGCGCGGGGCGGGCAAGGGAGTCGGCGATGAGCGAGGGCATTCCGCCGCGCCGGGCACACGTCGAGCGTGCCACCAAGGAGACCCGCGTGGTCGTTGATCTCGTGTTCGACGGGACGGGTGCCACGCGAGTGTCAACCGGCATGCCCTTCTTCGACCACATGCTCGACCAGATCGGGCGCCACTCGCGCATGGATCTAGTGGTCGAGGCGAGCGGTGACCTGGAGATCGACGCTCACCACACGGTCGAGGACGTCGGGTTGTGCCTTGGGCAGGCCCTGGCGCAGGCGCTGGGCGAGCGCAGCGGCATTCGCCGGTTCGGGGATGCGACGGCTCCGTTGGACGAGGCTCTGGTCGCGTGCGCTCTCGATTGCTCGGGACGACCCTACCTGGTGTACGAGGTGGAAGCCGGATGCGAGATGATCGGCTCCTACGACACCGGACTGACCGAGCACTTCTTCGAGTCCCTGGTGGCCAAGGCCGCCATCACCCTGCATCTGACCCTCGTGCGCGGGCGACAGCCGCACCACATTGTGGAGGCGTGCTTCAAGTCGTTCGCGCGCGCGCTGGGCGAGGCGATCTCACCCGATCCGCGGGCGGGAACGCCCTCGACCAAAGGGAGTCTCGGCTAGTGTCCGTCCCCGCGAACACGGTGACACTCGAGCGCCCCGGCGTCTTCGATGGCCGCGTCGCGGGTGACAGCCACTGGGGCGAGCGCTGATGGCTCGCATGCGGGTAGCCGTGCTGGACTACGGCATGGGCAACCTGGCCAGCGCGGCCAAGGCGCTGGAGCGCGCGGGCGCCGAGGTGTGCGTGACCGCCGATCCGTCTGAGGTCCGACGCCGTGGTGCTCTGGTGGTTCCCGGCGTCGGCGCATTCGGAGCGTGCATGGCCAACCTTGCCGCGGCCGGGGGAGTGGATCTGGTCCGCGAGTGGATCGGGCAGTCCCGGCCGCTATTGGGGATCTGCCTCGGCATGCAGACCCTCTTCGCCAGCAGCGAGGAGGACGACGGCGCCGGTTTGGGGGTGCTGGAGGGCAAGGTGGCCAAGCTTCCCGGCGGGCCGGGACTGAAGGTGCCGCACATGGGGTGGAACGAGGTGCGCCCGCGGGCGACCAGCCGGCTGTTCGCGGGCATCGACGAGGACTCGCGCTTCTACTTCGTGCACTCCTACTACGCGGTTCCCTCCGACCCGGCCGTCGAGGCGGCGAGTTGCCAGTACGGGATCAGCTTCACCGCGGCCATCGAGAGGGGCATGTTGTTCGCGACGCAGTTCCACCCCGAGAAGTCGGGAGACGTCGGGGCGGCGCTGCTGTCCAACTTCCTGGAGGCGTGCCGGTGAGCTTCACCCTGTATCCGGCCGTGGACCTGAAGGGGGGCAAGGCGGTTCGACTGGTCAAGGGCGCGGAGGGGACGGAGACGGACTACGGACGTCCCCTGGAGGCGGCCGTCGCTTGGGCTTCGCAGGGGGCGAGCTGGCTGCACGTGGTGGATCTGGACGCCGCCTTCGGTCGCGGGCCGGTCAATCGCTCGATCATCGGCGAGATCGTGGCCGCGGTCGCGCCCGTGAAGGTGGAAGCTTCGGGCGGGGTCCGTGACGAGGAGGCCCTGGAGGCGTTGCTGGGACTGGGCGCCGCGAGGGTGGTGCTCGGCACGGCGGCGCTGGAAGAGCGCGGGTTCGTCGGCCGCGCGCTGGCCGCCCACGCGGGGCGGCTGGCGATCGGGCTGGACGCGAGGGGTACGACCCTGCAGGCGCGGGGCTGGACGCGCCCGGGCGGGGATCTCTGGGAGACCCTGGCTTCTCTCGAAGATGAGGGCGCCGGGTGCTTCATCTACACCGATGTGGAGCGCGACGGAATGCTGGTGGGCCCCAATCTGGAGATGCTCGGCGAGCTGGCACGGCGCTCGCGCGGAGAGGTCATCGCCTCGGGAGGAGTTGGGAGCCTGGAGGATCTGAAGAAGCTGGCGAAGCTGGAGGGCGCTCGGCTGGGCGGGGCGATCGTCGGCAAGGCGTTGTACGCGGGCCGCTTCGATGTGCGCCAGGCCCTGGGGTGCCTGGAAGCCTTGTCACCCAAGGGTTCCGAGGAGGCCTGATGCTGGCAACGCGCGTGATCCCCTGCCTGGATGTGGATGCCGGGCGCGTGGTGAAGGGCGTGCGCTTCGTCGACCTGGTGGACGCGGGAGATCCGGCGGAGATGGCCCGTGCCTACGACGCCGAGGGCGCCGACGAGTTGGTGTTCCTCGACATCACGGCTTCCTCGGACGCCCGGCCGATCCTGCTGCAGGCGGTGCGGCGCACGGCGGAGCAGGTCTTCATCCCGCTCACTGTGGGCGGAGGTGTTCGAACCCCGGAGGACATGCGCGATCTGCTGCGGGCCGGCGCGGACAAGGTCAGCATCAACACCGCGGCCGTTCATGATCCGTCCCTGATCAGTGAAGGGGCTCGCCGGTTCGGCACGCAGTGCGTGGTGCTGGCCGTCGACGCCAAGTCCCGTGGGGATGGGACCTGGGAGGTGTACGTCCACGGGGGGCGAACCCCCACCGGCAAGGACGCACTGGAGTGGGTGCGCGAAGGTGAGGCTCGGGGAGCGGGGGAGATCCTGCTCACCAGCATGGACCGGGATGGCGGCCTGGATGGCTACGATCTCGAGATGCTGGCGGCGGTGACTTCCGCGGTCGGGATTCCCGTGATCGCGAGTGGTGGGGCCGGCACGATCCAGCATCTGGTGGATGCCGTGAAGGTGGGTGGCGCGGACGCGGTGCTGGCGGCCTCGATCTTCCACTTCGGGACCTTCCGCATCCGTGAGGTGAAGCACCTCATGGCGGCGGCCGGACTGACGGTCCGACTGTAGTCCGCCGTGTCATCCGGCCGAAGGATGACGGCCCCGGCGTGGGGCAACCCGCCAGGTGACAACCGTAGTGCACCTACTGCAACTGGTCGCCAGCAGTCTGCCCGGAGGCGCTTATGGGCCTCGACATTCGGCCGATCATGCGCGCGTCTGCCCCTCGAATAGCTTGCCACCCGGGCCACAGGATGTGATCTCTGGAACGCATGATGACGACCGCGCCCGGCGTCGGATAGCGGTGCGCTCCCGCGTCGTCTCAGCGAGCCCAGCGAGCTGCTCCCACGTTAGCACCAATTCTGGTACACTCCTTTCCTGGATGATGCCCGAGACAGACAGCGGATCCTCTTCGCGGTGTTCTACGGCACCGCGGCGGGGAACGAACCCGTGTGTGAGTGGCTGCTCAACCTGAGACGCGAGGATCGCAGGACGGTCGGGCAGGACATCAAGACCGCTCAGTACGGGTGGCCGCTCGGCATGCCCCTCATCCGCAAGCTCGGGCCCGGCCTGTGGGAGGTGCGGTCCCGGCTCACGGAGGGAATCGCCCGGGTGCTGTTCACGGTTGACGGCGACACGATGGTTCTACTGCACGGCTTCGTGAAGAAGTCTCAGAAGGCGCCGGCGACCGACCTGAGAACGGCCAGGCGGCGACTCGCGGACCTGCGAGAGGAGTGAACGTGATGGACAAGAGGCATATCGGGAGTGGCTTCGACGACTTGCTGCGCGACGAAGGCTTGCTGGAGGATGTGGAGGCGGTCGCCGTCAAGCGCGTCATCGCGTTCCAGATCGCACAGGAGATGGAGCGCTGCCACGTATCCAAGACGGAACTCGCTCGCCGCATGCGAACCAGTCGACCGGCGGTCGATCGGCTGCTCGATCCCACGAGCCCGTCGGTGACGCTGTCGACGCTCGAGCGTGCAGCCAGCGCGGTCGGGAAGCGCCTCAAGGTGGAGTTGTCAGCGTAGGGACGGCAGTCACAACAACGGCTTCGTTAGTGTCACCCTGACCCCGCCAAGACGCCTGACATCCGTCAGGTAGCCTCGATGGAACTGTGGTGACAGGGGCACCTTCGTGGGCCATGCTCACGGGCCCACTGTCGTGGCATCTACGGCTGTTACACGTGGGGGGCGTCACACCGTCTCCCGTTGCGGTTCTTTGCGAGAGCCGGTGGCTCGGATTCGCCCGTTTCGAGAAACACCACAGGACGGGCGAATCCGAGCCTCACGCCTTGGTTCAAGTGTCAGAGTGGCGCTCATCTCATCTGAGACCGCGCCGTACTCACGGTTTCGGGTTTGGATACCTCGCGGTTCCCCGGGGGCGTCTGTTGAGGTCGCCACGGATCGCGGACATGAGTCGATTCGAGTGCTCCCCGCAAGGCGACGGCTATGCGAGATCGGAAAGCAGCACAACGTCATCGCGCGAGCGGGCGAGAGTACGAGCCAGCCGTGAATCCGCCGTTACAAGGAGGGTCTCGAGGCGGCGAGCGAGTACGACGTAGCAGGCATCATATGGCGTCATCCGCTCCCGCAGACCCCAGGCTTCGGACAAGAAGTCCGCTGTGCCCACCGCGCTAATCGGAAGGCGGGCCAGCCGGACGATTGACCGGAGGCCGTCACGCGGTGTGATCGCCTTTCGAAGCACCAGTTTCCGTAGAGCCGATGCGCATTCGGCGAAGAGGAGGTCGGGCGCCCAGAGTTCGACGGGGCTATCCTCGATGGTCATGGTGAACAGCGCGGCTGCCTGGCGAGTGTAGGTGAGTCTCACAAGGTACTCGACCACTACCGACGCGTCGACGACGATCGGACCTGATAGCGGGCGAAGACGGACGGAGGCCCCGGTCAACGCGCGTCGCGGTCTTCCCGCACGAGCTCGGCGGCGCCGGGTGTGCCTGGTTTCGCAGTCGGGCGCTCGGCCTCGATCTCCGCGAGAAGTTCGCGAACCCCGGTCCTGTCCGTGCGAAGAGCGCGTCCCAGAAGCCGGATGGTTTCGCTTGAAATCGAGCTGTGCCGTTCGTGCGCTCGATGCCGCAGAGCCTCGTAGAGGTCGGGGGGGACGTCTCGTACGTGCAGGGTGCTCATGGCCGGATGGTAGCACGGTGCTAGCACACGCGCTAGCGAGAATGCAACCGTCCCCTCTTCTGCTGGTCGGAGTGCAGTGTGCGGGACCCTGACGATCTCCGACCGAAGGGCAGGTCCGGCGCGTGACCGCTTCCCCGAGGCGGTATCCTGGCCGCACCGAAACTAGGCGCTGGATTCCAGGAGCATCGATGCCTCTCAACGACGCGGAACGGGCTCTTGTCAGGTTTGACTTCTCCGGCTTGATCCCGGCCGTCGTCCAGCAGCACGACACGGGAGAGGTGCTGATGGTGGGCTGGATGGACGAGGAAGCGCTGGTGCGCACGCTTGCGACCGGGCGCACGTGGTTCTGGTCGCGTTCGCGACGGGAGTATTGGTGCAAGGGCGAGACCTCGGGCAACCGCCAGTACGTCAAGGGAGTTTCCTACGATTGCGACGGTGACACCTTGCTGGTGCGGGTGGATCAGGTGGGAGTCGCATGCCACACGGGCGAGCGGACCTGCTTCTTCCGCGACCTGGACACGGCCGTGGGGGAGCGGCCGTGAGAGGGGCCACCTTTCCCGACCTGGAGGGCTTCCTCTCCCTGACTAGGGACTACGCGGTCGTCCCGGTGTGGCGCGAGGTCCTGGCCGACCTGGATACCCCGGTGGGGGTCTTTCGCAAGCTCGGGGGTGAGACCGGCGCGTTCCTCCTGGAGAGCCTGGAGGGGGGCGAGCGCTGGGCGCGCTACTCCTTCGTGGGCCTGGAGCCCTGGCTGACGCTGACGGGCAAGGGTAGTGAGTTCTCCTGGCAGGGCAACCCTCCGGCCGGCGCCGGCGAGGGGCGCAATGTGCTGGAAGCGCTGGAGTCGGCCCTGGCGGCTCTGAATGCGCCGGCGCTTCCCGGGCTTCCTCCCTTCCACGGCGGCGCGGTCGGCTACCTCGGGTACGACGTGGTCCGTCATCTCGAGCGCCTGCCCGATGAGACCGCGGACGACCTGGATCTTCCGGACGCCTGCATGGTCTTCCCCCGCGTGGTGGTGGCCTTCGATCATCTTCGTCAGCGGCTGGTCCTGGTGGCCAACGTGCCCGCGCCGGAGCACTCCAGGGAAGGCTACGAGGCGGCCCTGGCTCGGCTCGACGCGGTGGCGGCCAAGCTCGCGGAGCCCAGCAGCTACTCACCCACCGCTCCTCCCGCGATGGAGCGCGGCTGCGAGGCGCCATCCAACCGCAGCATGGGGGATTTCTGCGAGGCAGTCGATCGGGCCAAGGAGTACATACGGGCGGGTGACATCTTCCAGGTGGTGCTCTCCCAGCGCCATGCACTGGACACCACGGCCAACCCTCTGGACGTCTATCGAGTGCTGCGCCTGCTCAACCCCTCTCCCTACCTCTTTCTGCTCCGCCTTCCCGAGGTGACGATCGTCGGCTCCTCTCCCGAGGCGCTGGTGAAGGTGCAGGGCGATCTGGCGATCTCACGCCCGATCGCCGGAACGCGAGCGCGCGGCAGGGACGAGGCCGAGGATGCGGCCCTGGAGGCGGAGCTCGTCTCGGATGCCAAGGAGCGCGCCGAGCACGTGATGCTCGTGGATCTCGCGCGAAACGACCTCGGGCGGGTCTGTGTCCCGGGCACGGTGTCCGTGGTCGAGCTGCTGGCGGTGGAGCGCTACTCCCACGTCATGCACCTGGTTTCCGAGGTGCGGGGCCGGCTTCGCGAGGGCGTGGGGGCGTTCGACGTTCTCGAGGCAGCCTTCCCCGCGGGCACCGTCAGCGGCGCTCCCAAGGTGCGAGCCATGGAAATCATCGACGAACTGGAGCCCACCCGCCGTGGGCCGTACGCCGGTTGTGTGGGATACGTCGATTTCTCCGGCAATCTCGACACGTGCATCGCGATCCGCACGCTGCTGTTCGCGCGCGGCAAGGCGTTCGTGCAGGCGGGGGCGGGCATCGTGGCCGACTCGGTGCCGGAGCGGGAGTGGGAGGAGACGCGCAACAAGGCCATGGCGCTGCTGGCGGCCGTGCGCGCGGCCGAGCAGATGCCGCCGGCCGGGCCCGAGTGCTCGCCCCCGCAAGCACCCTGACGTTCGCATCCCCGATGGCCGCGCAACTCGTCACCTGCGTGCCGTCAGGGTAGGCTGCGCTCCTGGCAGCCTTGCTCTCGGAGCGCGGTGGCGCTTTCGGCGTCTGCCACGGATGGCTTTCCTGTAGGAGGTGCACGGCATGGCAAAGGTGCTCGTTCTGGGTGGGTGTGGAGCCGTCGGAAGTTGCGCGGTCAGGACTCTCGTGCCTCGCGAGGAGTTCTCGGAGGTGATCATCGGAGACATCAACTCTGAGCGAGCGGCCGGGTTGGTCGCCGAGATGGCCTCCGAGAAGCTGCGCTTCGAGCGCGTGGATGTCTCGGACCGGGCCTCGATCCAGGGCGCGGTCTCGAAGGTGGACCTGGTGCTCAACTGCACGGGTCCCTTCTACAAGTTTGTAAAGACCATCCTCGATGTCGTCATCGAAGCGGGCGTGAACTACGTGGACGTCTGCGACGACGTGGACGTGACGCTGGACATCCTCGACGGACTGGACGAGGCGGCCAAGAGCGCCGGAGTTTCCGCGCTGATCGGCATGGGTAGCTCGCCCGGCGTCACCAACCTGCTGGCCAAGCTCGCCGCCACCACTCTCCTGGATGAGACCGATTCGGTGGACATCTTCCACGCTCACGGGGGAGAGCCCTTCGAGGGCGAGGCCGTCATCGCGCACCGCTTTCACTGTATGAGCATCGACGTGCCGATGTACCTCGACGGCGAGTTGAAGTACGTGAAGTTCTTCGAGCCCGACGGCATCGCGCTCCAGCAGGAAGTGGACTTCCACCGCCTGGGTGCGGGGATTCGCGTCTACCCCTACCCGCATCCCGAGCAAGTGACCATCCCGCGCTACCTGAAGCTCAAGCGTGTCACCAACAAGGGCACGGTGCTGCCCGCGCCCTACTACGAGCTGACCAAGGAGCTTTGCCGCCTTGGTTTCGCCGACCGCAATCCCCTGAAGGTCAAGGACTGCGAGGCCTCGCCCTACGAGTTCGCGGTGGCCTACATCCTCGCCCGGCGGGAGGAGATCCTGAAGGAGACGGACTTCGGCCCTCAGCGTGGGTGTGTGCGAATCGACGTGGCGGGCAAGAAGGACGGCAAGCCCCGAACGTACCGCTTCTCACTGGCGTCCCAGAGCCAGGCCCTCGGCGAGGGTACCGGCATCCCCGCGGCCATGGGCGCCATCCTGATGCAGCAGGGCAAGATCACGGCCAAGGGCGTCTATCCTCCCGAGGCCGGCGTGGACCCGGCGGACTTCATCGGGCTCATCGGTCAGGTGACCTCGCTGAAGAAGGGCGGGGCATCCTTCGAGGGCGTGCTGGTGGAGAGCATCGACGCCGACGGCAACATCGAACGAGTGGAGATGTAGGCGGGAAGGGGAGGGAGGGCGAACGAGATGAGCCCCGATCCGCCCGGCGCCTTCATCCTGGCCGTCGACCACGGCACCTCCGGATGCAAGGTCGCGTTGATCAGCGTCCGCGGCGAGGTGGTGGATGTCGATTTCGAGCCGACACCCATCTACTTCTCGGCCGGTGGGGGCGCGGAGCAGGTACCCGAAGACTGGTGGAACGCGCTGCTGGCGGCCTCGGGGCGGCTGATCGAGCGCAGTCCGAGGAGCGTTCGCGAGAACGTTGTGGCCGTCTGCTGCTCGAGCACCTACTCGAGCACGGTGGCCGTCGATGCCTCGGGCAACGCGCTGGGCAATTGCCTGACATGGATGGACTCGCGCGGCGCGCCGCACGTGCGCCGCGCCATGCGCGGCCTCGTGAACGTCGCCGGCTATGGACTGAGCAACGTCGCTCGCTGGCTTCCCCGAACCGGTGGGGCCCCCACCCTCTCGGGCAAGGACGACATCGCCCACGTCCTGGTCTGGAAGCACGACTTCCCGGACATCTACCGCGCTGCCCACATGTTCATGGGAAGTAAGGACTACCTGAACTTGCGGCTCACGGGCAGGTTCGCGGCTTCCTACGATTCGATGACGCTGTTTTGGGTGAGCGATTCACGCAACATCGCCAACGTCCACTACGACGAGCGCCTGATCGCGCGCTTCGGCCTCGACCGGGCCAAGCTGCCGCCTATGGTCGCGGCGACCTCGATACTGGGCGAGCTGAAGCCTGAGGTTGCCAAGGAGCTGGGGTTGGGACCGGGGGTGGTGGTGGTCTCTGGCTCGCCCGACCTCCAATCGGCGTGCGTGGGATCGGGTGCGGTGGGCGATTTCGAGGGGCACGTCTACATCGGCACTTCGTCGTGGCTGCTCTGCCACGTGCCGTTCAAGAAGACCGACATGTTCCACACGATCGCCTCGATCCCCTCGTCGATCCCGGGCAAGTATTTCTGCGCCAACGAGCAGGATGTGGCCGGAGGCTGTCTCACCTACCTGATCGACAACCTGCTCTTCCACGCCAATGAGGTCTCCGACCGCAAGCCGCCGTCCGACATCTACGAGCGGCTGGAGGCGGTCGTCAGCCGGGTTCCACCCGGAGCGGACAAGCTGATCTTTACCCCGTGGCTCAACGGCGAGAAGACACCCGCGGACGACCATGCTCTCAGGGCGGGCTTCTACAACATGTCGATGACGACCACTATCGACCACATGGTCCGGGCAGTGTACGAGGGCGTGGCGCTGAACAGCCGTTGGGCGCTGAAGTACGTGGAGAGATTCATCAAGCGACGCATGGACGCTCTCAACATCATCGGTGGAGGAGCCAGGTCCGAGGCCTGGTGTCAGATCTTCGCCGACGTGCTGGACCGCAGGATCCGCCGGGTGAAGGACCCGCTTCAGGCCAACGCCCGCGGGGCCGCGTTCATCGCCTCGGTCGCGATGGGATACTTAAAGTTCGAGGACATCGGCGGTCTCGTCCAGATCGACAGGACCTTTGAGCCGGACCCGGGCAACCGGGCTCTGTACGACGAGCTCTTTCGGGAGTTCCTGGTGATCTACAAGAACAACCGCTCCATGTACCATCGCCTGAACTGGTGACGCCGTCGGCGCACGAGGAGTGGCCCCGCCACGAAAAGCGGGGTTTTCAGTGTCGGCCCACTTGCTCCGGGGGACCGTTTGGATGATGGCCCGGCGGCCACATGCGCCGGAGGGCGCAACGGCCGGCCTGACCTTGGAGGGATGATGGCGGACAGGAAGGCGGCGGCCTTCTTCGACTTCGACCGCACGCTGTTCAAACGCGAGTGCGCCCGGGTCGGTGTCGACCACCTGCGGCGCATGAGGCGACTTCGCGTGGTTCCCACCCTCCGGGCTTTGTGCGCAAACCAGCTCTACAAGCGCCACCTGCTAAACGAGGGGCCAATGCTCGGGGTGGTCCTTCGCCTTTACGCGGGGCTGGACTCTGCCGAACTCGATGAGGCCGGCCCCCGGATCTACGAGCGTGAGATCAAGGCCGGCCTGGCCACCAACGTGCTCGAGCGGATGGAAGGCCACCGGCGCGACGGGCACTTGCTGGTGATCGTGTCGGCGGCCATTCCCTACTTGGTGGAACCGGCCGCTCGCGATCTGCGAGTGAGCCATCTGCTCTGCACCCGGATGGAGGTTGGCGTGGACGGACGCTTTACCGGACGCGCGCGCGGTCCGATCTGTGCGGGGGATACCAAGCGTGTGTTGGTCGAGAAGCTGGCGGCCGAGGTGGGCATCGACCTGGAACGTTCCTTCGCCTATGGCAACCACCAGTCGGACCTGGCGATGCTGAGTGCCGTGGGACACCCGGCCGCGGTCAATCCGACCGGTAAACTACGCGAGATCGCACTGGCGCGAGGATGGCCGATCATAGAATTCGAGTAGAGGGCCCGCGAGGGGCGCCGGATGGGCGATCATTGAGTTCGCACAAGAGCGTGACGAGCGGGTCCGGCGCGGCGGGTGACCACCGCAGGGTGGCCACGGAACTGTGCCGGGGCCGGCGGTCTGCCGGGTTCCACTCCTACCCGGCGTTTGCCCCTGTCCCGGGCGCTCTATTTGCCGGGATTTCGGAGCGTGGTGTAGCTTACCTGGGAACGCGCGCACAAAACCCCCGGTTGCCGGCCGTGTGTCACCGTGCAGGACGCCCGCTCACTGATGGGGTGTTCTGTGGTAGATGGCAGCGACTTGCGGGCAATCTCCTCACGATGTGTGCCGGGCCACGCCCGGGGATCGCCTACGAGCGCGAGCGGATTTCTCGTGGGCCGAGCACAACTCGGCCGCGAGGGTACAGTTGGGAATGAGTAGCTTCGGGCGAGAGTGACAAGCGGCGCCGCCAAGGATGGAGAGGAGGCCGCCGGTGGATGACTGGCAAGGCTGGCGAAGGATCAAGTACGAATCGCAGCTCGACCCCGGATTCGCCGGGGTGGTGACCGCGATACCGGGGGGCGAGAAGCTCCTGGAATGCATCCAGTGTGGGACCTGCAGCGGCACCTGCCCGCTCAGCTCCTACATGGACCACACCCCCCGCAAGATCATCGCGATGACGCGGGCGGGCTTCAAGGACGAGGTCCTGCACAGCCGCACCATCTGGGTGTGCGCTTCCTGTTACTCGTGCACGGTGGAGTGCCCCAAACAGATTCCCATCACCGACGTGATGTACGCGCTCAAGCGCGAGGCGCTCCGTAAGGGGGTCCACCCCAAGCGATTTGCCGCCCCGGTGATGGCCGGCGAGTTCGTCAGGGCCGTCGAGAAGTACGGCCGCAACAGCGAGACCTGGATATCCCTCTGGCTCTACCTCAAGACCCAGCCCTGGAAGCTTCTCAAGTTCGCCCGTCTGGGGCCGCGCCTGATCCTCAAGGGGCGCATGGGGTTGGGCCACGAGTCAATCAAGAACAAGGCCGAGCTACGCGCCCTGCTCAGGGCCGTCGAGCGCACGGCGCCGGATGCGGACGGCGTCCTGGCGGGGCGAGCGAAGGGGGCCTCATGAGCTACGCGTACTATCCGGGGTGCTCCCTGAAGAGCAGCGGCAAGCCCTACGAGGCCTCGCTGTTCAAAGTGTTCGAGGCCGTCGGGCTCTCGCTGGACGAGATCGCCGACTGGAACTGCTGCGGAGCGACTTCCTACACGTCCGTGGACGACATGAAGGCCTACGCTCTGGCGGCTCGCAACCTGGCGATCGCCGAACGCGACGGCGACGGAGGAGTCGACCTGGTCGCGCCTTGCGCGGCGTGCTACCTGGTGCTGTCCAAGGCTCAGCATTACATGAAGGACAACGCCGCGATCGGCGAGGGTATCGCCAAGGGATTGGGCTCGGTCGGGCTTCGCTACGAGGGCCGCGTCCGGGTGCGCCACCCGCTGGACGTGCTCATCAACGACGTGGGCGTCGAGAAGATCGCCCAGGCCGTCAAGAAGCCGCTGGGTGGGTTGAAGGTGGCCTGCTACTACGGTTGCCAGATCGTGCGCCCCTACTCGACGTTCGACGACCAGCACCAACCGACCTCGATGGAGAGGCTGCTGGGGGCCGCCGGTGCCGAGATCGTGGACTGGCCGCTGAAGACCCGCTGCTGCGGGGGCTCCCTCATCGGGACGATCCAGGAGGCCGGCCTGCGCCTCGGCTACATCCTGCTGAAGGAAGCCAAGAAGCGCGGGGCCGACGTGCTGGTCACCGCGTGCCCGCTCTGCCAGTTCAACCTCGAATGCTTCCAGGACCGGATGAGCAAGGAGTTCGACGACCGCGTTGACATCAACGTGGCGTTCTTCACGCAGGTGCTCGCCTCGGCCCTGGGCGCGTCGGACAAGGAGGTCGGCTTCGACCGGCTGCTGAAGTGGGATCCCCCCAAACCGGTGGGTGCGGAAGGAGGCTCGCATGCCCGCGCCTGAATCCAACGGTGGGCCCAAGGTGGGCGTGTACGTCTGCCACTGCGGTCTCAACATCGCCGGCAAGGTCGACATAGACCAGACCGTGGAATTCGCCAAGACCCTGCCGTTCGTCACGGTGGCCCGGGAGTACAAGTTCATGTGCTCGGACCCGGGCCAGGAGATGATCCAGCAGGACATTCGTGACGGGCTGATCAACCGGGTGGTGGTCGCTTCCTGCTCGCCGCTGATGCACGAGGGCACGTTCCGGCGCGCGACGGCCGGCGCCGACTTGAATCCCTTCTACTTCCAGATGGCCAGCATCCGCGAGCACGTGAGCTGGGTGACTGCCGACGGTGAGGCGGCGACCGAGAAGTCCAAGGCGCTCATCGCCGGGGCCGTTCGCCGCGTGGTATTCCACGCTCCGCTGGAGAAGAAGCGGGTGCCGGTCAACCCGGACGTGCTGATCGTGGGCGCCGGGATCGCCGGCATCCACGCGGCGCTGAACATCGCCGACGCCGGCAAGCACGTCTACCTCGTCGAGCGCGAGAGCACGATCGGCGGCCACATGGCCAAGTTCGACAAGACCTTCCCGACGCTGGACTGCGCGGCGTGCATCCTGACCCCGAAGATGTCCCAGGTGCGCTCGCACCCGAACATCACCATGTGGACCTATTCCGACGTGATCGGGGTCGAGGGTTTCATCGGCAACTTCAAGGCCCGTGTTCGGCGGCGTCCTCGCTATGTCGACGAGGATCTCTGCGTCGGGTGCCTGGAGTGCATCGAGGCTTGCGTTTACAAGCAGGCCAAGGTGCGCGACGAGTGGAACGAGGGTCTGGGCAAGCGCAAGCCGATCTACATCCCCTTCCCACAGGCGACACCGTTGGTCGTGGTGGTGGACCCTGAGGAATGCATCTGGTTCAAGACCGGCAAGTGTAAGAAGCCCTGCGTCGACGCCTGCGAGCGCAAGGCCATGGATTTCGACCAGACCGAGGAGATCAAGGAGATCGAGATCGGCTCGATCATCCTGGCCACCGGCTTCAAGACCTTCGACGCCTCGCGCATCGCTCAGTACGGCTACGGCAAGTACCCCAATGTCTACACGAGCCTCGAGGTCGAGCGGTTGGTCAACGCCTCCGGTCCGACCGGCGGTGAGGTCCTCCTGCGCGACGGCACCAAGCCCAAGAGCGTGGCCATCGTGCACTGCGTGGGAAGCCGGGACGAGAAGACCAACAAGTGGTGCTCGAAGGTGTGCTGCATGTACTCCCTCAAGCTCGCTCACCTCGTCAAGGAGCGCACGGGCGCCGAGATCTACAACTTCTACATCGACATGCGCACCCCGGGTAAGGGCTACGACGAGTTCTACGCCAAGCTGCTCAAGGAGGGGGTGCACTTCATCCGCGGGCGGGTGGCCGAGATCAACGACTGGGCCATCAAGCCGGAGGAGGAGGGCAAGCTCGTCATCCGGGCGGAAGACACGCTGATCGGCGCGGTGCGTCGCATCCCCGTGGACATGGTGGTGCTCTCGGTCGGCATGGAACCCCAGTCCGACGCCGAGGAAGTGCGGCGGTTGTTCAACATCTCCTGCGGCGGCGAGGGCTGGTTCACCGAGCGGCATCCCAAGCTGGCGCCGGTGTCCACCTTCACCGACGGGGTGTTCCTCGCCGGAGCCTGCCAGGGCCCCAAGGATATCCCCGACAGCGTGGCTCAAGCGGGCGCGGCGGCGGCCGAGGTGCTGTCGCTGATCGACCGCGGGGGAGTGGAGTTGGAGCCCAACAGCGCCTACATCGACGAGGAGTCCTGCTCGGGTTGCCGCACCTGCATGGCGCTGTGTCCGTTCAGCGCGATCAGCTTCGTGGCCGACAAGGGCGTGGCAAGCGTCAACGAGGCCCTGTGCAAGGGTTGCGGAACCTGTGTTGCGGCTTGCCCCTCGGCTGCCGCGCAGCAGCACCTGTTCACCGACGAGCAGGTCTTCGCGGAGATCCAGGGGGTGCTGGACTATGTCTGATGAGGCTCGTGCCATGCGGGCCAAGGCCTTCGAGCCCCGCATCGTGGCGTTCTTCTGCAACTGGTGCACGTACACCGGGGCCGACCTTGCGGGCATCTCCCGCATGACGTATGCCCCCAACGTGCGAATCATCCGGTTGATGTGCTCGGGCCGGATGGACCCCCAGTTCGTCTTCGCGGCCTTCCGCGAGGGAGCCGACGGTGTGCTGATCGGCGGGTGCCACCCCGGCGACTGTCACTACCAGGAGGGCAACTACAAGGCCCGCCGGCGGTTCGAGCTGCTCACCAGGATGGCCAAAGGCCTGGGCATCGAGGAGGAGCGGCTCCGTCTGGAGTGGATCTCCGCCTCCGAGGGCGACAAGGTGCAGAAGGTGTGCAACGAGATGACCGAGCGGGTCCGCAAGCTGGGCCCCCTCCGGCTCGCGCCTCGACCCGAGGCGCACCAAGAGGTCCCGGCCGCCGAGACCGTTGCGGTCGGAGCTTCCTAGGAATGGGTGGCCTGGAGATGGGTGGCTTGGCGGCAAGGAGGCCTCGTGAGCAAGCCTAAGGTCGCTTTCTACTGGTGCGCTTCGTGCGGCGGTTGCGAAGAAGCTGTGGTGGACCTCGCGGAAGACGTGCTGACCGTGGTGGACGCGGTGGATATCGCTTTCTGGCCGGTGGCGCTGGACTTCAAGCGCTCCGACGTGGAGGCGATGGCGGACGGCGAGCTCGCCGCCACCTTCATCAACGGCGCGATCCGCAGTTCCGAGCAGGAAGAGATGGCCGAACTGCTGCGGCGTAAGTCCCAGACCGTGGTGGCGTTCGGAAGCTGCGCCCACACCGGCGGCATTCCGGGATTGGCCAACCTCTACACCATCGAGTCGATCCTCGATCGCGTCTACCGCGACACACCGAGCACCGTCAACGAGGAGGGCACCCTCCCGCAGGCCGAGACCACCGTGCCTGAGGGAATCCTGACGCTGCCGGTTATGGACGCCACGGTGCGCACCCTCGACCAGGCGATCGAGGTGGACTACTACCTGCCCGGGTGCCCGCCGCCGGTCGACCTGATTCGCGCGGCCGTCATGGCGCTGGTGGAGGGCAAGCTCCCGGCGAAGGGCGCGGTTCTGGCGCCGGACGTGGCGCTGTGCGACGAGTGCCCGCGGGCAGCGACCAAACCCGAGAAGCTTCTGCTCAAGGGGTTCAAGCGCCCGCAGGAGATCCTCATCGACGTCGAGACCTGCCTGCTCGCCCAGGGTCTGCTCTGCTTGGGCCCGGCCACGCGCTCCGGCTGCGGGGCGCCGTGCATCTCCGGCAACATGCCGTGCACGGGGTGCATGGGCCCGACCAGCCGCGTGGTGGACTACGGCGCGAAGGCGCTGTCGGCTCTGGCCTCTCTGCTGGACTCCAACGACGAGGACGAGATCGTGGACATGGTCGAGAGGGTCGTCGACCCGGTCGGCACGTTCTACCGCTACAGCCTGCCGGCTTCGCTCATGCACCGGCGCGTTGAGCCCGCTGGGCAGCCTGGAGGAGGACCGTCAGCATGACCCGCGAATTCACGATCGACCCGATCACGCGGCTCGAGGGTCACGGGAAGATCCAGATCTTCCTCAACGACGCAGGGGAGGTGGACCGGGCTTACCTTCAGGTGCCCGAGCTTCGCGGCTTCGAGAAGTTCGCGGAGGGACGGCGCGCTGAGGACATGCCGCAGATCACCTCGCGCATCTGCGGAGTGTGCCCGACCGCCCACCACATGGCCTCGACGAAGGCGCTGGACGACCTGTACAAGGTCGAGGCGCCGGCGTCGGCCAAGAAGATCCGCGAGCTCATCTACTCGACGTTCTTCGTCGAGGACCACGCGCTGCACTTCTTCTTCCTTGGTGGTCCCGACTTCATCGTCGGTCCGACCGCGCCCAAAGCCGAGCGCAATATCCTCGGCGTGCTGGGCAAGGTGGGCCTGGAGATCGGCAAGGAAGTCATCGGGTTGCGCAAGCAGCTTCGCGAGCTGATCTCCCTGGCCGGCGGCAAGGTGATCCACCCGGTGTTCGGGCTGCCCGGCGGGGTCTCGCGCCCGCTCAAGGCCGAGGACATCGAGAAGTTCAAGGCGGGGGCGGCCCACGCGGTGGAGTTCGGCAAGTTCTGCCTGAAGGTCTTCGGCGACATCGTCCTGGCCAATGCCGCCTACGTCGACATGATCACCTCCGACGCCTACACCCACCGCACCTACTACATGGGCATGGTGGACGCCGGCAACAAGGTCAACTTCTACGACGGCGACATCCGGGTCGTGGACCCGGAGGGCCGCGAGTATGTGAAGTTCTCGGGCGGGGACTACCTCGGCCATGTGGCGGAGCACGTGGAACCCTGGAGCTACATGAAGTTCTGTTACTTGAAGAACGTGGGCTGGAAGGGCTTCTCGGAGGGAGGGGAGAGCGGCATCTACTCGGTCGCTCCGCTGGCGCGGCTCAACGTATCCGACGGCATGGCCACCCCGGTCGCCCAGGAGGCCTACGAGCAGTTCTTCTCCACCCTCGGCGGCAAGCCGGTCCACCACACGCTGGCCAACCACTGGGCGCGCGTGATCGAGCTGGTGTATGCGGCCGAGCGCATGGCCGAGCTGGCGTCCGACCCCGAGATCGCAAGCCCCGACGTGCGCACCATCCCGACCGCGACGCCGAAGGAAGGCGTGGGCGTCGTGGAAGCGCCGCGCGGCACCCTGTTCCATCACTACGCCACCAACGAGCGCGGGCTGATCACGAAGGCGAACCTGATCGTGGCCACCCAGGGGAACGCCGCTCGCACTGCCATGTCGGTGGACAAGGCAGCCCGGAGCATGATCAAGGGCGGGGAGATCGACGAAGGCATGCTCAATCAGGTGGAGATGGCCTTCCGCGCCTACGACCCCTGCCACGGCTGCGCCACCCACACGCTTCCGGGACAGATGCCTTTGATCGTCGAGGTTCGAGACGCGGGGGGCGAGCTGGTCTCCGAGCTGCGCCGGGATTGATGGGGAAGCTCATGCGCACGCTCGTGCTCGGGTTGGGCAACGAGCTTCTGAGCGATGACGCGGCGGGGATCCTGGCCGTGCGTGCGCTTCGAGAAGAGATGGCCGGCAGGGCCGACGTGGTCGAGAGCTCGATGGCCGGCATGGCGCTCCTCGATGTCTTCCTCGGCTACGATGCCGCCGTCATCGTCGATGCGGTGTGCACCGGGTCCAAACCGGTGGGCACCATCAGCGAGCTGATGCCGGAGAACCTGGGCCGGGTGCTGGCCCCCAGTCCGCACTACGCGGGGCTTCCGGAGATGCTGGCGCTGGTCGATAAGCTGGAACTTGACTTCCCCAAGAAGCTGACGATCTTCGCCGTCGAGGTGGCCGACCCGTACACACTGGGAGGCGACCTGACCGAGGAAGTGGCGCAGGCCTTGGGGGAACTGAGAAGCCGGGTCCGCGTGCAGGTGGAGCGGTGGGCGCAAGAGGAGGCAGACATTGCATGAGTACCACGTGGTCCATCAACTGGTGGACCAGATCGTGGCCGAGGCCGCTCGCCAAGGGCTGGATCGGATAGCCGAGGTTCGTCTGCGCACGGGGAGCACGTTCACGGTGGAATCGGTCAACCAGGCTTTCGAGATCCTGGCCAAAGGCACGATCCTCGAGGGCGCCACACTGGTGAACGAGGAGTTCTCTCAGGAGCACACGTGCCTGTCATGTGGCAGGAGCGCCGTCATCTCTCATGACGACCTGATCGGGCACATGTTCGTCTGCGCCGGGTGCGGGGCGGTCGAGGAGATCGACGAGGCCCGAGGCTTGCAGGTAATCGGCGTGACCGGCGAGGGGACTGGGGCGGAGCCTGATGGGATCCGATAGGGCCTGATACACGCTCATAGGACCTAAGAAGGGGCCCGGATCTCCTTCCATAGACGGAGTTGCCGCACCTCGGCGGCGTGTACCCTGCTCCAAGCGAATCCACGCACAAGCGTGTATTCGGCCGTGCCGTAGCGCTGCGGGAGCGCCGTGGACTGGATTCGATATGCAGGAGGTGCACATGGCATCCAGTCAGACCTCGCCGCCGCTGGACGATGGTCCGAAGGTCGGGGGCCTGAGCCGCAGACAGTTCATGAAGTGGTGCTCGGTCATCACCGCAGCACTTGCCCTCCCTGTAAAGTACAACCAGCGCATCGCCAATGCGCTGACCAGCGCCGACCGACCCCCCGTGGTCTGGCTGGAGTTTCAGGACTGCACCGGTGACAGCGAGGCGTTCCTTCGCTCCAGTCACCCCACGCCCGCCGAAGTCATCCTCGACCTGATCTCGCTGAACTACCACGAGACCTTGATGGCCCCGGCCGGCAAGGCTGCCGAGAAGTCGCTCCACGACACGATCACCAGCGCCAAGGGCAAGTACCTGGTGGTCGTCGAGGGTTCGATCCCCCTCGCCGCCGACGGCGCCTACTGCACCATCGCCGGCCGTTCGGCCGTCGAGATCCTCAAGGAGGTGGCCGCTGACGCGGCCGCCATCGTGGCTGTGGGCACCTGCGCCGCATACGGCGGGCTGCCGGCTGCGGCCCCTAACCCCACCAACGCCGTGGGAGTGAGGGACATCATCAAGAACAAGCCGATTCTCAACCTCGCCGGTTGCGCGGTGAACGGCCTGAATATCACGGCGACGATCGCGCACTTCCTGACCTTCGGCGCGCTTCCGGCCGCCGATGACGAGGGCCGCCCGCTGTTCGCCTACGGTGCCCTGATCCACGACAACTGCCCGCGCCGCGGTTGGTTCGACACCGGCCGCTTCGTGCAGGAGTGGGGCGACCAAGGCCATCGCGACGGCTGGTGCCTGTACAAGATGGGCTGCAAGGGCCCCAAGTCCCACAACAACTGCCCCCAGATCGGCTTCAACGACAACACCTCTTGGCCGATTGGGGCAGGCCACCCCTGCATCGCCTGCTCCGAACCGGGCTTCTGGGACGGCTCGACGCCGTTCTACGCCTGGATGGGGGAGAAGCACCTGCCGGCCTTTGCCAACCCCGAGAAGAAGCAAGCTCCTCTTGGGTTGGCTCTGGGCGCGGCGGGAGCCGCCGCGTTCGCGGGTGTGGGCGCCGGCGCCATGGCGTGGCAGAAGAAGCAGCAAGCCAGGACGGCGCCCGAGTCCGAGCAAAGCCCGTCCGGTGAGGGGAGGTAGCGGTGGCAAGACTCGTCGTTGACCCGATCACCCGGATCGAAGGGCATTTGCGGATAGAGGCTCAACTCTCCGGCGGGAAGATCAGCGAGGCGTGGGCCTCGGGCACGGCCTTCCGCGGGTTGGAGATGATCCTGAAGGGCCGCGATCCGAGGGACGCGTGGCTGTTCACCCAGCGGATCTGCAGCGTCTGCACGATGGTGCACGGACTGGCCTCGGTGCGCTCCGTCGAGAACGCTCTCGGTGTGACACCTCCACCGCTGGCCAACATCATCCGGAACATCCTGATGGCCTACCAGTACGTCCAGGACCACACGATCCACTTCTACCACCTGCACGCGCTGGACTGGGTGGACATCACCTCGGCTCTCAATGCCGATCCCGCAGCCACCGCCGGCCTGGCGCAGTCGATCTCCGACTGGCCCGGTAACTCGGCGCAGCGCTTCAAGGCCGTGCAGGACAAGCTGAAGGCCTTCGTGGCATCCGGCAAGCTCGGCCCCTTCGCCAACGGCTACTGGGGCCACCCGGCCTACAAGCTGCCGCCCGAGGCCAACCTGATGGCCGTCTCCCACTATCTCGAGGCACTGGACTGGCAGCGCGAGATCATCAAGGCGCATGCGGTTCTGGGTGGCAAGAACCCTGTCCTGCAGACCTTCCTCGTCGGTGGCATGGCCATACCGGTTGACGCCAACAGCCCCTCCGCGCTCAACGTGGAGAAGCTGACCCTGCTCACCTCTCTAGCCGCCAAGGCCCAGGAGTTCGTGGAGAAGGTCTACATCCCCGACCTGCTGGCTGTGGCCTCGTTCTACAAGGACTGGGCCGGAATCGGCGGGGGCGACGGCAACTACATGTCCTGCGGCGACCTGGCGCTCGACCCGTCGGGGGATCCCAAGAGCTACGCATTCCCGGCCGGCATCATCCTCGGGCGCGACCTCTCGAAGATCGTGCCGTTCTCGCAGGAGAAGGTGGCCGAGTACATCAGCCGTTCGTGGTATCGCTACGGCGGTGGGGACGCTCAGGGGCTGCACCCCTGGAAGGGTGAGACAGACCCGGTCTACTCGGGCCCAAAGCCTCCCTACGAGGAACTGGACGTGGCGGCCAAGTACACCTGGTCCAAGGCCCCGCGCTACGACGGGCTTCCCATGGAAGTCGGGCCGCTCGCTCGGATGCTGGTCGGCTACGCCTCCGGCGTAAAGCGGATCCGCGAGCTGGTGGACATGACCTTGGGCAAGCTGAACGTTCCGGCGACCGCTCTGTTCTCCACCCTGGGGCGCACGGCGGCGCGGGGCATCGAGACCCTGTACGCGGCGGAGCTTCTGCCCCAACTCATCGGGCAGTTGACCGAAGCCATCAAGTCCGGCGACACGAAGATCCACGCCGGCGAGAAGGCCTGGGATCCCGAGCAGTGGCCGAAGCAAGCCCAGGGTGTGGGCCTTCACGAGGCGCCGCGCGGAACGCTGGGGCACTGGGTGGTCATCAAGGACACCAAGATCGCCAACTACCAGGCCGTGGTCCCGACCACCTGGAACGCTTCCCCTCGCGATGCGGCCGGCAAGCCGGGCCCGTACGAGGCGGCGTTGGTCGGAACCCCGATCGCAGACCCGGACCGGCCGGTCGAGATCCTGCGGACGATCCACTCCTTCGACCCCTGTATCGCCTGCGCAGTGCACGTGATGGATGCGTCGGGACGGCGGGTCGTCAACGTCGAGGTCTCGTAGCCGCAAGCCGGAGGCAATCCGGCCTGGCACCGTGGGAGGCGTGAGATGAAACCTCCAGCCATCGCGGGAGGGAGCGAATGAACGATGGAGCCCGGCCCGAGAAGGGCCTTGACCGTCCGGCCGACCCGTCCCGGCGAGCGTTGCTCAAGGGCGTCGGGCTGGCCGCCGGTGCAGCGGGGCTCTCGAGTGTGCTGCCGTTGGGTGCGACTCGCGCCCTGGCGAGCGAGGAAGAGCTCGCGAAGAAGCACGCCGAGGATCCCGGCCTACTGATCGACGTGTCCAAGTGCGTGGGGTGCGGCTCCTGTGCCGCCGCCTGCAAGTTGAAGAACAAGCTGGAGTCCCGCGAGGACCAGCCCTTCATCGGGCCCAAGGCCAAGCTGGCCTCCTCCAATTACACCGTCCTGCGCCAGGTCAAGGTCGGTTCCGCGGCCAACCCGAAGACGCGCTTCGTCAAGGACCAGTGCCTGCACTGCATGGAGCCGGCCTGCGCGGCGGCATGTTTTGCCAAGGCGTTGACGAAGACCCCGGGGGGACCGGTCAGGTACGACGCCAGCATGTGCGTGGGCTGCCGGTATTGCATGCTGGCATGCCCGTTCCACATACCCACCTACGAGTGGGAGAGGGTGGTGCTTCCCCGGGTGAGCAAGTGCAACCTCTGCGAGGACCGGGTGACCAAGGGTGAGCCGACCGCCTGTGCGTCGGCCTGCAGCTACGGGGCCATCACCTTCGGCAAGCGAGCGGAGCTGTTGAAGGAAGCTCACTCGCGCATCGCCAAAGTCCCGGCTGTCTACCACCCGCACGTCTACGGGGAAACCGAGGCCGGGGGAGGGTCGGTGTTCTACCTGGCCGATGCATCCTTCGAGCAACTTGGTTTCCGAGACAACGCGCCCGACAAGCCGATCCCGGCCATCGCCGAGACGCTGAGCCGGCCGGTTCCCTATGTGGCCGTCGGGGGGCTGGCGTTGTTGTCGGGGATCTATGCGCTGCGCAAGCGCCGTGGCACCGAGGAGGGTGAGGACTGATGGGCACTCCGGTTGCCACCGCAACTTCCTGGCGCAGTGGCTGGACCTACAAGTGGACGAAGACACGCGTGGTCCTGCTGGCGCTCGTCGGCATCGCGGCCGGCGCCTATGTCTACCGGTTTGGGTTCGGGCTGGCTGAGACGACCAACCTGAGCGACCGGTGGCCGTGGGGCCTTTGGATCTGGCAGGTGCTCGGGGGAGTGGCTCTGACGGGAGCCGGGTTCTCGACGGCTCTGTACGTGCACTTCGCCGGGCGCGACGAGTGGAAGTCGATCGAGCGAGCCGCTTTCATGACCTCGCTGCTCGGCTATCTCATGGTCATCTGCGTCTACCCACCGGAACTGGGTCGCTGGTTCAACTTCTGGCGCCCGGCGGTGTTCTGGGGCTACCACTCGGCGCTGTTCGAGGTCTACTGGTGCATCAGCCTGTACACGCTCGTTCAGGTCGTCAAGTTCGGGCACATCTTCGTCGAGCGCGTCTACATGCCGAGGCTCGGCAAGGTCGTGGACAAGGCGTACGCGCCGTTGCTGGTCTTCGGCATAGTGCTCCCCACCTTGCATCACTCCTCCCTGGGCTCGCTGTACGTGGTGGCCAAGGGGCTGCTCGACCCGCTGTGGTGGTCGATGCTGATCCCGGTATTCTTCCTGCTCTCGGCGCTCTTCCTCGGGCCGGCCATGGTTGTCGTGGTGCTCTACCTGATGGGCCGAGGAAAGCGAGAGAAGCTGCCGATGCCTCAACTCTCGGGCCTGGTGAGAGTGTCGGGCTGGCTGATGTTCGTGTACCTGGTGCTGAAGTTCGCCGATCTCGGTGCGCGCGACCAGTTCGGCCACCTGTTCGACGGCTCGGCCCAGAGCATCGCATGGCTGGTGGAGATCGGGCTGTGTGCGATCGTGCCGATGATCGTCTACCTGTCCAAGCGGCTGCGCGAGAACCCCGTGAATCTCTTCACGGCCTCGGTGCTCGTGGTGTTGGGGGTCGCGTTCAACCGGATCAACGTCGTGTTGACCGGCATGGCTCCGTCGAGTGGAGGCGTGCGCTACTTCCCTTCGTGGGCCGAACTGGCGGTCACGATCGGCATCTTCGCCGGAGGCACTCTGGCCTATCTGTTCGTGGCGGAGAACTTCCCGATCCTGCCCAAGTTCGCGAAGGCACAGGCTGCCGCGGTGGTCGCTGAGGCCGAGGCGGTGGCAGCCGAGGCGGTGGCAGCTCCCGCGATGGCTTCTGGCGGAGTCTCAACAGAGCCGTCGTCTACCGAGCCCGAGGCGGTCGCCGGGGAGGGATCGGCCGGCGCCTAGGCAGTTCCGGATCCACTGGTAAGCAGCGGGCCCCGTCGCTCTTGCGCTCGGGGCTCGTCGCTTTGGCGGAGTGATCTGCGAGGATAGGGGACATGCGAGGGACCTTGGAGGAGAGGGTGCTCACCGTGATCGGGGTGGGCAATCCGGTCATGGGCGACGACGGGCTGGGTGTGCGCGCGGCCCAGACAATCCGCGAGTCGGCTCCTCCCCGGGTGCGGGTGTTGGACGGCGGGTTGATCGGGCTGGAGTTGATCGCCGACGTGGAGGATGCGTCTCATGTATTGGTGATCGACGCGGTCGACGCGGGTGAGCCGCCGGGCACTGTCATCGAACTGACCGGAGAGCAGGTGCCGGCTTTCTTCGATCGGAAGCTCTCACCTCACGAGTTGGCGATCAGCGATGTGCTGGCGCTGGCGAGCCTTCAGGGCCGGGAGCCGGAGGAGGTCGTGGTGCTCGGAATCCAGCCCCGGTGCGTGGAGGTGAGTGCAGAGCTCTCTCCCGAGGTGGAAGCGGCGCTGCCGGGGTTGGTGCGCCGTGCGCTGGCGATTCTCGACGGATGGACGAAGGACGCGGGCTCCTGCCGGGGCTGACGCGGGACGACGGAGGCGGGATGTCAGCGAGTGCGTTGCGCAGCAGGGCATCCAAGCCGCCACTTGCCGGGCATCCTGAGGCCGAGCGCCGCCGTCAGGTTCGGGCCATGCGGGGCAGGGCATGCAGAGCGCGGCTCGTTGGGTCCCGTGAAGCTGAACTCGGCCTTCGGGTTCGGGTCCCCCGGGCGGAAGCCTTGAAGGTGCCGGTCATGGGGCTGGCTCTCTTGCTGGCCCTGTTGACTCCGGGGTGCTCGGGCCATCCCATTCCTCAGGCCTCTCCGAGCCGGAGTGGCACCGCGACACAAGTCGCACCTCGCCCGCAGCCCTCGCCTGCTTCGGCGGAAGAGGTGCTCGCCTACGTGCGGGCTCTGTCGGTGGACATCGGGATTCGGCGTGCGGGAACCGCGGGGGCCGACCGCGCCGCGGACTTCATCGACGCCAAGCTCAGGGAGTTCGGATATGAAGTCACGCGGCAGTCGCTGGGACTGCCCAACGGCAAGGCCACCTGCAACGTGATCGCGCGGACTCCAGGGGTCGGGCCGGGCACCTACCGGTTGGTCATCGGCGCGCACTTCGACACGATGCCCACTGGGCCCGGAGCCAACGACAACGCCAGCGGGGTCGGAGTGGTGATGTCGCTGGCGCGCGCCTGGCGGTACAGGGATCTCCCCGTGCCCGTCGAGTGGGTTGCCTTCGGTGGGGAGGAGCGACAGGAGGGACCGGTCGGATCACATCACATGGGGAGCCGGGCCTACGTCGCGGCACTGCGGCCGGGGGAGACCGGCAGGATCGTGGCGATGCTGAGTCTGGACGAGGTGGGGGCCAACTCGGCTCACGAGGTCTCGTCGCTGGGATCTGGACCGCAGGTGGCCGTGCAGCGACTGCTGGCGGCCGCCGCCGCGGCCGGCGTGCCGGCGTCGTACCGGAAGACCCCGGACTGGTCGGACAACGGGCCGTTCGAATTGGCGGGAATCCCGGCGGCGTTCTTGTGGAATGGGGACTACCCGCTGTTCCACACCAGCAAGGACACTATCGCCCAGGTCCGGGAGAGCCAGGTCCTGGCTGCGCTTCGCATCGTCGAGGGGTTTCTGAATGGTCTGGGTGCGGCCGACGCGCAGATTCTCCAGCCGCCGCCAACCCCGACCGCGCAGCCAAGCTGATCGGACGGACTGGGTCGGTCTCGCCCAGGCGGGTGTTCGCGAACGTCCTTTGGGGCTGAGTTCGAGGCGAGTGAGGAATCCCCAGGCGCCGGAACGCACCTCGTGGCTTGGGCCAGACGGCCTGGGTAGCCCCCCGACCGTTGGCAGCAGCCCTGACGCCGCTCGCGCAACCGACGTGTGTGCCCGGATTCCGGGTGTGGTGCGCCGTCCTGGGATGTCACACCCGGGCGCTATGGTTGGACAGGTGAACGGCTTCCGCGGGTCTGGCGCGCACCCACGTGGCTTCAGGCTGCTCAGCCAGGACGGGGGATCGCCGGGATCGATTCGATGTGCTCATGGGGGTGGCACCGTGTTTGGCAGCCAGGCGCAGGAAACCGCGATAGACGGCAGGGATGATAGTGCCCCTCCTGCCGCACTTCCCGTCGGGCAACTGGAAAGCAGGATCCTGGAGCTGGCCGGGAACCTCGCCGCCACCGAATGCCAGTTCCTGCTGCTAATCGAGGAGTTCGATCGGCGAAGGGGCTGGGCCGTGTGGGGAGTGAGATCCTGCGCGCATTGGCTCAACTGGCGGTGTGGACTGGACCTCGGAGCCGCCAGGGAAAGGTTGCGGGTTGCACGCCGGCTGGTGGAGCTTCCTCGGGTAACCGCGGCCTTCGCCCGCGGGGAACTCAGCTACGCGAAGGTACGCGCGCTTACCCGGGTGGCCACACCGACAACCGAAGAGACGCTGCTGATGTGGGCCCAGTACGGGACTGCTTCCCACCTGGAGCGCATCGTACGGGGATTTAGGCGCGCCAAGGCCGCGGAGGAAGCGGCCCAGGCGGTGGCTTCGCACAACCGCCGCTACCTCAAGTACTTCCACGACGAGGACGGCTCGCTCGTCATCCGTGCCCGGATTCCCGCCGAGCAGGGCGCGCTCGTCCTGGCTGCCCTTCAATCTGCGGTCGAAGGGCTGGCCCAGGAGGAGCCGCCACGGCCGGTTCCAAGGCCAACCGCCAGAGTGGTGGCAAGGCCGTTTGTCTACACAGACGTTTCCGCGCAAACGTGGGGTTCGAAGATCGCGGCGGACCTTTACGGAGTCTCCGAGGAAACTGGAGTCTCGTCTGCTAGCCCGTCAGCGGACTTGGTTCAGTGGCCGACACCGGCGCAATCGGCTGAGGGTGCTAAGCAGGTCGGAGTGTGCCAGTCTCCTGACTCCGCACAAGACGTTTCCGCGGAAACGTTTCTCGATCCCCTCGAACCCGAGGATCCTGTCGCCGCCCGAAGAGCGGATGGTCTGATTGCTGTGGCTGAGGCCTTCCTCGCCGCAAGTCCGCGAAGTCTCGCAGGCGCGGAGCGCCACCACATAGTGGTGCACGTGGATGCCTCGACCCTTCGTGATCCAAGCTTGGGGGAGCGCTGCAAGCTGGAAGAGGGCCCCGCCTTGAGCGCCGAGACGGTCATGCGTCTTTCCTGCGATGCCTCCATCGTCCCAGTTCTTCACTCATCGGACGGCTCGGTGCTGGACGTGGGTCGTCAGAGCCGAAGCGTTCCCGCAGCCCTGCGCCGGGCGCTTCAAACCCGGGACGGAGGCTGCAGATTCCCGGGCTGCGGGGCTTCCAGGTACGTCGATGCCCACCACGTGAGCCACTGGGCGAGGGGCGGGTCCACCAGTCTCTCCAACCTCCTGCAGCTCTGCCGCCATCATCACCATCGTCTTGTCCACGAAGGAGGCTTCTCCGTGCGCGCTGAGGCTGCGGGTGGCTTCTCATTCTCTCGCCCCGACGGCCGACCGGTTCCGGATGCGCCCCAGATCAGGGGCAAGACCTCTACCTTGCTGGAGGCCAATCGCCAAGCAGGGTTAGAGATTGACGCCACGACTTGCTCCAGCCGTTGGGACGGACAGGCTTGCGACTACGACATGGCCGTGGGATTCCTGTGCCTTGACGCAGACCGCGCTTTGGCCAGCGCGCCCGCCGTGCGAATGGACTGACGGGCGTAGTTCTGCTGGCCGCGGGGCCGCGACCTCAACCAACTGCACTTCCGGAGCGTCCGTCGCGGCGTGACCGGCGGAATCGCCCGAGAAGAACAAGGCCGAATGCCAGGGCCCCCACACTCCCCGCCGCCGGCACCGCCCCGGCCGCGTGGCTTGCGGCGCCGGACAGGATGAAGGGCGAGTGCGAGCCGGCACCCGGGTTGCCGGCAGCCGAACCCCCTTGGGCGAGCGATGCGCCGGGGATCTGCACCACCGTCGAGGGTGCGCCATTGATCTCGCCGTAGCCGTCGATGATGCCGCCGCGTTCCACCAACATGCGATCGCCCGGTCGGAGGTGGGCATTTGCGTACCAGCGGCCATCGTCGCGCAGGGATGCGGCGACGTGGTCCGTGCGGCCGTTGGCGCGCACGACGGTGAGAGCGGCGGAGGCCACGGTGCCGGTCTGTGCCCACGGGCGGAACGTGCAGGTGTGGCAGACGGGCCGGCGGCCGTCGTCGGATACGAAGCGAATGGGCGAGGAGTAGGTGAGCGGATAGCGGATCGGCGCCACGGCGAAGGATGCTGAACCATCCGGCTCCGCTCGCGGGTCGGATACCTGGATTCCTTCCCAGGCCGTGACGGTGAAGGGCTGGGAGACCAAGTGGTAGGGCACGGTCGCACCCGAGGCGCGACTCTGGCCGTCGACGACGAAGCGATAGGTGCCGGAGGGAATCTGGGGGCCGCGCGGGTCGATGGTGCGAGGGAAGAAGTCGAATGCCTCGAAGGTGGCCGTCCAGCGCCACTCCTGCTGCGCGGCACGCGTGGTGAGCAATGAGGTGGCGCCGGTGGGCAGCGCCAGCGCGGTCTGCACCTCGCCGGTCTGGTCGGCGTAGACAGCCCACCGGCCCTTGTCAGTGCACGGGCCGGAGGGCTTGTGGCAGTTGGATTCCATCCGCTCGACTCGAACCAGGGGGTTGTCCGTCCAGTTGTTGCCGCCACGCCAGGTGAAGCTGGCGGCGTCGAAGCGGCGGATATCGGCAGGCTGCGCGAGAGGCTCCGGCTCGCCCGCATCGTCGGCGAGAGTGGCCTCCCAGCCGTCGTAGGCGGCCGCCGAGACCTGGCCGAGGACCTCGGCTTCCGCTGTCTGACGCACCTCATCGGCCTGCGCCAGAGCATCCAGGGGTTCGGAGCCCGGCTCAGGGCCGCCCTTGAGGGCGCCTGCCATTCGAACCAACCGGGTGGCCATGTAGTCGGCAGTGTGCGGACCGTAGGTCGTGAGGGCCTTGCGGTAGCTGTCCCGGCTCATGAACTCCCGGTAGCTGACGATGTAGCCGTTGTAGTCGCCCGCGTGCCCGACCAGGACGGGCAACTTGTAGCCGAGGGAGGCGGGGAGTTCCTCCTTGGTGAAGTTGCCCTTGATCTGGGAGGGGTCGGCGGGCTCGCTGTTGGCATACGGCGCATAGGCTGGGTCATCCCAACCCTTGGCGTCGTTGTGGATTTGCGCGCGCATGCGCCGGTAGCGCTCGTCGCTGACCGGGGCGACATCCTCGGTGGGTTTGCCGGGGTTGGCGCAACTCCAGGTGGTGTCCTGGTTCTTGACGCACCAGTCCCGACCCGAGGGAGTCTTGTTAGCGGCCCAATCGAAGCCGTCCCAGATGTTGCCCGAGACGGCATCGGCGCGGCTTTCGAAGTTGAGCACCAGATCGACCTGGGCCTCACCCGCGGGCGAGGCCAGCAAGACCTCTCCCAGGCGGAATGCCTGGAGGTGGATCCGGGCGTTCTCGGGTACTACCAGGGGCGCCGGCGCGTCGTAGTTCTCGGGAAGGGGAAGACCGGTTTCCTTCAGGGTCTCCCAGTACTGACTGGTCGGGTCGGTCTCCATACCGCGAGCGCAGTCGGGAAGCCCGAGGACGACCATGCCCGGATTGCCTTCGACGCTTGTCTCCGTGCGGCAGTTGGAGACCCCGGGATAGGGGTGGGACACGGGACCCGGCACCCAGCGGTCCATTGCCATGACCGGGAAGTTGGAGGAGAGGCCAACCTGAGCGCTGCCCTGACCGATGTCCCGCCAGCCGGACAGGACGGCGT